>JAANMU010000837.1_pt1 | contig 32989 bp, 24 predicted proteins | sample 7279701 | NCBI WGS metagenome assembly JAANMU01 (sample SAMN14094539, study PRJNA606508) | bioreactor metagenome | isolation source: A lab-scale SPAN reactor treating ammonium-rich wastewater day 57 | place: Ireland: Galway | collected 2017-03-13
AACCCCTACGCCTTTTGCGGGACTCCCTTCCTGCATGATATGCAGACCGCCACACTTTACCCCCCAGGCTGGATCCACTTCTTCCTCCCGATCCCCTGGTCATTCGGCTTCTCCGCTTATCTCCACACTTTCTTCGCCGGGTGTGGCTTCTATGTCCTTTCGCAGCGATGGCTGGAAAGGCGGCTGGCACGGACTCTTTCCGCTCTCCTGTTTATGAGTGGGGCTTTCATCACTTCCAGGCTGCTGGTCGGAGAGCCGACTGTCACTCAAGCCTATGCCTGGATGCCGCTTTTTTTTCATGCCGGTCTGGGTGTTGCAGAGGCTCCCTCGGTTCGCAGGATCGCTCTGTTCGCCTGGATCTGCGCCATGGTTTTCCTCTCAGGGCACCCCCATCTGCCTTTCCTCCTGCTCCATCTGTTCGCCGCCCTTGTGGTGATCCAGCAGATTCGGAGCATCGGGCATGATGGCGGCATTAAAAGAATCCTGTCGGGCTGGGGTGCCTTGATCGCAGGTGGACTGCTCGCACTGCTGATTGTTTTACCCCAGGCCGGCCCCTTCCTGGAGTTCGCCGGACATTCTGCCACCCGCGCCGGGGGGGCAACCTACAAGTTCGCCGCAGAAGGCAGCCTCGAACCCCATTTCATGCTGCTTCAGATCATGCCTCTCTTCTTTGGCGATCCGGGAGACAAATCCTTCTGGGTCACCACAGCCCCCTACATGGAACTGACCGCCTGTATGGGAACATTCGGGATGCTGCTCATCCTCTCGTCCATCTTCCTGAACCGGAAGCCTCTGTTCTGGCTGTGGATGATCAGCCTCGCACTCGCCGGGGTCCTCGCACTGGGAGAACACACCCCTCTCCACTGGCTGTTTTATAAATTCATGCCGGGCTGGGACCATTTCCGAAACCCTGGAAGATCCCTGGTTATCTCCACCTTTTCCGGTTGCGTGCTGGCGGGTTATGGGCTGGAAGGGCTTCTCTCGCGCAAGGATCCCGCACAGCTGCGCCGCCTGATCGCCACTCTGCTGATCCTCTCCATCACCATCGCCTTTACGGGATTCATTCTGCTGACTCAGCGGGAACGGATCCTCAACATCATGGCCAGGGATGTCTCCATCGCAGCCAGCCAGTTCATGGGCACAGCATCGGAATATCAACCGGAGCAATTCACCGACCGTTTCGGCTGGATGGTTTTCTCGGTTTTTCTCCTCTCAGGGGGATGCCTGGGGTACCTCTTATTCCTGGCGGGTTTTTATGTGCGCCCTCACTGGTGGAAGCCTTTGGGCTTCCTGCTGGTCATAGCCTGTGCGATGGATTTGTTGTGGTTCGGAGGACGCTTCCTTCAGGCACTCACCCGGGAAGAGTGGAAAAAAAAGTATTTCCCGGACTCCGAGGTCATGCAGACCCTCCATGCAGAACCAGAACCAGGACGGCTGCTGGTGGTTGATTCCGGACTGGACTGGCGGGTTCAACCGCTCCATCCAGAGCTGTTCCCCAATACCCCGATGCGATATGGAGTCCGGACTGTCCGTGGTTACAGCCCATCGATTCTGAAATCCTTCAGCGAGTTCATCAATCTGATTCAGGGGTGGCCTGCGGAGGCTCTTCCCGGAGGCTTTCTCTTTCTCGGTGACATTAAAAAGATGGATCCTATGGCCCTTAATGTGATGGGGGTCCGATCCTTCCTCGATTACTTTCAGGCCCCGGCCCCTTTTGTTCCAGTCAAACGCTTTCCGACCGGCTTGATCCTTTACCGCAATCCGGAGGGCCTGCCGCGCTGCTTCCGCGCCCGCACCTCCGCAGGCACGTGGGGGTATGAGCCGGTCAAAGATCCACTGACTTCAGCTCGTGTGACAGAGATCAATCCCAATCGCATCGAGGCCGAAACAGAGGGCATCGGTGAAGATCTGCTGGTCTTTTCCGACAACTCGTTCCCGGGCTGGACCGCCACAGTCAATGGAACCATTCTGAAACCCATGAAGGTGTTTCATACCTTCATGGCGGTTCCAGTGCCTGCCGGGAAAAGTCATGTGGTCTGGGAATTCAGGCCATCACATTGGAGCCTCTATTTGCTGCTGAGCGCGGCGGGGATCGGCCTATCGCTGATTCTGTCTGCGATCCCTGTAATTCGGAAACAGGCCAGGCAGGGCTGACAGGATCTCCATCCTCAGCCGTTAAATTACGGAAGGCTTACAGACGGATATCCAGGGAACGTGGTGGATCTTCGAAACGTTTTTCCCAGCCCTTGAGTGGATCGATTTCATCAGCGAGGGAGCCAGCGGAGATCGCCTCAACCTGAATGTCAGCCGCGACCTTCTCGAATCCCACCCGATTCAATGATTCGATCAGAATGGGCATTTCCTTCAGAATAAAGTCGCGGAAACGTGTTTCCACCACCGAAAGAGTGACACGCAGATCCGCATTGAGTGCGCGAATCCGAACCCGCAGCGGTCCCAGCACCGACAGATCCACCTGCAAAAGAACCTCGAGGTTGCGGGGGTCATACCTTTCAGGTTGCTCCGGATCACGGTCGCCGCGAATCGCCAGCTCCACTGTGGTCGGGTGGGGATCTCCCGGGAAAGGGATCCTCCAGAACACCCAGTCGCTGCGGTCTGCGGCACCCAGCTGGGTTAAGCCGCTCAGCTGTGCACCTTCGATCAGGTGGATAACTTTCCTCAAAGCAGTGCGCATGGGATGGTTGCCATCCAGCTCGGCTTGAGACAGGAGGAAATCCAGTTCGAGCAGCAGCGATTTAAAATCAGTGCGTGCCTTTTCCGGCTGCTGCCCGAGCAGTTTTTCTTCCAGCGAAGTTAAGAAATCTTTCAAACGTGCCACCCGGTCGGAAAGATCCCCAGTCTGATCCCAGGACAGCAACTCCTGAAGGCCGACCAGGATGGCAGCCAGCCGTTCAGATCCACGCACCGCCCCCTGCTGCAGGAAGTTGTTCGCTTCGGTAGACAGTTTCCCCAACTCGCGCCCAAGGTTCCCACGCACCCGCAACCGTTCACGAACGGCCGCCAGATTTTCCGGTGTGATGGGCACATTCTTGGCAAGCAGAAGCGCCAGCATCGGGCCTTGTTCCGCCGGAAAACTCCCCAGAGCTGTTTGAAGTATCTGCAAGTTTTCGATGGTCGCCGGCAGGTTATGGGACTGGAGGACCCTCGCCAGAATCGACGCCAGATTCGAACTGAATGAGGCGAGGCTGGCCATCGGCGCTTTCGGGGTTCCCTGTGGCGAACCGGGAGTGCCGGAGGGTGCAGTCAAAGCCGACTGCGCTGTAGAAGGGTTCTCTTTCGGCTCGACCACCAGCTGGCCGTTTTGCGAACGCACCTCGACCATTGTCCCCGGGGGGACCGGCTCGGAAAGGATCAATGAGAGCATCGTGCTGCCCATCTGGATCGGAGTCGATCCATCCATCGAGGTCCGCTGCACACGCCCGGTCAGGGTGGCGCCCCCTTCGAGGCGTCGGACCAGCCCGAGCGCATCCGGTTTCGAAGCGATATTGACAGGCAGATTGGCCGGTATCGGTATCATTTCAGATCAGCATCCACAAAGCCCGTGTTAATGTACACAAAAGCCCCCTGTATGACCAGTTTCTGTCACTGAATGTCAAGAATCAGGCGACAATTACACAAAGTACTTGACATTGCAAAGTTATTGGACCAACCTTGGATTATCATGAATGACCTCCACCAGGCTCTGTCCCAGATCTCCCAGATTCACGATCACCTGGTGCGCACTGAAATTTATCGTGGGTTGCGATCGATTCCGATCGCCATGGTTGGGGGGATTGCTTTCGCCGCAGCAATCTTCGAGGAGGCTTACCCGGAGCAATCACCACAGGAATTCGTGTTTTTCTGGTCGGTTGTGGCGGTTGTCTGTTTCGGTATCGCAATCAGTGGAGGAGTGATTCTGCTCGCACGGCCTTCGCTGCCATTTCAACGCACACAGACACTGCGGATCCTGCGGCAATTCCTCCCTTGCCTCCTGGTAGGCCTCACTGTGACTCTGGCTTTCTGGAAAGCGGGTGAAGACACCTTTGCTTACCTGCCAGGGCTTTGGTCGCTTATCTTCTGCCTCGGATCCTTCGCCACCACCCCTTACCTGCCGTCGGGAATCGGCTGGATTGCTCTTGGATACCTGATCGCAGGGATTGTATTGCTCCAGCTGGCCCCGAGTGGCGCGAGCCTGTCTCCATGGGCCATGGGAATTACCTTTGGGGGAGGGCATTTCGCAACTGCCGCAGTGCTCTACTGGTCCCTGGAAAGGAGGGAAAACCCTGAAAGCCGATAAGTCTATGGAACCCGGACGATTTGCCTATGAGGGGCTGGATCGAGTCATTCATGAAAAAGCCCGGCTTGGCATCCTGACCTCACTTCTCGCTCATCCTGAAGGGATCCTGTTTACCGAGCTCAAACAGCTGTGTTCTCTCACCGATGGAAATCTGAGCCGCCACCTTCAGGTGCTTGCCGGGGAAGAACTGGTGGAAATGTGGAAGGGTTACCGTAACCGCAAACCCCAAACCCTGTGCCGTTTGACTCCAAAGGGCCGCGAGAGGTTCGTGGCCTACCTGAATCAACTCGAACAAGTCCTTCGGGATGCATCCAACGAAACCGAGCGAACTGAAAGAGAGGGAATCATCACAGATGGCTGGGTAGTGGCTTGAATTTTTTTTCGCCGCATAACTTTGCATTGCAAAGTATAAATCTCAGGAGAGTGAAAAGGCCATGAGTATTCAGAATGAAATCAGCTTCCTCGAAAGATTCACTCGTTCGTCTGTTGTGGCTGTCCTGATTCTCGGATTTCTTGTGTTGATCCTCCAGATTCCGATCCTGATGATCTATGGGGTCATCCAGGAACGTACCGGCACACGCAATGAAGCCATCCGGGAGGTGGTTTCAAGATGGGGAGATCACCAGTCCATCACTGGGCCGAGGCTTGTTGTTCCATACCAGTGCCGAATTGAAAGAGACGAGAAGGATAAGAAACCAATCATCGAAACACGGCTGGCTCATTTCCTTCCTGCGAACCTGAAAATCAGCGCTCAGATGGATAGCGAGGTTCGTTACCGTGGAATCTTCGAGGTGCCGATCTACACCATGACCGCAACAATCGAGGGCTCCTTCATGCAACCGGATTTCAATGGCTGGGAAATCGCTCCCGAGGATATTCTCTGGGAGCGCGCCTTTCTGTCGGTGGGCATTTCGGATACCAGTGGAATCTCCGGCCATGCCACACTCGACTGGAAAGGTTCACCTGTCGAGTTCGAACCGGGGTGCGGGATCGAATCGGGCGGCTACCCGGGAATTCATGCTCCACTTGGAATTAAGGCAAATACACCCGAAGCGACATTCAGATTCAATCTTTCACTTAAAGGTTCTCAGGGCATCCTGTTTGCCACAGTGGGCAAAGAAACTGTGATCCACCTGAACAGCGACTGGCCAGCCCCCTCATTCAATGGGGCCTGGCTGCCAAAAGAACGGACCTTCGGAAAAGATGGCTTCCAGGCCGAGTGGCGAAGTTCCTTTCTGGGACGGAACTTTCCGCAACGGTGGTCGGAGCAAGCCAACCAGAGCAGAGAGCCATCCTTTTCGGATTCCATGGTTGGAGTCAATTTGATCACTCCGGTCGATGAGTATCGAATGACCGAGAGAAGTGTCAAATATGCCCCCTTGTTTATCTGCCTGACCTTTGCCGTCCTGTGGCTGTTTGAAGTGCTCACCGGAATGCGCATCCATCCAGTTCAATCGCTCCTGATCGGATCGGACCTGTGCCTGTTTTACCTGCTGGAACTCGCTCTGGCGGAGCATCTCGGATTCGGAACGGCTTACCTGCTTGCGACCCTGGCCATCCTTTCCACAGTGACCGCATATTGTTATTCAGTCCTGAAGCGCCTGCGCCATGCACTGACCGTCGGCCTGGTGCTGTCTGTCCTGTATGCCTATCTCTTTGGAGTACTCCAGAACCAGGATTACGCACTGCTGGTTGGAACACTCGGGTTGTTCTTTGGTTTGGTGACTGTCATGTACCTGACACGTCATGTGGACTGGTCGGCTGCTGGTGCTCCCGGCAGGAGGCCGGACTCAAGCAATTGATCGGCACAGAAAAAACTTTGGCCCGGTGATGGGCTAGGTCACCGGGCCGGGGGCTGGATGGAAGTGAAGATAAGAGCTGGGGGTAGCTCTTGTGGGGGCTTTGAGGGTCCTGCTTTGCCGGGCTTTGGTTTCACCGGCACTTTACTCAATACGCAGGGCTTGTGCCAACTTTCAGGCTGCCCCCAGAACACCGATGAGACCTCTCCTGTTCGGGCTTTTTCACGGGTTTCCTGCGCTGTGTGAGATCCTCCTCACCCCATCCACTGCCCTTCTCTTTTCCCGATATTCATATCAGTAGGGCATGAATGTATATCGAGGGGATATATATACGAGGCAGGTGATAATTAGCCCGTCATCCCCGGCCCCGACCGGGGATCCAGAAAGTTTGTGGAAGGGACCATGGATCCCCGCTTTCGCGGGGATGACGATGGAGGGAGTGTGAATGGCGATTTGGGGGGTGGGGATGACGATAGAGAGAATGGGAATGACGATTTAGGGGGTGGGGATGACGATAGAGGGAATGGGAATGACGATTTAGGGAACAGGAATGACAGATGGAGTGAACGGATGGGATTCAGAGCAGACCTTCCGAGCCTGCTCAAACCTGGAGCGGGAGACGGGTCTCGAACCCGCTACCCTCAGCTTGGAAGGCTGATGCTCTACCAAATGAGCTACTCCCGCACCATAGGCGATATTACCCAAGCGCCACATACTTTCAAGAGGATTCAATCAGGCCACCAATGATTCTGTTCCCATTGAGTTTCCACAGGCAGCCACCCACTTTTCAACAGGTTTTCCTCTGAATGGCCTTTTGAGGCGTAACTCTGCGGAAATTGAAACGTTCTCTAAAACAGAGGGTTGCCCTCATCCCCCCTGCTGCCGCCCCTATCCAGATGGCCGCAGGGGTCAAAAAGTGAGGAATGAAATATATGGGATCAATCACGCTGTCGTCTCTCGAGGCCGGTCGGGTGGGACCAGCCGCCTCGCTTGAAAGAATATCTGCCAGTCGATACGCTACTCCCCATCGATCCGTGGCCCGTGACTGGAAATCCTATACCGATGAAGAGCTTATGCTGGCCTGCAAAGAGGACCAGGGTGAGGCTCTTGAAGAGATCTACCGCAGATACTATCGGCAGGTATACTCCTTCGTGTGCCGAAACTACAGCCGCCGCGAGCAGGCAGAAGACATCACTCAGGAGTCTTTCCTGCGTGTCTTTCGCAGCCGGAAATCTTATGAACCCACTGCCAAGTTCGCAGTCTGGCTCTACCGGATCGTGAGGAACCTGTGCATCGATGAAAGCCGCCGTTACTGGAACAGGAATGTCACCCGCGAAACGGATTCCACAGTTGAAGAAGGCCAGAATTCACCGCTCGACCTCCTTCCCAGTGAGGAGCGTGATGTCCGGAAGACTCTGGATGAAGAGCGTGACATGAAGACCATCCACGCCGCCATCCAGATGCTTTCTCCGGAGCAGCGCGAGGTGATCATCCTGAACAAATTCCAGGGGCTGTCCTATCAGGAAATCGGCGAAATCATCGGCAGCAATGCCGAGTCGGTCAAACAGAAGGCATATCGCGCCCATCTGCGGCTACGCGAACTGCTCAAACCACTCCTCAAGGAGGCACGATAAGCTCATGCGCTTCATTCCATCCCGCCGCTGGGTCAAGGAATCCATTCCCGCTTACCTGTGTTGCGAAACCTCTCCCTGGGCAACGATCTGGATCAAGCTGTATGTCTGGGTCTGTCCGGAGTGCAAACAGGAATTCCTTTCTCTCAAGCAGGTCTGGAATGAGCTGGACGAATGGGATGTCCCTTCGCCATCGGATTCGATGGAAGATGATTTCACTTCAACCTTCCGCAACCGCTTCCCATCCGCTTTTGAAAGTGAAAAGGAAGCTCCCGCGCCGCGCACCGGCGACCTGATCCTCAGGCTGGCTTACACCACTTCCATTGTCCTTCTCGGCACCGCCGTATTTCTGACCCATGAACGAACTCAGAAAGCTCCCCTGCAGCCGATCGCCCAGGTGTCTGCTCCACAATCCATCAGCAACATTCCGCCACTCAACACTCGTGCCGAATCGCAAGTCGCACTCTCCAGCAGTTCTTCCACCGGCCTCGATCGAATTCCCGGAAAAAAAGTGATCCGTTTCACCCCGAGCCGTTCGGAAATCTTCTCTTCGGATGAGCATCTGCCTTCGCGAGGTGTCCGCATTCTGACCACCTCCCTGGGGGATGCGCCTGTGTCGCACTCACGACCCAGCCCGGTCCACTCCCGAAGGACCATTGAAATCAATCAACTCCCGGTTACCGGCTTTGAAACCCTCATGTCGGCGGAAGATGAACGCTCCTACTGATGATTCCGGAGGTCTCCCGGCATGGTTCAAACAGTCTCACGGGCTGTTCTCCTGGCTCTGATCCCAGCTCTGGCATATAGCGGCATCTCCTATTCCCAGACCACGCTCGATTCGATTCGGGCACTCCAGGAACACCGCAACGAACTCTTTCAGAAAATCTCCCCCGGGATTGTCTCGATCGAACTGGTTCACCGCAGTCTTCCTGCCTGGGAACTGGCCCAGATCGAACGCTGGGCGAATGAGTTTCGACTCCAGCCCTGGCGCTTTGGCAATCTCTCGGATGAGGAAGCCGAGCTGTGGCGCAACTGGTGTGATGCTTTTCTGATGGAGATGGAAAATCGAATCAGCAAAGGCAAGATCGATGCCGGTTCCGAATCCCCATCCAACCTGAAAGATTTCCTCCATGACAATCTTCAGGAGTGGCAGGCCCGGGAACGCACTTTCCTGGTCAGCGGCAATGAAGATTCTTTCGACCGTTTCACCAAGGCCATCGGCGAACAGGTGGTGCGGCTGCATGACCAGGTTCAGAATTTTTCTTTCAAGCCCCTTCCAGTCCGGCAGATGACAGGCTTTATCGTCGACAAAGGAATCGCGGTGACCACACTGGATATCGCACGCCACAAAGGGCCTTATGACAATATCCGTGTCTGGTCGGATGCCCTGGTGCAATACTCGACCGGAGAGGTGATCGGCCAGGATCCGGAAACGAATGTGGCGGTCATCCGCCTTGCAAGCCCGGGATCCGAGCTGTTGCCAACCATCAATTTCAATTCCGACAAGGCAACCCAGGTGGGAGACTTTGTGTATGCCTTCTGGCATGCCTTCAGCCAGCCGCTGTCCATGCGCACCGGCGAGGTGACCGGAGTTCTACGTAAAATTCCCTTCTTCCACTGTGCCACATTCCTGGAAACATCCCTTCCCACCAGCCCGGGAACTCTGGGAGCGCCCCTGGTCAATCTGGATGGCGATTTCGTCGGCATGGGGACTGTCTACATGGCCCAGGGAAGCATGACCGAGGTAACCTTCGCTTTGCCATCTCTCCTGCTGCTTTCAGTGGTTGATCAGATACGGAAAGATGGGATTGTCAAACGCGGCAAACTCGGGGTCTTTGTCAATGAGCTGGCGGACTCCGGCAGTGATGGAAAAAAGGTCGTCGTTAAAGAAGTTGAACCGAACAGCACGGCTGCACGCCATGGCCTCCAGGTCGGTGATGTGATCAAATCGGTCAATGATGTGCCGATCCACTGCAAGATGCACCTGCTGGCCAATCTCTCACGCTTCAAGCCGACTGATGAAATTGTGCTGACCATCGATCGCCACGGGCAGCCAACACGCATTTCGCTCGATCTCGATCCAATGCCCTGACCCCGGTTGAAGTCCATTACCAAAACAAATGGGCCGGAAAACCACGCAAGGTCTTCCGGCCCATTCCAACAATCCGCCTGAATCCGTTATTTCAGGATCTTTGGAACAGTCGGAGCGGAGATTCGTCTGACTGTCGGCAAGGTTCCCACCAGAGGGCGAACATAATTCTTGAATTCCTCGGTGACATCATTCCCCTCGGCATTCAGGAAGTGATCCCCCATGGTTGTGGCAACACGCGCCACATCATCCAGTTTGGCCAGGAAATACTCGACTGCATAATCACCTGTACGGCGGATTGCAACCGAACCATCGAGATTATGCCAGATGGCATACTGCGCCGCCTTCTCGCCCACCTCACGGGCCTCATATTGATCCACTTCGCTGACACACCCAAGGAAGCTCCGTTGGAGGTATCCAAAGGTGTCCGCACGGACACGCTTGATGCCGGTTTCCTTTTTGATCCATCCACTCAGCAGATCCCCAAGTGCTCCTGTCCCAGAGAGCTGGACATTTCCATGCGAATCCTTTTCTCCACCGGTAAATTCTGCGGCAATGGGCTGGCCGGATGGACCAACCACACCCTCGGAAACAGCGATGATGCAACGGCCATGCTTGTCGTAGGCATTCTTCACATCCTGGATGAATTTGTCTTTCGTCAAAGCTCTTTCGGGAACATAAATCAGGTGGGGGCCATCATCCGGATATTTCCGCGCCAGACAGGAGGCTGCGGTCAGAAATCCGGCGCTGCGCCCCATCACCACAGCGATATAAACACCCGGCAGGGCTCGATTGTCCAGATTGGCACCGGCAAAAGCCTGCGCCACAAACTTGGCTGCGGAGCCATATCCCGGGCAGTGGTCGGTAACCCGCAGGTCATTGTCAATGGTTTTCGGGATGTGGATCACACGCATCTCATACCCCGCTTTATCCGCCTCCTGATTGACGATCCGGCAGGTATCCGCGCTGTCATTTCCTCCGATGTAGAAAAAGTAACGGATATCGTGGGCCTGGCAGACCTTGAATATCTCTCGGCAATATTCCACATCGGGTTTGTCGCGTGTGGAGTGCAAGCCGGAAGATGGGGTCTCGGCGACTGACTCGAGATTGTTTGTTGTCGCCTCAGTCAGATCGAGGAAATCTTCATTGATGATCCCACGGACACCATGCTGCGCGCCATAAACCCGCATCACCTGGGGGAATTTCCTCGATTCGAGAACTGCACCCACCAGGCTCTGGTTGATGACAGCAGTTGGGCCACCGCCCTGGGCAACCAGGACTTTTCCATTAAGAACAGCCATAATTTTTTTCTTCTCCTTTAAAAAAAGGGAGGCATCTCCCTGGGGTGTAATACAAGCAGAACAAGTCGTGATTTTGCCTTTCCTTTTGGAATGAATCAAGGCATTCCATCTGCAACCCCGTTCCCTCCATCGTTTTTCCCATCCCCTTTATCGTCATTCCCGCCCCCTTCATCGTCTTTCCCACCTCCACCATCGTCTTTCCCACCTCCACCATCGCATTCCCGTTCCCTCCATCGCATTCCCGCTCCCTCCATCGTCATCCTCGCGAAAGCGGGGATCCAGTGGCAGACCATGCAAGTGGATCCCCGGTCAAGCCGGGGATGACAGCTTGTTGGCGGGGGTTTCCCGGGCGCCGAGGAGGTTTTCGGGCGCCATGAGATTCCAAGGGCGCCAGCTGGTTTTCGGGCGCCATGAATGTCGCCCCTACACCAGGCTCTGCATGTAACAACCCACCTGCCGAAGCTTGTACCTGGCCGATAGCAACATTAAACTTCAAATCTATTAGCGGCAAACTTTAAACCGGAGGTTGGCGGGCAGGCCGATGATGCATCGTATTACCGGCCGGGCGGAACAGGTGATGGATTCGACTGGATGTGGCCCCCGCCTGACAACAAATTCACGGAGGAATGCATGAACTCAACTCGAGAAACTATTAAATCTATTGGCCTGCTGCTGCTTCGAGTTGGCATTGGAGGCCTGATGCTGGTTCATGGCACCGGAAAAATTCAGGGGTTCAGCCAGATGGCTGATTCTTTTCCTGATCCTTTCGGACTGGGCAGCAGGCTCAGTCTCATTCTGGCAATCAGTGCTGAAGCAGGGTGCTCACTCCTGTTGATCGCCGGGGCCGCGACCCGCCTCGCAACCATTCCATTGATGGTGACAATGCTCGTGGCACTGTTCTATATCCACCGTGCCGATCCCTGGAATGTGAAGGAACTCGCTGCCGTCTATCTGCTCGTTTATGTGTCGCTGCTGTTGACCGGTCCAGGCCGTTTCTCGCTGGACCACTGGTGGATAACGAAATGCGGCAATGGGAAATGTGTTCATGAGCCGACAACCAGCGGCTCCCCACGAAACTCTGCACCTGATTGACCCACAGGTTCGCACCGGTCAGGCTGCTTCCCTGCACACTCTCCCAATGCATTGAGAACAGCCTGGCCTCTGGAAGGCATGGGCTGATTAGCCTATTCTTTCGCATCCGGCCTGTTGTCTCCCGCGCTGGAACAGAACAGGTGCTCCTTATCAGACCACAGAGGGATCTCTTGAAAAGGCGGCCAGGTTGTACTTGGAGGAATATCGAATATGGATAGTCGTGCTATCAGAAACAGTTTTCTTGAGTTCTTCGAAAAAAAGGCGCACCGCCGTGTTCCCAGCGACAGCCTGATCCCCAGCAATGATCCCACCCTTCTGTTCACCAGCGCCGGGATGGTTCAATTCAAGGATAATTTTCTCGGGCGCAGCCCCGATCCCATGAAAAGGGCCACCACCTGCCAGAAATGCTTCCGCACCACCGACATCGGGAATGTAGGTTATACCGCACGGCACCACACCTTTTTCGAGATGCTCGGAAATTTCTCTTTCGGGGATTATTTCAAACAGGAAGCCATCACCTGGGGCTGGGAATATGTCACGACAATCCTCGAACTGGATCCCGCACGGCTTTACCCCACTATTTTCGAAAACGATGATGAAGCCTTTTCCATCTGGGAAAAGGAAATCGGTATCCCGGGCGACCGCATTCAGCGCAAGGGACGGGATGATAACTTCTGGGGCCCGGTAGGCGGTTCCGGTCCCTGTGGCCCCTGCAGTGAAATTCTGTATGACCAGGGGCCGCACATCGCCGACCCGGATGACCGTTTCCTCGAAATCTGGAACCTCGTATTTGTCCAGTTCGATGCCCAGCCCGGCCAGGAGCCTCATGAATATCCGGAGACCGCACGCAAGAGCATCGACACCGGTGCGGGACTGGAGCGGATCGCTGCGGTGATGGCCCGGGTCGACACCAATTTTGAAACCGACCTGTTCCAGCCTTATATCGGACACCTCGAAGAAATCAGCGGAAAAGGCTTCCAGGCAGATCACGAAACCACCTGTGCCATGCGGGTTGTGGCCGATCATGTCCGTGCGGCGACCTTCGCCATTGCCGACAAGGTGGTTCCGTCGAATGTCGGGCGTGGATATGTCCTGCGCCGCATCATGCGCCGCGCCATCCTGCATGGAGGGCGCCTCGGCCTGGACCAGGGATTCTTTGCCGCCATGGTCCCTCTGGTGGTCGAGACGATGAAGGATATCTACCCCGATCTGGTCGCTGCCAGCGAAGGGGTCCGCAAGGTGGTCTCCGCCGAGGAGGAGGCCTTTCACCGCACCCTGGCACGTGGAAGTGCGATCCTCGATGAAAAAATCCTGGAGCTGACCTCGGAGGGCCGGACTGTTCTTTCCGGTGAAGAAGCCTTTCGCCTGTATGATACTTATGGCTTCCCGCTGGAGCTCACCCTGGAAATTCTATCCGAAAAAGGGCTTTCCTGCCGTGAGGATGATTTCAATGAGCAGATGGAAAATCAGCGCCTTCGCGCCAAAGCGGCCTGGAAAGGCTCCGGCATGCAGGCCCTGGCCGATGCCGAAGGGATCGAGGCCATTCCCGCCAGCGAATTTGTGGGTTATGACGATCTCGTATGTGAATGCGAGGTGCTTTACCTCTTCGATGGTGTTTCACGGGTAAGTTCCCTCACTGCCGGGCAGGAAGGGGCTGTGGTTCTGGACCGAACTCCTTTCTATGCCGAATCCGGAGGACAGACTTTCGACATCGGCAGGATATCCATGGATGGATGCCTCTTCGAGGTGACAAACACTCAGAAGAGCGCCAATGGGGTCTACCTTCATCAGGGCAGAGTTCTCGAAGGTACAGTCAAACCCGGCATGACAGTTCAGGCCTCTGTCGATGCAGTGCGCCGCCATCTGATTCTCCCCCATCACACTGCGACTCATCTTCTCCAGGCTGCTTTAAGGCAGGTGCTTGGCGATCATGTGCATCAGCAGGGTTCCTTTGTCGGCCCTGATAACCTTCGTTTCGACTTCACTCACACAGAAGCCCTCTCCCGTGAACAGATCGACGAGGTGGAGTCACTCGTGAATGGATGGGTTCTGCAGGACTACCCGGTTCAGATTGAACACACCTCGCTGTCCGAGGCACGCAGTGCGGGAGCGATGGCGCTGTTCGGGGAGAAGTATGGTGAACTGGTCCGCATGGTCCGCATCGAACCGGTCAGCCGCGAACTCTGTGGTGGAACCCATGTTCATCGGACCGGGGAGATCGGATCGCTCTATATCGCATCGGAAGAGTCCATCCAGGCGGGTGTGCGGCGAATCACCGCTGTCGCCGGGGAAAGGGCTTACCGTGAAATCAAGGAGCACGAGGCGGTCCTGCTGCGGCTTTCTCAGATGCTGCGCTGCCCCATCCCCCAAATCCCTGAGAGGATCGAAAAGCTGCAGGCCCAGCTGCGTGAAAAAGACAAACAGATCCGAACCCTGCAGGAAAAGGGTGGCGGAGCATCTATCGAGGATCTTCTTTCGAAAGTGCAGAAAGTCTGCCTCAATGGCCTTGAAGCCGATCTGCTGGCAGCTCGCGCCGAGGTGGCCGATGCGGCTGAACTCGAGGTCCTTGCTGACAAAGCTAAAATGAAGATGCCGCACAGCATCATCCTTCTTGGAGCGGTTGTTGAAGACAAGGTCAACTTTGTCTGCAGTGTCAGCAAAGAGCTGACCGCCAGTGTCAAAGCTGGAGATCTGGTCAAGAAGGTGGCGGCGCTCGCGGGCGGCGGCGGTGGCGGAAAACCCGACTGGGCCAAAGCCGGCGGCAAAGACAATGGCAAGCTGGATGAAGCCCTGAGCCGGGTTCGAGAGTTTCTGCCCTGAAGCCCAACGATCTCAGGCAGGCGCCCTACTCCCTCACTGCCACCTGCTTGACGACATGGCTTTTCAACCCCTGGTGAGTTTCGAACTGCAGGTCGACTGAGAGAAACTGATCCCCGGTTCCGGGAGGAGCCGTGAGGGTTATATTTGCGGATGACTGCGGGGGTATATCTCCCAGCTGGCCAGCAGCAGAATATCCAGGCCCCTCATCGACATGGTATCGAACCTTGCGCAGCCAGTAAGGGCGGATGTTGCGCACTGTCAACGTAATGCTTTCACTGCTTCTTCCAGTGTGCTCGACTACTGCATCATCGAAAGCATGGTGAAGTGCGGCAATGTAGGAAGGGTTGGTCCACAGTGTTTCCCGTGTCGCAATTACCGCCGGGTGCCGGTCCGGATCCTCGGCCAGAAGATAGAGAAAGCCTCCTGCATATCCCTTATCGATCCCGAATTCATAGATGCCACGCAGCGCTTCGATGCCCTTGGAATAAACCGGGCCATACCAGCAGTTGAATTCTGTGAAGATGCAGGGGAGCCCCGCTTTTCGAGCCTCCGCCAGGCTGCGCTCGATGAGCGGCTGGCGGCTGGTGGCGGACTGGGGAATGCCGAAATAGTAGTTGACAGCCATCAGGTCCTGGCCAAGCGATTTATCCTGGCCGAACAGGTTGGCGTACACCACCGGCCTTTGAGCCGGATCCATCTGTTTATACTGCGGGTAAAGAGTCACCAGGAAATCCTCGATCTCGTTGGTGACTTCATTGCAGGAATTCCACAGCCACACAGCCGGTTTATCCCGGTAAGCACGAATGAAGCGGCGTGTCACTTCACGCATCTGTGCGAAGGCATGGGGGCCATAGTGCTTATTGAAGTAGTCGGTGCTGTTGACACTGAAAGGAGCCAGGACCATCCAGCCCATGTTTTCCTCCTCCGCCATATCGACCTCCCACACTGGCGGGTAATCGCCACGCAGCATGTTGAAGCCGATCTCTTTGAGGAACCGCATCATGTGTCGATTCCTTTCAGGGCTTTCCGGGATCATCCCATGCACATTCACTCCCTTGACAATGAAAGGCTCGCCATTCAGGAAAAGGTTTCCCTCCCGGTTTTCAAAAACATGGGCGACCAGAGGAATCTCTGTTGTTGCAGCCTCTCCTTTTCCATCAAGCAGGGTCACGGTCACGAGGTAAGTTCCCATGGCTGCATGGACAGGGATGAGTGTCACTCCTGGGAGGTTATCCAGCCTTTTTATGGCGTAGTTTCTGTCATTGCATCGGATGACTGCATGGCCTGTCGCTTTCTGAATATCTGGACCCTCCACCTGAATGTGGATATCAGTGAGGTATTCATCACCATTCTGATCCACCTTCATCCCCCGGAAAGCGGTGACCTTCCATGGATGCGGGGGGGCAAGATGGAGCGATTTTTCCGCACAGGTTTCGAGAGATTCCTGATGGAACAGGTCAGCGCTCAGGAGAAGATCTCCATACCAGTTCATCACAGGAACGGGTGTGTCGATCCTTCTTGTTTCGCCTGCAGCAATCCTGGCTGGAACCACGCCAGTCCAGATCTTTGTGCCTGAGGAAGTTCGCAGCCGGAGGATAAGGGATCCCGAAAATGTCTTGTTGTCGCAATTGCGCAGGGTGGCCTGAATAGAGCCGGATTTCGAATCGGCATGTGCGGCGTAATCCAATTGCAGCAGATCGCGGGGGTTCTGAGTGACATAGATCCTCGCCAGTTCATGAGTGCCTTTGTAGTCAGACCCGACCGGCTTTTCTGAATCCATCCAGACCGTTTCACCCGAGCCGTTCTGAAGGGAGAATAACAGCCTGTGGTATCCCTCGCGTATCGATGGAAGTTTGATCGGGGTTGTCTGCCCGGCCGGGAATTCCTGCGGGAGCCGAAAGCGAAAAGCAAGATTCACAGGTCCTTCGTTCCATGCCTCAGGCTGAATATCCTGTGAGACTGTGAGAGGAGTCGATGCACGCAGATCATCGGACAGGACCAGGGTTGCCTTGAGAGGTTCGATGACTGAGGGGGTGAGTTTTCTAAGAGTGATTGTTAACTCGTATGTTTCCCCCATAACAAAACTTGCTGCGGAAAGTTTCTGTTTTTCTATTGCATAGTGCATAAAGGAAACAGCTGGATCGAGCGCCTCTTCAGCATAAGCCAGAGATTTCTCAGCCTCAGTTGCCTGCCCTTGTTTCAATCGCTTCTGAAACAGCTCGAGATGGGCCAGTGCCGAGTGGGCGTTCAGCACAACGGCATCCTGCGGATCTGTCGCTGAATGAATGATGTCCGATGCCATCTGCCGCATCTTCCGGAACTCTTCTTCCATCGCTGCGGCGGAACGGAGCTCGATAGTTCGAGAGGCCGAATGAATTACAGCGCCATCGTGCTGTCGCAGGGTAGTCTTAAATTGAATCGGTCCTGGCTGGAGGGCCTCCGGAAGCTTGAGAGGAGATTTGGAGCCACCAAAAGAGAGACTGCTGTTTCCTGCCGGAAGATTCTTGTTTTCGGTGAGAAGAACCATCTCCCCGGCTCCAGACTGGCGGCAGGTCAGCTCCAGAGAGGCATCAGGCAAGGCCTTCGGGAGATTGATAAACAAGTCGGCCCGTAACAAGTCTGCTGAGAAGCAGATAGCTGGAGAGACTTGCATATCCAGCAGTGGAGGAATGACGGTTAAGTCTTGATTCGAAATGGCAAAATAAGCGGCAGAGGCTTTCCCTGAGAACAGTTTCAATCCGGCACGTCCGGGCCTGGGTTCCCAATGGGCCACCTCGATCTGCCATTCCTCAGGTTCGGGGACAACCGAAGACCAGAACTTCGCACGCAGCCTTCCATCCGAATTGGAGAGCTTCTGCCATATCCAGCCATTCCGGTTCCAGCTATCCTGCGTCAAGCCGATTCCCGCTCGATCCACCCGGGCCTTTGAGTTTTCGTTGTCCACCTGCTCTTTGAGCTGGAAGCCTTCATCCCCATCCTGCTCAATCCAGAAATGGTGCCGATGCTGTTTCAGGTTGTGAGCCTCGGACAGGTCCTCGCCATAATCGGCCTGGAACGCAATCACCCCATCGGCATCCATGCTCAATGGGTCATGGTCCTTCCAGAGAACCAGGACCGTTCCCTCACTGAATGGAATCCCTTTGGCAAACAGAAACATCTCACCACCCTGGAGGAGGAAAACATCAGGGCCATACCCTTCCGGCACTGTTGGATCCTCCACAATGGCCACACTGCCATCACCATTCAGATCGAGCACCTGCCACTGCTGGAGATCCGCACACCGTGACTCGAAAAGGACTTCAGGCCAGCATGGATTTGCCTGCGCAATAACCAGAGCGATGATCCCGACAAGGGTCTTGAGTGAGTGCATGGCTGGCCTCCGGACTGTCTGCTTGTAAAACCTGGCTGGATATGGATGAACAAGACTAGACGGTGATTCAATCCGGGAACAGGGGAGAATTGAATTAATTGTGTTCATCGATGATTTCCGGGGCGCCCGATGCCGATTTTCACTAGGTTGTTGAATGAGCTGTTCAGGATCTATAGAATGACTGTTGTCTGTTTTTCGGTTATTGGCGTCCATGCACGTTTTTCGGCTGCTGGTTCAGAATCTTGGATGAAAGACACGACTCATCGAGGAGGGAAATATGCTGGGTAAGTTCTGGAAAGCTCTCATGGCTCAAGTCAACAAGCTCGCCAACTTCTTCTGGCAGGCCGATCCCATCGCTCAGATGCAGCTCGAATATGATAACGCTGTCGAACAGCTCAAAGATGGCCGTGTCGGCCTTGAGCAGTACCGTGCTCTGGTCGAGAGAGTGACACGCCAGGTGAAACTGGATGAGCGGCGAACAGAAGATCTGACCGCACAAGTCAAAGCTTACCTCAAGATCGAGGACCGCACCACTGCCGGAAAATTCGCCATCGAACTGAAGAGGGCACAGGCCGAACTCGACGAAAACCGCCAGCAGCTCAACCTGCATGAAACCAGCTATCAGAATCATCTGACAAAAATTCAGGCTGCAACCAGAAGGCTGAGCGAAGTCCAGACCCGCATTCGGCGATATGATGCCGAAATCAAAATGAGCACTGCGGAAGCGGAAATGGCCAAGCTTGCGCAATCATTCAATTTCGATGTATCGACAGATTTTGGCGAACTTGAAAATATCATCCAGAACCGGATCGATACCAACCGGGCCAAGGTCCGTGTCGCCAGCGACCTTTCCAGCCAGGGTATTGCCGAAATCGAAGCGGAACGCCGCAAGGAAGAGGCCGAAGCCGAAGGGCTGCTGCAGCAGTTCGAAGTCGATATGGGCCTGAAAACCCCTGAGACATCCAATGTCCAGCAGCAGGAGAAAAGCCTTGGCCAGGCGGAGAGTTCTGCTGCACAGCAGGAGGACGCCCTCAAGGAAATTGAAAAACAACTGGGCGCCTGATCTCTGAACCGGCCTGTCATCATGGTTATGGCTGACTGCAACCACCCTGGCCTATTCATTCCTTCTGCCACTGCGGGATCCGCTATGCCCGTAAATTTCACACTCAAAATAATTCCCTGATAAGGAGGATAATCAAAATGCAATCAAGCGGCGGTGGCCCCAAGCCCGGATTTTATGTCGTATTGTTTCTTGTAGCAGCAGGACTGGTCGTTTATGGCCTGCGGGACACACTCTTTCCCAAGGGTGGCCAGCCTGGCCCTTCTGCGCCTGCACCAATCACGGCGGATGATTTGCAAAACGCAACCCCAAACCAGCCTCCCTCTCCTGCAGCGGCTGGCGATTCCGCCCCCGAAGCCCCTGATTCCTCCCAGCTGACGACAGTTAAAGAGTATGCCTATGTCCCTTCCGACAAGCTTCCACCGGTTCAGGGGGTATCCAACTACTCGCCACTGGCCGATCGAACCGTCAAATTCTCGCTCAATGTCTGGGCAGGCTGGGCGCCGATCATCCTTTTCAACGAAGGCAAAGGGCCGGGGAAGCTCTGGAAAACTCCGGGCGGCCAGGATTTCAAAGTTGAACTGGTATTGATCGATGATCCGGTCGCAATGCGTGATGCCTATGCCTCCGGCCAGGTGCATATCGGCTGGGGAACGCTCGATATGGTTCCTCTCTTCATGGAAGAACTCCAGAAAGACAGCCGCCTCCAGCCTCGCATCTATCAGCAGGTGGACTGGTCCAATGGGGGCGATGGCATCGTCGTGCGCCGTTCTCACTGCAAAGACCCCCAGCACCCGTCGATCTCCGACCTTCGCGGGAAAACGGTCGTGCTCGCACAGAATTCCCCCAGCCAGTTCTTTGTCCTCAATGCCCTGATCAGCGGAGGCGTGCAGCCAGCTGAGGTTAACTTTGTCTATACACAGGATGCCTTTCAGGCTGCCGCGGCTTTCAACACCAACAAGGAAATCGCCGCCTGCGTCAGCTGGGCACCTGACATTTACAACCTGACAAAGATTCAGGACAACCATCTGCTCGTGACCACCGCGACCGCCAACAAGTTGATCGCCGATGTCTGGTTCGCACGCGCTGATTTTGCCAAGGACCATCCGGATATCTGCGAGGGCCTTGTCAGAGGCATCTTCGATGGTATGGAATTGCTCAAGACCGATGAAGGCCGCCAGAAAGCTGCAACCTTCATGTCGAAGCTCTACAACATCCCGGCCGATGAATGCATGGGGATGCTTGGGGATGCTCATTCCACCAACTACAGTGAAAACCGAGATTTCTTCCTGAACCAGAACAATCCGACCAACTTCGAGAGAACCTGGAACACAGCCAATTACCTCTACCGCCACATCGGGAAAATCTCCCGCCCGGTGTCGTTCGATACAGTCATGGATTTTTCTGTTCTTCAGAAGCTGGCTTCGGAACCTGTTTACGCCAGCAGCAAGAATGAATACCAGGTGCAGTTCACCCCAAAAACTGTCCAGAGCATCAAAGCGGAGAGCGGCGAAATTCTTACCAAAGTCGTCATGGTTCACTTTTTCCCGAACAGCTATGACCTGTATAAAAAAGTGACTGTCAACGAAGATGGGAAGGAGATCGAACGCCTCTATGACCCCAATGTCGAAATGGTCCTGGAGGAAATCGGCAAGCTGGCAGGCCAGTATGGCGCCGCACGCATCGTGATCGAAGGCCACGCCGACAGCAGCATGAAGGGTAGTGTCCCTGGTTCTCTCGTGAAAGAACTCTCCCAGAACCGCGCCAATGCTGTAAAAGAGGCGCTGCTGAAGAAATTTCCATCCTTCGATCCCAGGCAGTTCAGTGTCGCAGGCATGGGATGGGATGTCCCATCCGATCCCACCGATCCATTGAACCATGCCAAAAACCGCCGTGTTGAAGTCAAAGTCTACCCCCTGGAATCGGTCCAGTAGAATGGAACAGGAAGATCTCTGGAACGGGATAAACTGGATTCAAAGGCCCTTTCATGAATGGCTCGTTTAAGACTGCCCTGATCAACTACATCCGGCGCTGGGCAGTCATTCGTGACCGTCCAAATATCATGGAAAGCCTGGCTGCCTCCCTGCTCTGCATCGGTCTGGTGCTGCTGGCCTGGTTTGTCGTCACCGCCGGCCCGGTTGAAAAACGGCTGGTTGACCCCATCACGCTCCCCAGCCTGAGCGAGGCTGTTTCTTCCTTTCCCCGCCTGTGGTATGAACGGGCGGTGGCACGCAGCGCAATCTGGAGCCTGGGGCGTGTGTTTGGCGGCTTTCTGCTGGCCATCGCCATCGGAGTCCCGCTGGGGGTGCTGTCGGGCGCCTTTCTGCGGCTCAATGCCTTTCTGAAGCCGGTTTCGATCTTTGGAAGAAATATCCCCATCGCCGCTCTGATTCCACTGACACTGATGTGGTTCGGCCTGGGTGAAACGCAGAAGGTCATGTTCATCTTCTTCGCCTCGGTCGCATTTATCTTCTTTGACAGCACGGCCGCGGTACAGGGAGTTCCTGACAGCCATCTCGATGCGGCCTACACTCTCGGCGCGCACAATTCCTGGAGGAAAGGCGCGCTGCTTGCGGCGCTGGCCGGCCTGGCCTATTGCATCATCTTCATCTCGGCCAACTGGTTTCTCTCTCAACAGCCCGGGCCGAATGATGCGGCTCTGTGGTCCGCCTGGAGGTGGCGCTTTTTCTCCCTGGGGTTTTTCGGATTTGCCCTCGGATTCATTCTGTGGTTTCCGATTTTGAGCATTCAACCCATCAGCAAAATCCTGTTTCCGCTTGCGCTGCCGGATATCGTCAACAGCCTGCGGCTTCTTTTTGGCCTTGCCTTCGGCTACATCATGCTGGCTGAAGTGATCAATGCCGAATATGGACTGGGAGCCATCATCAACCTGAGCCAGCGCCAAGGCCCGCGTGAACACATTTATTTGTCGTTGATCCTGATTGCGCTGCTCGCCTTCGCAATTGACCGTGGCATTCTTTCCCTGCAACGGCGGCTTTTCCCTTATCGAAGCGCAGGAGAACACTGAAATGGATGCCGCCACTGCAGCAGCACCCTGTTCGCTGATCGATCGCCCGCAGGTATCTGCCAATCCTGAAGTCTCGCCCATTATAGAATTCAGGCAGGTCGCTAAGACCTATGGCATCGGAACCGAACGGGCGACGACAGTCATCCAGGATATTGATTTTACAGTTGAAGACCTCCAGGAATCCGGAGAATTTGTCGCAATTCTCGGCCCAAGCGGGTGTGGAAAAAGCACAGTTCTGCGCCTGATCGCCGGGCTTGCTCCACAATTTCCAGCCACTGCCGGAGAAGTCCTTTACCATGGAAACCCCATAACAGGCCCCGATATGGAACGAGGGATGGTTTTTCAGGATTACGCCTGCTTCGATAACCGCACAGTCATCGACAATGTCGCCTTCGGCCTCGAATGCCGTGGAATCCCGAAATCCGAAAGATATGCACTCGCTCATGAATGGATCGAAAAAGTCGGGCTGAATCCTTCCCGTGATGCGCACAAGTATCCCCACCAGCTCTCCGGAGGGATGCGGCAGCGTGTCGCTATTGCACGGACCCTGATTCTCAAACCGCGTGTCATTCTCATGGATGAACCCTTTGGAGCGCTTGATCCGGCAACACGGCATAACATGCAGGACCTGCTGGTCGCGCTCTGGAAGGAAGTGCAGGCGACAGTCTTCTTTGTCACCCATGATGTCAGTGAGGCGGTTTTCCTCGGGGACCGAGTTTTCATATTCAGCAATGCGCCCGGAACAATCCTTCACAAGTTTTATGTCATGCCTCCAGACCGGCCTTCGAGGCTGATGATGCGCGAGAGATCCTTTCTCGAGACAGTATTTCATATCCGGGGAATTCTGGACCAGCTGGAGGAAGGGTCAGACTGATATGCCTGCCAGAGGCGGTTTCGTGACATACATCAGGACCGCCTTTCTCTGGCACTGGAATCTGCTGGCGCTCGGCGCAGGTGCTGTCTTTTCATTTCTATCAGGCCAGCCGGACACCTTTCTCCCGATCTTTCTGGCAGCAGAAATTCTATACCTTGGCCTGCTGGCGACACACCCGCGATTTCAGAAGGCAGTCGATGCCTCTCTCATGTCCCGGCAGCAGCCACTTGTCAACCATGCCGAAATAATCGAACAGATACGGCAGCGGCTGACTCCCCCCGACTGGAACCGCTTCGAACAACTCAGGGATCGCTGCTTGTCTCTCAACAGGATCGCCGAGCAGATCCGGGGGCCTCAGGCTGGCAATTCATCCCCGATACACAGTATGCAGACCGATTCACTCGAAAGATTGCTGTGGCTGTTCCTGAAACTTCTATACTCCCGTGATGCCCTGCAACGGTTTCTTTCTGGGACCGATAAAAGCGGGCTTGAAGCGCAGATACAGTCTGCCCAGCGGGAAATTCAGGAGGCCACCACCAATCAACGCACCGACAAATTGATCCGCACTTTGGAAGACAAGCACGATACGCTCATGCAACGCCTGGCCAACTACCAGCGTGCTGAAGAAAACCGTGAAATCCTTGCCGCCGAAATCGACCGCATCGAGCAGAAGGTCAATGCCATCAGCGAGCTGTCCATCAGTGCACGGGATCCTGCCGATGTATCAGCCCAGGTGGATGGAATTGCCGAAGGCGTCTCGGTCACCGAGGAGGCAATACGCAAGCTGGATGTGCCGCCCCTTTTCGATTCCGAGACTGCCCCGCGATTCCTGACACAGACAGAGTGAGATACCATGACCGAACAAACCAACGATATTCCCGCATGGTCTTCCGAACTGAGACAGGCTTATCTTGCCGGAGCCGCAAGCCTGTTTATCCTTCACGGCAATGTTTCCGACCTTGCGGGAGGCACTGAGCAGAACAACTACATCCTCGACCCTCTCGCGGATTATCTCTCCAAAGTCCACTTTTCGAATTATGATCTCATTCTTCATTACGATATGGGACGTGGGTTGCGCCCCTATGCGGCCAGCGACCCACGCCGCTATTCGCGCATGAACTCCCTCCTTTCCCGGCTCCTCGGTGATGCTGTCCAGCTCCCCCGGGATGCGACACCGGCCCTGCGCATGGTCGATCGAATCGTATCTCTGCTGCTGGTCGGTGAAGAAAACCGCACCATCAAGACCGCCGTGCTGTTTGACTACGCCGAACTGATCTGCCCTCCCGATGACCGTTATGGCGAGCATCTCGCAACGCTGTTGAACTGGTCACGAAGCCCGATTATACGGAAAGTCAACCTGATTTTCATACTCATGACCGAAAGCCTTTCCAGGCTGAATCCATCCCTGACTCAAAGCGGGCATCCGTATGAAATTCAAATCCCTCTGCCAGGCAAAGAAGCACGAAAACAATTCATTGAAAACCGTTACCCGCCCTTCGCCTCAGATGCAGCCCGCCTGGCTGTCCTGAGCTCCGGTGTCACACTGACAAACCTCGACAGCATGATGCGCCGCATATCCAATGAAAACGGCAGGGAAGATGACCCTGGCAGCACAGTTAATCCCAAGTCCATCGGATCGGAACAGGTGCACACTGCGCACAGCAATGCTCTGGCAAAGCAGCGCCAGGTCAGCGACAAGCAACTTCTTGAGATCAAGAAATCTCTCATGGAAGCCCAATGCCCTGGCCTTCTCGAATTCATCAAGCCCGACTACACACTCAGTCTTGTCGCCGGCCATACCGCTGCAAAACATCGATTGACACAGGACTCACAATTGATCCGGAACGGCCAGCTCGATGCAGTTCCGATGGGGTACCTTCTCTGCGGCCCGGTTGGGGTTGGAAAAACATTCCTCGCTTATTGCTATGCCGGAGAGGTCGGCATTCCCTGTGTCACGATACGCAACTTCAGAAGCAAATATGTGGGTGAAACCGAGGCGAATCTTGAACGAATTCTGAATGTTATCCGGGAGCTCGGCCCTGTCGCAGTCATCATCGATGAAGCCGATGCGGCTGTTGGTGACCGGTCCGCATCCGGAGATTCGGGAACGAGCGCCCGGGTGTTCGCACAACTGGCATCCCAGATGGGGGACACACGCTATCGTGGAAGGATCATCTGGTTCCTTCTGACATGCCGCCCGGATTTGCTGCCGGTCGATATCAAGCGGCAGGGACGCTGTGAAGAGCATATCCCACTGTTTTATCCCCAGACACCGGATGAATTGCGCGACATGTTTCTCGCCATGTCCAGGAAGGCCAGGATCAATCTGCCCGATTCCTCCCTGCCTGATTTCAATCAGTTCCCTTCCATGAGTGGAGCCGATATCGAAGGCATCCTGATGCGTTCGCGCCGTGAATCACTGCTCAGAAACACTCCGGTCGATGCGGCCCTGATTCATGAAGTCGCTTCGACCTTCCGGAGCGTCAAAAGCGACGAGCATGAACTGCAAACTCTTGCCGGCGTTCTTGAATGCACCGATCTCCGCTACCTGCCGGCAGACATTCGGAAAACCATGTCTGATGCCGCAGGCTATGAAAAGTATTCCCGTCGCTACCGGGAACTCAAAGCCCTTGAGGATATCGAGATGTAAGCGGGAGTTGGCTATCCTGCACACGGCTCATCACCCGGAGGAAATAATCTCATGCTGCAGTATCTCCTGCCTGTACTGGTTTCATTTGCCTCCCCACAACAGGAAGTTGAGTTCAGGAGCGTCCTGATACAGACCAGCCCGCAGGCCTCTGCCGTCGAGATGCGCATCGCACACCTCCTGCAGCAGCGCCTCCAAAAGCCCAACCAGCTTCCATTGCGGATCAGTTCTGCAGCAGCACCTCCTGCAGCAGCGACAAACGAGCTTGTCGTGTGCTTGGGTGTTTCGAAGGACTATCCAATAATATCCGAAAAACTGGAGTCACTTCACATCAAGCCATTGGATAACCTTGATCCAGGTCCGGAAGGCTATCTCCTGAAAGGCGGATCGGAGGGGGGCCGGCATTTCCTCATTGCAGGTGCAGTCGATGAACGGGGAGTGCTTTATGCGGCTGGTGAAATCCTGAGGCAGGCAGATTGGACAGATAATAGCATTCACCTGAAGTTCCCACTGGAAAAGCGGTCTGCGCCTGCTTTCCAGATTCGTGGCACCCAATATGGACAGAGCAGTGTCGCTAAATCACTCGGCAAGGTTAGGGATTGGACCGAAGAGGAAACTCAATCTGTCATTCTCGATTATGCCCTGGCCGGGGCCAATATCTTTGCTGCAGAGCCAGGACCGATGTTCGATTTCATCAAATCCTATGGATTGATGACTCAGGGTAATTATGTCCCCAACAAGGGGGTGGGGCCGACGGAATGGCAGGCCAGTGAATCGATCGGGCGCCCCTGGTTTCTCTGCCCTTCCGTTCCGGAAGCACGTGCCGCTCTGTTAAAATCCTGCGACGAATACTTCAGCCAGTCCCCCAGCTTCGATCTGATAAAGTTCCAGGGCGGCGATGGCGGCGGCTGTGAGTGTGACCGTTGCGACCCCTATGGCCGGACCTTCATCCACCTGGTCGAAGATATGGCCTCGATAGTTCACAAGTACCATCCCCAATCGAAAGTCTATATCACCAACCAGAAATTCGATAACGATGACGACATCGCGATATTTCAGTACCTCCAGGAAAAGCCCCGACCCTGGTTATGGGCCTTCGGTTATGGGCCGGGATCCGATGCGATGAGCTGGCAGCCCGGCCATCGGCAGACCCACCGCATGGACCTTTTCCAGTACCCCGGGTTTGGACCTTTCGGCAGATATTGCCAGGAGATCCTCCACCAGCTCCCACCCCAGCAGGTCCTGGTGTTCTATAACGAAATCACTCACTGGCGGTACTCGCAGCATGGCTACATCCAGATGTACCCGCGTGCCGACCGCGACGGCAGCCAGCCACCACCCTCGAATCACTTCATCTATGAGCGCCGCCCCGATCAGGCCCTCACCCAGGTGTATGACCGTCTGACCTTTTATGCCTGGCCGCGGTTTTACCATTGGGTATTCAATCAGCTGCTCAGGTATGGAGTCGGAGACATCACCCATTCAAGCGGGTCTCATGACCATTTCAATCAGTGGATGTGGCAGCGCCTCCTCTGGGCCCCTCAATCCTCTGTCGAAGACGTGGTCAATGAATACTGCCGCACCTGGTTCGGGCGGGTGGCGGCGGACAAGATGGCCGCTGCGATTTTTCTGATGGAAGAATACCTCGAGGAACAACCCGGCAAACCGATCACAGAAAAAAAAGAAATCGGCACCTTCTATAACCTTGTCAAAGAAGCCGGCTCGCAGATGCCCGAATGGCGTTGCCAATCCTCCTGGCTGTGGCGCGAATTCATGCAGAAGGCATCCATCGACCTGTATGTCAAACATCGTGTGCAGCAGCAGGTTGATCTCCAGAATCAAATCGAATCACGAATCCGGCAGGGCTTCGAAGAGGGTGATGTTTCTGCCGCGGTTGCCCAGTGCCTGGCCTGGTTCAAGCCATTCGAAGAAACCCCCGAGATGAAGTTGCTTCATGAAGAGGCGGCCCGTTATGGCGCAGAAAGCAATCATCTCTTTGGTGTGCGCAGCGAAGGGATCGACAACCTGGAGCATGATTTCATCGGCCTGGGGTGGCTGCAACGCCAGCTCGAGCGGGCGCAGGCTGCCACCGGAGACAAACAGCGTGAGCTGCTCTGGCGCATCATCCATTATGAAGATGCCGGAGAGGGTGGATTTTACGACAACTGTGGCACCTTCAATCCAGCCCCCAATCTGGTTGCCGGTTACCCGTATGATCATGGCCAGCCTTATGTTCCCGGGATGCTCGATGAAGCGAACCGCCCCAGCCAGCGGTCCATGTCCTACACTCAGGATGAGGCGCAGGGTGTCACTTTTCATTATAGAAACCTGGATCCGGCTGCGGAATACCAGGCCTGTTTCACTTTTGTCCGTCCCTGGTTTCAGGAGCGCTATGCGGCCTGGATGAACCAGCACAGCCAATCGATCCTCGCCGATGGCAAACTCCTGGCCGGGAATGTGGAACTGCCGGAGCGCATGAGTGACTTCTTCACCTTCGATATCCCAGGCGAATGTGTGGCCGATGGGAAGCTGGAACTTCGCCTGCAGAAGGCCGGTGATGTAGCCAATGGCTCACGAGTGGAGCGGGAAATCTGGCGAAACAGTGGAGGCTGGGGGACTCTGGTCTCCGAGGTCTGGTTGATGCGAAAAGACCGCCTTCCCTGGAAACAGAAGTGACCTATGCATTCACCCGCAACTGCCGTTAAAGATGGTTAACGGGGGCCATTGGGTTCCGGGCGCCATGAATGTCGCCCCTACGCCAGGCACTTTCCACCCATTCGGCCGACTGGCCGGGGCGTTGCGTCTTTCCCGTCCCTCCCTTTTGTCATCCTCGCGAAAGCGGGGATCCACTCCCGCCATCCAATGGATTCCCACTTTCGTGGGAATGACGGATTGTGTAGAGCATCCCCGGTCGGGGCCGGGGATGACGTCTTTTTGGGCTGAGGGGATGACGGTTATTTCTGGGGTTTACATGAGCCATTGGGTTCCGGGCGCCATTGGGTTTTTCGGGCGCCATGAATGTCGCCCCTACAACAGGCACTTTCCACCCATTCTGCCAGCAAGCCGGGGCGTTGCGTCTTTCCTGCTCCTCCCTTTTGTCATCCTCGCGAAAGCGGGGATCCACTCCTTGGAAGAACCAGCCCAGCCCAATTCTTCGCCCCTGTCATTCCTGCGAAAGCGGGAATCCAGCGCATAAATGGAGACAGATCGAATTCTCCAAGGACAGCCGCAGCCACAATCATCCCACAATTCATCTCAAATTTGGTGTATAATCCTATAAACAAGGGGAGTTTCCCTTGACATTTATCAGGGGATGTCGAAACTTAGAACTTGTTAAAATTTTCGAAAGAAGGTTGTGTAACTTTGAACATCACAGTATCCGGCAAACATGTTGAAGTAACTCCAGCGCTTGAAGAGCAGGTTCGCAAGGGCCTTGAGAAACTGACCAAATTCTCGGATGGCATCATTGAAGTCCATGCGATCCTCACTGTCGAAAAACTGGCGCACAAAGCAGAAGTCAACATACAGGCGGATGGCTACCATATCCACGGGGAATCGACCACCGAAGACATGTACAAGTCAATCGATGTCGCCATTTCCAGGATTCAGACACAGATTCTTCGCCACAAAGAAAAAATTCGGGATCACCGCATCCGCAAAGGCGAAGCCCCTCCTGCCAGGCTTGGAGTCCAGATCGAGGTTCTCAGCGGAGAGGATCTCGAGCATGGCAAAAGCCAGCCGCGTGTTATCAACAGCCGTGATTATGCCATCAAGCCCATGTCCGTCGATGAAGCGGCCATGCAGATGGACCTGATGGGGCAGGATGTTCTGGTGTTCCACAATTCAGACACCAATCGCCTGAATGTTCTCAGCCGTCGTAAAGATGGCAACTATAACCTGATTGCACCGAACCTCGGATAACTTTGCGGGTCGATCCCGGCCCAGGGCCAGAGGGAATGGACTTCCCGGACTCAATCCGGGTTATTTCTCCCCATCGAAGGACTGTTTTCAGCCTTCCGGCACCCTTGGCGCAAAGGGGATCCCCTCTGGATGGCCGCACAGTCGCCTCACAAAAGGTATTGGCAGCATCCCCCGAACAGGGGATATTTCCCTTCGGAGGCTGGCTGTGTGTGTCAGGACTTGCATATCCGGGATTTATGCAGAAGTGAGATATTAGAATGAACCTGGCTGATAATTTACGCGATGGCCGTATCCTCATCTCCATCGAGGGCCGGACCAAAGCGGATATACTCAAATCGATGATCGCAGTCCTGGAAAACCAGGAGATCATCAGCAATTCTGAAAAACTGTTTGCTGATTTTCTGGACCGTGAAAGCAAAGGAAGCACCGGAATCGGAAATGGCATTGCGATTCCTCATGTGCGCTCCGATCAGGTTCAGCAGCTGGAGTATGTATTCGCCAATTCGGTGGAGGGTGTCGATTTTGAATCGCTGGATGGAGAACCGGTTCACATCCTGTTCCTGATGGTCGCACCGGCCGGTTCCCATGGCATTCACATCAAAGCCCTGGCACGCATATCCAGGATTCTGAATGATGAGGGAACCCGGGTCCGGCTGCGCAAAGCCGCCACACCGGATGAAATCATCCAGCTGATCAGGGACAGAGAAGAGGAGCTCGGCTGAAATATGGTTCAGGTAGGCATTCTCCAGGAATTCAGGGATCTCGGCCTCAATCTGGTTTGTGGTGAAGAAGGCCTTGAGCGTGAAATCCGGTGTGTCGACCTGAATCGGCCCGGCCTCGAGGTCGCCGGCTGTTTCGAGTTCTTTGATGAAGAACGGATCCAGATATTCGGCGGCGGGGAGATGCGATATATCAATACGCATCAGGATTCACCGGCGCTCCGGGAAACCATTCACCGGATTTTCCAGTCCCGTGTCCCCTGTGTGATCATCACCAATGATGAGGAAACCCCTGACTTTCTGATTGAAGCCGGCTGCCAGAAGAAAATGCCGGTTTTCCGCACTGCCATTTCCACAACACGGCTCTATAAGCGCCTGTTCGAATCCCTCGAACACTTCTTCTGCCCGACCACACTGATCCACGGAACCCTGGTGGATATCCTCGGGATGGGCATCCTTCTGATTGGACAGAGCGGTGTCGGGAAAAGCGAATGCGCCCTCGAGCTGGTCTCCAAAGGCCATTCCCTGGTTGCCGATGACGTGGTGCGGGTCCTGTGCCTGGGAGAAAGAGCCTTGCAGGGAAGCAGCCCCCACCTGCTGAGGCATTATATCGAAGTGCGCGGACTGGGAATTGTGGACCTGTCGAAGCTGTATGGCATTCGTGCAGTCCGCCGCGAAAAGCAGATCGACATGGTCATTACCCTCGAGGAATGGAAACCCGAAACCTATGTCGAGCGGGTTGGCCTCGAGCAGCAGTATTATTCCATTCTCGGAGTGTCATTGCCGCATTTGACCATCCCGGTCAAGCCTGGAAGAAACCTTTCGACCATTGTCGAGGTCGGGGCGCGAGATCAGCGTTTGAAGCTGCTCGGGATTCATTCCGCCCAGGATTTCAACCAGAAACTGATGAACATGACCCGGCAGAAAAAATCATCCGTGGAAACCCTGGAAGAAGTTCTGTAAAACCATGGAGCACCTGGAGCAGCCCTCTGCATTATGAGCAAGGAAATCCGCCGGCAGATCACAGTTTGCAATGAGGAAGGCCTCCATGCCCGCCCGGCATCCCAGCTGGTCCAGGCGGTCCGCAACATGAAGTGCGATATACGCATGTCAGTCCATGAAGGTGAAGAAATCGATGCCAAAAGCATCCTCGGTGTCATGATGCTGGCTGCGGAACGTGGCACAAAGTTGATGGTGCGCGCCAAAGGCGATGAGGCTGAAGAAGCCATCAACGCCATCGCAAGGATTCTCGAGGATCACTCTCCGGGGGCGGCATGAGCTTCTCCACGCGGCAGGAAACTGTCATCCGTGGTGTGCCTGTTTCTCCAGGTATTGCAAGCGGTCCGGCCTATCTTCTCCAGCATGCGGGAATCCATTTGCCCATCAGCACCATCTCTCCCGGCCAGATCGAATCGGAACTGGCACGCCTGGAAAATGCCTGGACAACCACTGTGCAGCAGATCGAGATGATCCGCGCCAACCAGAAAGGCGATGAGCGCCAGCTGGTCAATGACATCATCGACATTCACCTCATGCTGGCACAGGACATCCCGGTTTATATCGGGGGAAGAATTGAGGAACTGGTCCGCAATGACCTCATGCATGTCGAAACAGCACTGAACACAGCCCTCCAGGAGCTGCTCGAACGCATGACCAAAAGCCCCTTCCAGCGCTCCGAGGATGTGGCCGATATCGGCCACCAGGTGCTGTCCAATCTGGTCGGGATGAACCTGGACCAGTTCGAAAATATCGATGAACCGGTCATTGTCGTTGCCGATGACCTGACCCCCTCCCTCACTGTCCGCCTTCCCCAGGGGAAAGTCCTGGCCTTCGTGACCGCTCGCGGCAGCCGCACCTCACACACCGCCATCATGGCGCGGGCAGCCCAGATTCCGGCGATTGTCGGCGTGCCCGATCTGCTGGAGTCTGTCGATGAAGAAGACTTTCTGATTGTGGATGGTGATCGCGGCGTCCTGGCCATCCGGCCGGTCGAAGAAACGGTTCAGCGTTACCGCCGCATCCAGGAGGAAGCTGTCCACCGCATCGAGGCCCTGGAGCATTTCCGGGATCTCGACCCCGAAACCACCGATGCCTTTACAGTCCCACTGGCCGCCAATATCGAACTCCCCGAAGAAGTCATCTCTGTCAAACAGTATGGCGGACATGGAATCGGCCTGTATCGAACCGAGTTTCTCTACATGAACCGAAGGGATCTCCCGACCGAAGATGAACAATTTCTGGCCTACCGCAAAGTGGTGGAGGAATCGGCTTGTTGGAAAGCGCCGAAAATCATTTCCAGTTTATCGGTGGAGATTCCCACTCCCGTGTCGCGCACGAGAAAATG
>JAANMU010000840.1_pt1 | contig 32933 bp, 29 predicted proteins | sample 7279701 | NCBI WGS metagenome assembly JAANMU01 (sample SAMN14094539, study PRJNA606508) | bioreactor metagenome | isolation source: A lab-scale SPAN reactor treating ammonium-rich wastewater day 57 | place: Ireland: Galway | collected 2017-03-13
TCGATCGCTGCGGCCGGGTCGTCGGCGTCAACACCTTCGGCCGCAGTGGCCGCGGCGACAAGGCTGTACACCAGGTGTTCGTTGCGCTGGGCAGTGCATCGCTGATGCGCTTCCTCGGGGAGGCCGGCGGCACGGTGCGCGACGCGGGCGGGCGCTGCGGCTGAATCAGGCCGTCAGGCGCTCTCGACGCGCGTGCGCACGTCGCTGCCAGGGGCTGGCGGCGGTAGCCTCAACTGGTCGAGAAGCGCCCTGAAACGCGCCTCGGCGTGCAGCGCGTCGAACGCCGGTGTCAGCGCCAGGAACGGCAGGGAACTCGAGCGCTCGCGCGCCGCCCCTTCCAGCCAGTTCAGTGCCGCCTCGTACTGGCGCGCTGCCGTGGCCGCGCGTGCCATCGACCACGCGGGCAGCCGCTGGCTGGCCGATCGGCGCACCAGTGCCTCGTAGTGCCGCAGGGCCGAATCCGCATCGCCGCACGCACCGGCCACGAGTGCCGCGTACTCGAACCACGGCGCGTCGGCCTCGTCGACGGGTCCGATGCCGTTCAGCAGTTCCGTGCCCGCCCGGTGCTGCCCGTCGAGTGCCAGCGCCCAGCAGCTGCGCAGGCGGCTCGGCCGGTGCTCGGGCGCCATCGCGAGCGCACGACGCAGGCCCTGCAGCGCATCCCCGTAGCGTCGCTGCAGGATCATGTGGTCGCCGAAATTCATGTTGATGCCGACGTCCAGCGGGTCGACCATCACCGCCTGGTCGATCCACACGCGTGCTTCGTCGAACTCGCGCCGCACAGCGCAGACGCTCGCCATCGAGGTCATGGCGAGCGAATAGCTCGGGAGCACGCCGAGCGCGCGCCGCAGATCGCGCGCGGCAGCGTCGAGATCGCAGCGGAAGAAGAACCGCGCCGCCCCGCGCGTGGACAGCGCGATGCCCAGTTCGGGATCGAGCGTCAGGGCCCGCTCGACGTTGCGTTCACACGAAGCGATCAGGCGTTCCGGATCCGGCGCGCCGTAGTGAGCCAGCAGCATGTCGCACTCGGCGAGCGAGGCCCAGCCCGCCGCGTACCCGGGCGCCGCTTCGGTCACGGCGTCGAACCGCTGCCGCGCGTGGCGCAGGTCGGCCACGGTTCGCCGGCTGATCAGGGCCCGGCCGCGCAGGTAGTCGCCGATGACCGACGTGGTCAGTGCCAACCCCGGAGGCGGCGTCTCGGTGGCCGCTTCGAGCCGCATGCCGATCGCGGCGGCCAGGCTCGCCGCGATCTCGTTCTGCAGCGACAGCAGGTCACGCAGATCGCGCAGGTAGTCCGCGGCCCAGCAGTGGGTGTCGGTGCGCGCGTCGATCAGTTGCACGACCACCTGCAGCAGGTTGCCCGACTGCAGGACCGAGCCCTCGATCACCCATCGGACCGCGGTTCGCGCCACGATCTCGCCCACGCTCGCGCGGGCGCCCTTGAACTGCATCGACGTGGTCCGCGAGATGACCCGCATGTTCCTGAGCGCGGCCAGACGCAGGATCAGCAGTTCGGTCAGGCCGTCGGCGACGAGATCGTCTGCGCCGGCCGACAGACTCTGGAACGGCAGCACGATGAGCGACCCGTTGCGCGCCGGCAACCCGTCGCCGGCCGGATCGCTGCGCTCGCGCCTGTCCACCGGCACCTTCAGCCGGTAACCACGTTTCGGCACGGTCTCGAGCCAGGCGGGCGCCTTCGGAGCGTCGCCGAGCGCGCGCCGCAGCTGGCCGATGCAGCGCGTGAGCGCGTCGTCGCCGACGAACCCGCGTGGCCAGACCACCCGCAGGATCTGCTCGCGTGTGCGCACCGCTGGCGCGTGGCGGGCCAGTTCGAGCAGCACCGACATGGCTTTGGGCTCGACGTGCAGCACGCCGGCGGGCCCGACGATGCGCCCTTCCAGCGGAAGCACTTCCCGGTCACCGAGCCTGAAGCCGTTCTCGAGGGTCATGCAGACGCGCCCGATTCGCCATCGCCGAGACGCTACCACCCGCCCGAGGCGGCGCCAAGGGATCGGACGCGAAAAACCTCGGCGAATTCGCGGCAGAACCTCGGCAGACCCTCGGGACGAAGGCATCGCTGCGGCACGACGATGCACGAACCCGCTCGCTCGATATCGATCCGTGAGTCGCGCACATGGCGCACCCTGAACACGACGCACGACGCCCCGCACCCCGGCTGCCGCAGACGGTCGACGCCCGGCTGGCCGCGCTGTCGATGGCTGCGATCGTCTGCCTGCACCTGCCGTTTGCGCTCGGCGGCTGCGCGACGCCAACGCCGTGGGACGACACCTCGCAGGCCCGCGGGCCGGTCGCCCGCAACGACATCGCAGCCGCGTTGCAGCACGACAAGCCCGAGACGGCACGTCCGCTGCTGACGGCGGCACTGCGCGCCGAACCGCAGAACGGCTACCTGCACCTGCTCAACGGGTTGAGCTATCAGCTCGCCGACGCCTCGCAGCAGTCCGCGGCGCTGGCACAGGTGGGCTACGACGCCGCGGTGAAGTTCGCGCCGGGCTACTTCTGGTCGCACTACTACGCCGGGCTCGCGCAGTTCGACCGGAACGACTATCGGGCGGCCGCCGAGCAGTTCGCCCTGGCGATCCTCGACCGGCCCGACGCACCCGAGGCGCTTGCGGGACTGGCCGCCTCGGCGTACTACGCCGGCGACCTCGGCGTGGCGGAAGTGGCCGCCAACCGGGTGCTCGCGCTGGCACCGCAGGACCCACAGGCACTCCGAACCTCGGCATACGTGGCGGCCGCCCGTGGCGACCAGCAGCAACTGGCCACGGTGATCGAGCGCGCCAATGCGTTGCCGTCGAACGAACTCCCGGCGCACGTGCCGAGACTCTCGCACCTGCTGCGAATCGCGGCACTGGCCGCGCTGGAAGAGCGACGGCCGCCAGACGCCGCGACGCTGGCCGCCGAAGGCACGGCGCAGCCCTCCCGCTCGTCCGGAGGCGCTTCAGAGCGCCCCCAGGCGGCGCCCGCTCCTCGGGCCCCCGGCGGCCCCGAACCCGCTGGCCGTGCACTGCGGCAGGTCATGGTCGAGGTCACGCTGTTGCTCAGCCAGGACGTCACCAAGCACACCCTCGGGATCAACCTGCTCGATGGCCTGAAGCTGCAGTTCGGCGGCGAGAACCGGACCGAGCGGAACCGCAGCACGGGATCGGCCGACACCTTCAGCCGGGTGATCACCACCGCGCTCACGGTGCCGCAGATCACCTACAGCCTGAATCTGTTCAATACGCACGACGACTTCTACGACGTCGTGGCACGCCCGTCGCTGGTGGCTTCGCTCGGCGAGCAATCGGAGTTCTTCATCGGCCGCACGCTGAGCGTCGCGGTCAGCGGCATCAACACCGGCGTCCTGCAGACGATCGACGTCGGCACGGCCGTGAAGCTGACGCCGCTCGAAATCGGCCCCGACCGCACGAGGTTCCGCATCGACACCGTGCGCTCGTTCTTCGTGCCGACACCGAGCGGCACGTTCACCGAGTCGGTGACGGCCTTCAAGCAGACCGTCGGTGCGACCGCGGAAGTCGAATTCGGCAAGACGCTGATCCTCTCGGGGCTCTACGAAGCGGTGAACGTCGGCTGGACATCGAAAGTGCCGGGCATCGGCGACCTCCCGGTCGTCAACCTGCTGTTCAACGAACGCTCGAAGTCGCAGAGCCGCGACGCCGCGATCGTGCTCGTCACCCCGCGCCTGGCCGGCACCCTGGACACCGGCGTCGGCGAATTCCGCGCCGCGACCCTGAACCGCCTGCTGTCGGTGTGGAAGGAACTGGTCGATCCGCTGGCGAACCTGGACGCGGTCACCGACCGGCTGCGCACCAAGATCTTCGACAGCTTCGGGCCGCAGCCCGGCGACCTGAGCCTGCCTGCGGCCTCCGACCCGAAGGTGGCCCGCCAGGCCATCGGCGAGACGCTGGGGCGGTTGCGCTAGGACGGACGATGGGAAGGGGCCAGGTTCGTGGATCGAGCCGGTGGTTCAGGCAATGGAGGTGATTCGAATGAACCGAATGAAACGCATCGGCGTGGTCCTGGCACTTGCCCTGTTGCTGCCATCGACCTTGCCGGCTTTCGGAGAAGCGAAGAAGCAGACCTATCAACCCAATGTCACGAGGGCCGACCTCGTGGCAAGCGGGGCAAAGTGCTCGGGCAACCTTTGCACCGATACAACCGGGAGGATGTGGAATTGTGGGGGCGGCGGGAAATGCTCGGTAATCAAGAAAACACGCGATCCATGACCATCGACCCCGGCGACGCCCGACGGTTAAAGAGGACGCCGGACGTCACGTCGACGTCCTGCTCCCAGCAACCACGGCGAGGCTCAGGCGGCATCCCATGACGATGCGCATCGACACAGGCAGGGGCTGACCCCGCAGTTGTAGTCGGCAATACGCGGGCAGCCAACCTGCACCAGCGCCTCGCCGACGGCTTGCCCGCTCGCCGCTATTGCGGGGGGGCCTTTGGCGTCCTGTTGCCCTTCGGTCCCGTGGCCGACGTGGTGCTGCCGCTCTGCCCGCTCGACCTGCTCGACACGCTCGACCCGCTCGACCCGCTCGACGCGCTCGACCCGCTCGATCGATTCGAGGCGCTACCCGTCGTGCCACTGCTGCCGGACGCCTTCTTGCGTGGCCTGTATACAGGTATGCCCATGGGGCCTTCCGATACGGAATTCGTGTAAGTCGACGTTCCCGTATAGGGGTTGTACCAGACGTGCCCACCGTCGAACTGTCCGGGTTGGCAGGGAGCCGTCCTCGTGCGAACGTCGGTGTCCACGTTGCCATCCTCGTCAGTCACGTGAACGGTCACCGTGCAGGTGGCCGAACCGCCCGACCCGCCCTCGGCCGCATGGCCCGGCGGGATCGGTGGCCAACTGCCGACCGCCGCCGTAGTCACCCCGAGCGCTGCAGCGACTGTCCACCACGTCTTCATGGCACTCTCCCTTCTGGACGATCCGACGCGTCAACGCGCGCGCCGCAGACGGTCGACCGTTCCACGGCCGAAGACCTCGCTGCGCCGTTCGATTGTCCCTGCAATGAGCGCGCCGTCGGGTGAGAAAAGGACGATGGTTTGCCGAGCTTTTTCTGCACCCGGGCGTCTTCGGGATCGAATCCGCCGATGCGTCGTCCGGTAGACTCGCTGCCGACCGGCGGTTCGTACAGCGCCGGGCAACGGCCGGTGGCTGCACGGGGTTCACCCGCGGGCTCGCGTCGGGATTCGCTTACCTGCCGAGGGTTGGCTCACCTGCCGAGGGTTGGCTCACCTGCCGGGGGTTCGCTCACCTGCCGGGGTCGATCGCCTGTCTCGGTTCGATCACCTTCGTCACCTGCCGCGGCCTGCCATGGATCGACGCTCCGGACTGCGCCAGCGACTGAACCGCAATGCCGACGGTTCCTGGCGCGGCCACAAGCGGCGGCCCGGCACGCTCGGGATCACGGGCCTGCTGCTGCTCGTTGCAGGGCTCGTCGCGTGGCTGCTGCTCGCGAAACTCGGTATCCACGGCGGTTGGTCATACGTCGCGATGGCCGTGGGCGAGCTGTTCCGAATTCATCGAGATCGAGTGTCCTGGTCGAGACCTGATCTGACAGCCCCACCATCCTTTCGCCGTTTTGTTGCTTTCGTGATGAAAGTCGTGACGGTCATCCCCATGCCGGGTAGTAAATTGAAAGACCTTGCCCGAAAGCTTTCGGAGGCGAGTCACGCCATGACAAGCGCCGCGCCGCCGCTTCCACCGAACACCAGGTTCGGCTGGCTGTTCACCGTGGTGTTCCTGGTCGCCGCGATCTACGAGTTCGTGCGCGCTGCGCCGGCCTTCGCCGCAGTGCTGCTGTTCCTTTCGATCGCGACGGCGATCACGACGCTGGCGGCGCCCGACCTGCTGCGTCCGCTGAACCGCCTGTGGTTCGCATTCGGTCTGTTGCTCGGACGCATCGTGAGCCCGGTGGTGCTGGGGGCGATCTTCTTTCTTCTGCTCACGCCGGTGGGATTGCTTGCGCGTGCGGCTGGACGCGACGTGTTGCACCTGAAAAAGCGCAAGGCCGCCAGTTACTGGCTCGATCACGAACCGGCCGGCTCCGCCAGGGACTCGTTCAGGAACCAGTTCTGAGTCGCCGGGACCGGGGAATCGGGAACCGGGTCGCTCAGAAGCCCTTTCGAAGGAAGAAGAACATGAGCTTCCTGGCAGAGATGTGGTCGTTCCTTCGTGTGCGCAAGAAACTCTGGCTGGCGCCGATCATCCTCCTGATGCTGCTGATGGGCGGCCTTCTCATCCTGGCGCAGGGCTCGATTCTCGCGCCGTTCATCTACACGCTGTTCTGACGCCACGGCCTGGTCCGGCGCACCCGTGCAGTGCGCCGCAGCGGTGTGTGCAGGGGAGCTTCGATGAAGATAGTCGGTATCTCGGCCTACTATCACGACGCCGCGGCCTGTCTGGTCGTCGACGGCGAGATCGTCGCCGCCGCGCAGGAGGAGCGTTTCACCCGCAAGAAGCACGACGCGGGCTTCCCGGGGAACGCGATCGCCTATTGCCTGTCGGCGGCGAAGGCGCGGCCCGCGGAGATCGATCACGTCGTCTTCTACGACAAGCCGTTCCTGAAGTTCGAGCGTCTGCTCGAGACGTACCTGGCGTTCGCGCCGCGCGGGTTTCGCAGCTTCGCGACGTCGCTGCCCGTGTGGCTGAAGGACAAGCTGTTCCAGAAGACGGTGCTCACGGACGCGCTGACCGAGTTGTGGGGCGACGACGTCGACTGGAAGAGCCGCCTGTTGTTCTCGGAGCATCACGCGAGCCACGCCGCGAGCGCGTTCTTCCCCAGTCCGTTCGAAAGTGCCGCAGTGCTCACGATGGATGGCGTGGGCGAGTGGGCGACGACCTCGCTGGCGATCGGCGAGGGCAACCGGCTGTCGATGCACAAGGAGATCCGTTTTCCGCATTCGCTCGGACTGCTGTATTCGGCGTTCACGTACTACACCGGCTTCAAGGTGAACAGCGGCGAGTACAAGGTGATGGGGCTCGCGCCCTATGGCGAGCCGAAGTACGCCGATCTGATCAGGAAGCACCTCATCGACATCCGGGAGGACGGGTCGTTCGCGCTCGACATGCGCTATTTCGACTACTGCACCGGCCTGACGATGACCAACGGGAAGTTCGACGCGCTGTTCGGCGGCCCGCCGCGGCAGGCGGAGTCCGTGCTGACGCAGCGCGAGATGGACCTGGCCGCGTCGGTGCAGGTCATCACCGAGGAAGTCGTCCTCAAGCTGGCTGCGGGCATCGCGCGCACGACCGGCCAGAAGAACCTGTGCCTGGCTGGCGGCGTTGCACTGAACTGCGTCGCCAACGGCCGACTGCTGCGCGAGGGGCTCTTCGAGCGCATCTGGATTCAGCCGGCCGCGGGCGACGCGGGCGGCGCGCTGGGTGCGGCCCTGGGCGCCTGGCACGTGATGCTCGACCAGCCGCGCACGGTGGGCCGCGGCATCGACGCGATGAGGGGTTCGTATCTGGGACCGGAGTACAGCCAGGCCGATGTCGTCGAGCGCCTGACGCGCTGCGGTGCGATCTTCGGGACGCACTCCGACGACGCGGTCATCGAGGAAACGGCGCGCGCACTGGCCGAGGGCAAGGCGGTCGGCTGGATGAACGGGCGCATGGAGTTCGGTCCGCGCGCGCTCGGTGGCCGCAGCATCCTCGCCGACCCGCGCTCGCCCACGATGCAGAAACTCCTGAACCTGAAAGTCAAGTTCCGCGAGTCGTTCCGTCCGTTCGCGCCCAGCGTGTTGCGCGAAGACGTGAGCGACTGGTTCGAGATGGATTCGGACAGTCCCTACATGCTGCTCGTCGCCGACGTCGTCGAACGCCGGCGCCAGCCGATGACGGCCGGGGAACAGGCGCTGTTCGGCATCGACAAGCTCAACATCGCGCGCTCGGACATACCGGCCGTCACGCACGTCGACTATTCGGCGCGCATCCAGACGGTTCACGAACAGACCAATCCGAAGTACTGCCGGCTGATCAGGCGCTTCAAGGAACTCACCGGCTGTCCGGTGCTCGTCAACACGTCGTTCAACGTGCGTGGCGAACCGATCGTGTGCTCGCCCGAAGACGCGTTCCGCTGCTTCATGGGCACCGAACTGGACCTGCTGGTGGTCGGTAACGCGATCCTGCACAAGACGCGGCAGTCGGTGGCGCTCGCCGCCGACTACAAAGCCGGGTACGAGCTCGACTGAATGAACTCGACCAAGGCAGCGGCCGTCGCGGTCGTGCTGGCCGCCTTCGCTGCGGTACTCGGCGTCTCGGAGTTCGTCGCGGGCAGGTTCCTCGCAGCGAAGCGCTACGTCCCGATCACGAACGAGCAACTCGCGTTCTACGAGAAGCACTACGAGGAACTGAACCACCTGCGCAGCATCTACGTCGAGCCGCGCGCTGCCGGCACGATGGACACGCCCGAGTCGCTGATGTTCACGGTGATCGGGGACGGGCCGCGCAAGGTGCTCGTGCAGGGCGACTCGTGGGCCGAGCAGTTCATCGCCTCGAAGCCGACCCGCGAACTGCTGCGCGACTTCGCCGCCCGCGACAGCGACACCTTCGTGCTCGCCGGCACGACGTCGTACGCCCCGAGCCCGATGACCGTGCAGCTGAGAGAACTCAGAGCGGAGTTCGGCGTGAAAGCCGACGTGGTGATCGCGGTGATCGACCAGACCGACGTCGGTGACGAACTGTGCCGCTACCGGCCGCAGCGGCAACACGTGAACGGAAAGCTCGTCGTCCGGCCGTTTCCGTTCGACTCGACGGAAGTGTATGCGCTCAGGAAACCGTTCACGCAACAGGACATCGTCAACTCCGACGACTGGGCGCTGGTGAAGCTCGTCAAGCTGGCGCGCATCCGCATCGCCGCACTGCTCGACCGCGCGGACAAGACCACGAAATGCCCCTGGGAGGCGATCGCGCGGCCGCTGCGCGAAGGCGTGTCACCGCAGGACAGGCAGTACTTCCTGTCGGTGCTCGACGACTACGTGGAGATGGTGTTCGCCGTCCCGGAGACGACCCACCTGTTTCTCGTGACGCACCGGCACCGACTGCACGCGACCGGCGAATATCGGCTCGACGTCAGGGATCTGCTGCGGGAAGAGGTGAGCAGGTCCCGGCACGGGTCACGGATCACGATCGTGGATTTCCCGTACGACACCCGCACGCCCGCCGACGCGGGCATCTACGTGGACGGCGATCCGGCGTCACATCTGACCGATGAAGCGCACGCGAAGTTCTACGTGCCGGCCGTCTTGAAGAGCCTCGTCGAACATCGGTAGCCGCGGCGTGAATCGGCAACCCGCTTCGGGCCCGCGCGCGGACGCTTCGGGTGTGAACGAACCCTACTGCCTCACCGGCGTCGCACGCGGCAGCGGCAGTCCCCGCGCCGCGAGAATCCTGCGCAGCCGGTTGGGGTAGTCGGTGATCAGGCCGTCGACGCCCCAGTCGACCAGGCGCTCGGCGTCGACACGATCGTTGACCGTCCAGGGGAGCACCGCCAGGCCAAGCGATTGCGCCTGCCTCACCAGCGCTTCGCTGACGTCGCGGTGGTCCGGCGACCAGATCCTGCCGCCTGCCGCCTTCACCATCTTCGGCACCGAACCGTGGTCGCGATAGCGGATGCCGGCGGTCCACGGCGAGTCCCCGTGTCGGTCGGCCCGGATCGTGTCGAGCGCCGGCTGTTGCGACGACAGACACGACGTCGCGATCGCCGGCGCCTCGCTGTGCACGATCGCGAGCGCGCGCCAGTCGAACGACTGGATCGTCGTGCGCCCGGCCATGCCGTGGTCGTGGATCACCCTGATCAGCGCGCGCGTGAACGTCTGCGGATCGGCGGTGTCGGCCGGCGCATCGGCCGCGATCTTCGTCTCGATGTTGAAGCGCACCTGCGCATTGCGCGCACGACGCACGAGTGCGTACACCTCCCCGAGCGTCGGAATGTTCACCCCGTCGTGGCGCCGCTGATGCGGCCAGCGCCTGGCGTAGTCGCTGCCCGGGCGCAGGCGCCCGACGTCGTAGCGCTGCAACTGGCGCAGGCTCAGTTCGCGGATCGCGGGCGTGCGGCCTGTGAGCCACTTGCCGTCCGGCCCGCGCGCAATGTCCGGATCGAGCCGCCGGTCGTGCGCGATGACGACGGCCCCATCGGCAGTGAGGCCGGCATCCATCTCGAGCGTCGTCACGCCGATCGACAACGCGCGCGCGAACGCGGGCAGCGTGTTCTCGGGGGCGAGCCCGCGCGCGCCACGGTGACCCTGCAGGTCGAAGACGGCGAAGTTCGATCCCACTTCAGGCACTCGACGCTGAATCAGGAACCGTCGGTTACCCGGACGAGCGGTGCGCGGCATGCGCCGTCGACGATGCGCGCCAGTCCGCGAAACGCGAGGTCGCCGACGCGCACGCGGCGCACGGGCACCGCGCGCTGGCTCGCCGCGTAGCGGCCCTTGTCGTCGAACGCCTCGAGGAAGGCCGCCACGTCGAACGCCTCGCCGAGCCCGTCGAGCACCCCTCCGGTGAGCCAGACGCCGGCGGCGGCGCCGAAGGCGAGGCAGAGGTCGCCCGCGAACGCCCCGAGCAGCCGCGAGAACCACAGCACTGCCTCGCGGGCCTCGTGCTCACCGCGTGCAGCGCACGCGCTGACCTCGGGTGCCGCCGTCGGCGCTCCCGCCCCGCTGCGCCAGGCGTGCAGCCAACCCAGGCCTTCGCCGCTGAGCAGTCGTTCCCACGACAGGCGCCCCCAGCGCGTGCGCCCGAGTGCGTGCAGTGTGTCGAGCGCGGCATCCCGCGACCAGGCCAGCCCCATGTGCCCGGCTTCGCTGGCGAGCACGCGCTCGTCGCCGCTCCCCACACCGATCAGTGCAGCCGCGCCCAGTCCGGTTCCGGGTCCGATCAGCAGCCGGCTTCCCGGCCCCGGCGTGCCCGCCCGCAGCACGGCGCTGTCGTGTTCGCCCAGCGCCGGCAACCCGGCAGCGGCCGCAGCGAAATCGTTGACCACGTACAACGTGCGCAGCCGCAGCGCCGCACGCAGACTCGCGGGATCGAGGACCCAGTCACGGTTGGTCATCCGCAGCGGCCCACTGTGCAGCGGCAGCGCGACCGCGAGTGCGGCGTGGTCGGCCGGCGTCGCCTGCGTACGCTCGAAGCCGAGAAGCGCTTCGGCAATGCCCGGGCTCGCATCGGCACGCAGGCGCGTGACTTCGCCTGCGCCCGCCTCCCGGCCCCAGCGGCAGATGCGCACGTGGGTGCCGCCGATGTCGGCGAACAGCCAGTCGCGCGGGCCGGACACCTACAGGTCCGACAGCGGCAGGTGGCGCGCAGCGCGATCGGCGCTGCGCATCGACTTCACGATCTCGTCGAGCAGGCGGTTCAGCGTCGCCAGGCGCTTCGGGTCGAGTCGCGACAGCACATCCGGAAGAATGCCGACCAGCGGCCTGGGCGCACGGGCAATCGCCTCGATGCCGCTGTCGGTCGGATGCAGTTGGACGATGCGCTGATCGGCATCTTCACGAGCGCGACGGATCAGACCCTGACGCGACAGCTGCTCGACCAGATTGCTGGCCGTGGACTGCTGTATCGCCATGGAGCGCGCAAGATCCTTGACACGGATGCCCGGCGACTGCACCACGACCGACAGCGCCCACAGCTGCGAGCCGCTGATCCCGCAGCGCTCCTCGACTTCGTGAAAATGGCGCCGGACCGACCGGAAAATGATGCGGAAGTTCTGCAGCGCCTCGGTCGTGTCCTGGGACTGTCCGGACGGCGTGGAGCCGTCGACGCGGGCGCGCTTGCCCGGATGCGGCTGGACGGCGGAGACGCGGCTCATCGGTGTCCCGTGTGCTACGGTTGGCGATCCGGAATTATGCGGATGATGAAGGTTTTGCGCGACGGCCTTTCGGGCCGCCGACACCACCGCAGATACATTCCACTTGATATGACGCAAGGCGTGCGCGGATAGCGCGGCCTACATTGCACTGTCGGCTTCCCGTGACGCACAGCCCCCCTTCCGTGCCCTCTGCTCACGTCGCTGCCCGGCCAGGGCGGCGCACGCGATCGGCAACGCCGGCCGGACCATGGCGACCCGCCCGCCTGCTCGATGCGCCGCATCGCCTCGGCTTCTTCGTCGGCTCGGCCATGCTCTCGACGAGTGCGCTGTGGTGGCTCGCGACGCTGACAGCACAGATCGTCGCACACCGGGAGATTCCCTGGGCCGTCGCGCCGGCTCATGCCCACGCACTGCTGATGAGCTTCTCGTTCATGCCGATGTTCTTCGCCGGCTTCCTGTTCACTGCCGGCCCGCGATGGCTGGCACTGGCCGCGCTCCCGGGCCGCAGCCTCCTGCCCGTCGCCACAGCCTGGCTCGCCGGTTGGGGCGTCTTCCTGGCGGGCGTGCACATCGACCCGACACTGGCCGCCGCGGGCCTCGCGACGGTCGCGGCCAGCTGGAGCCGGTTCGTCTGGCGCCTCGTGCAACTGCTCCGGCGCAGCCGCGTTCGCGACCGCACTCACCTGAGGGTCATCGGCAGCGCCTGCGCGATCGGCGCAGTCACGCTCTGGGCAGCGGCCACGGGCCTGGCCATCGGCGCGCCAGCAGTGGCCGGTGCCGCCCTGACGGTGGGTCTGTGGGGGTTTCTGGCGCCGGTGTTCGCGACCGCGATGCACCGGATGGTGCCGTTCTTCGGTGTCGCGCTGCCGCGGCTCGACGAGCGCTTCCCCGATTGGTTGCTCTGGACACTGCTGCTCCTGCTCGGACTGCAGGCACCGCTCGAAGCGTGGTCGCCGGGCAATCGCCCGTTGCTGGCCACGACGTTCATCGTCGATGTCGCCGCCGCCGCACTCGTGTTCGGCCTCGCGCTGCGCTGGCGCGCCATGCAGAACCTGCGCATCCGGCTGCTCGCCATGCTGAACCTCGGCTTCGTCTGGCTGGGACTGGCATTCGTGCTGCAGGCCACGTCGGCCGCGCTCGCCTGGTGGGCGGACGAGACGACGCCTGCGTCACTTGCGAGCCTGCACGCGCTCGGCATGGGCTTCTTCGGCTCGATCCAGTTCGCGTTCGTCACCCGCGTGAGCGCCGGTCAGGACGGACGCGCGCAGGCCATCGATGACATCGCCTGGACGCTGTTCCTGGTTCTGCAGACCGCGGTCGCACTGCGCATCGTTGCGGCCTGGCTGCCTGCAAGGCCGGTGCTGCTGCTGGCGACGGCGGCCCTGTGGGCCATCGCGATGCTCGCCTGGGCCACGCGGCACGCCCGCTGGTACGGGCGAGCGCGCAGCGACGGGCGACCCGGATGACCGCCGTTCACACCCGGGCACCGCACCGGCGCCCGCCTTCGAGGAACACCCGATGACCGAACGACCCGCCACCGCGCCACGCAAGCCCGATCTCGTCTGCCCGGCCGGCTCGCTGCGCGCGCTGAAGCTGGCCATCGACGCCGGCGCCGACGCGGTCTACATGGGGCTGAAAGACGCAACCAACGCGCGCAATTTCGCCGGCCTGAACTTCGACCTCGACCAGGCCCGCGAAGGCATCGCCTACGCCCATGCACGCAACGCCCAGGTGCTGATGGCGCTGAACACCTTCGCCGACGCACGCGAACCCGAACGCTGGTGGCGCGCCGTCGACGTGGCAGCCCGCCTGGGCGCCGACGCGCTGATCTGCGCCGACACCGCAGTGCTCGCCTACGCGCGCGACCACCATCCGCAACTGCGGCTGCACCTGTCGGTGCAGGCCTCGGCCACCACTTACGAGGCGATCGAGTTCTACCGCGAGCGTTACGGCATCCAGCGCGCGGTGCTGCCGCGCGTGCTGACGCTGCCGCAGGTCGGGCACGTCTGCCGCCACACCGGCGCCGAGATCGAGGTGTTCGGCTTCGGCAGCCTGTGCGTGATGGTCGAGGGACGCTGCGCGTTGTCGTCCTACGCAACCGGCCAGTCGCCCAACACCGCGGGCGTGTGCTCACCGCCTTCGGCGGTGCGCTGGGAGGACGCCGCCGACGGCGTGCACGCACGACTGAACGAGGTGCTGATCGACAGTTACGCGCCGGACGAACCGCGCGGCTACCCGACGCTGTGCAAGGGGCGCTTCCACGTCGAGGGCGTGCGCGACTACGCGCTCGAGGAACCCACCAGCCTGAACACGCTGGCGGTGCTGCCGCAGTTGATGGAGTTCGGCATCGCCGCGATCAAGATCGAAGGTCGCCAGCGCAGCCCGGCCTACGTCGAGCAGGTCACGCGCGTGTGGCGCGCGGCGATCGACCACTGCGCGGCGCAGCCCTCGCGCTTCGCGGTGCAGCCGCAATGGGTGGCCGCGCTCGGGCGCTGGTCCGAAGGCCAGCAGCACACGCTGGGCGCCTACAATCGGCCGTGGCGCTGACAGGAGATCTCGGCATGAATCCGCGCATCCGGCTCACCGTCGGCCCGGTCCTCTACTACTGGCCGCGCAGGACGCTGATCGACTTCTACGCGCAGGTCGCCGATTCACCCGCCGACACGGTCGTGCTGGGCGAAGTGGTCTGCTCGCGCCGCCACGAAATGAAGCTCGACGACTGGCTCGCGCTCGCGCGCGACCTGGCCGGCTGCGGCAAGGAGGTCGTGCTGGCCAGCCAGGCGCTGCTCGAATCCGAATCCGACCTGCGCGACCTGCGCCGGCTGGTTGGGCAGGACGAGTTCCTGGTCGAAGCCGGTGACGCCTCGGCGTTGCGCGCGCTCGCCGGCCGCGCTTTCGTGCTCGGGCCGCACGTCAACGTCTACAGCCGCCCGGCGCTCGAAGAGCATGCCGCGCTCGGTGCGGTGCGCTGGGTGGCGCCGGTCGAGTTGAGCCTCGAGGCCATCGGCCTGATCAATCCTGCCGCCGTGCCGGTCACCGGCGGCCCGGTGCGCGACACGCCGATCGCCACCGAGCTGTTCGCCTTCGGCCGGCTGCCGCTGGCGTTTTCCGCGCGCTGCTTCACCGCACGCCACTTTCACCTGAACAAGGACGAGTGCGGCTTTCGCTGCATCGAGCACCCCGACGGCCTGCTGCTGTCCACGGGCGAGGGTGCGCCGTTCCTCACGCTGAACGGTATCCAGACGCAATCGGCCGCGCAACAGTGCCTGATCGGCGAAGCGCCGGCGATGCGCGCCGCCGGAGTGAGCCGGGTACGGTTGTCGCCGGTGGCGCAGCGCTTCGGCGACGTGCTGGCGAGCTTCGAGCGCGTGCTCAACAGCGGCGGCAGTGCCGACGACGAGCGCGCCGCACTGTCTGCGATGAGCCTGCCAGGCGGTCTGGTCGATGGCTTCGCGCATCGCCGCCCGGGGCTGGAACGCAGCTGGACCGAAGGAGCAACACCATGACCCCCGCCCGACACACCGCGTTGCCGGTGCCCGCCGCATTGCGCGATTTCGTCGCGCGCCTGCCGATCCGCCCGCCGTCGATCGTGCTGGCGCTCGCACTCGACCGACTGCTGCGCCCGCAACTCGCCCCTGATGTGGCGCGGCAACTCTCCGATCAGGTGGTCGAGATCGAAGTCCGCGATCTCGGTCTGCGCTGCAGGCTGATGCTCGGCCCGAGCGGCTTTCGCTCGGTACCCGACGGCGGGCCGGTGACGTTGCGCGTGGTCGCCGATGCGGTCAGCTACTTCCGGCTGCTGCGCGGCGAAGAAGACGCCGACCGGCTGTTCTTCGAGCGCGCACTGGTCATGGAAGGCGACACCGAGTACGGGCTGATCCTGAAGAACACGCTCGATGCGCTCGGCCCGCTGCTGCACTGGCCGGGCCGTCCGGCCTGAGAAGCTGTGAACCAATCACCCATGCCCGTCTTGCGCGCCCAGATGCGCCCGCTCTTCGTTGCGAATGCTCGCCATATCCCCGATATGGCTGCGCTTTGCGCCTCGATCGGGCGCATCTGGGCGCGCCTTCCGGGCACGGCCGATTGATTCACAGCTTCTGAGAGGGTGTAGACGAAATGATCTACGTTGCCAGCCTAGTGGCGAGGATACGCGCCTCGGCCAGCCAGACCCAGGCCAGAGGTGCCCAGTTTGATCGGTCGTGGTGTGCCATGAGGCGGCGCGCACGCTCGTTCCAGGCATGAGTGCGTTCGACTACCCAGCGCTTGGCTTGCACGACGAAGCCTTTGGGAACGACCTCGGGCCACAAGGGCTGCTGTGCGTCTTGCCAGGTGCCGGTGCTGCGGTTGCCGGGATGGCGCACGATCTCCACGCTGATGGCGTGAGTCTCCTCGATGGCCGTGGCGCATTTGCCGCCGTAGGCGCCGTCGGCGTAGAGCTTCTTCAGCCCCGGAACCTTGGTGCAGGCCTGCGCGACGACTTGTGCTGCCGCGTCGCGGTCCTGCACGCTGGCGGCGGTGAGCGTGACGGCCAGCAACAGGCCCAAGGTGTCGACCACCAGATGGCGCTTGCGGCCCTTGACCTTCTTGCCGGCATCGAATCCGGTGTTGCCGCCCTGGGCGGTGCTGCGCGTGCTCTGCGCGTCGATGATCGCCGCCGTCGGCTCTGGGGCTTTGCCCATGCGATCACGCCATTGCTGGCGAAGACGATCGTGCATGAGTTCGAACACACCGGCCGCCGCCCAGCGGCTGAAAGACTTGTAGGTCGCCTGCCAGGGCGGGAAGGTCTTGGGCAGCAGCCGCCAAGCGCAGCCCGTGCGCAGCGCGTAGCAACAGGCGTTGACCATGTGCCGACGCTCGAAGCGCGGCGGTGCGCCGCGCTGCCCTTCGCGCTCGAACAAATCGGCCACCAACGCCCACTCCGCATCGGTCAGGTCGGTGTTCATGCCGCTGGCGCCGTCGCCGCGGCGATGCGCGGCGGTGTAGCCGTAGCGCGCTGGCGCAGCGCCCTGAACCGCCGCGCGCTCACCCGTGCGGCGCAGCGGCTTGAGCCGCTCGATGCCGGCCTCGCGCAGCGCCTTGCGCACAGTGACAGTGCTGACCTTGACGCCGCTGCGACGGAACAACTCGCGCGCGACTTCGTCCAGCGACGAGCGCGGTTGCTCCCGCGTGATCGCGCGCAGCGCCGCCGTGTGATCGGCATTCAGCGAAGGCCTGCGCCCCGGACGCCTGGGTTGCTCGCCTTGCACCTTCGTCGTCATCCGCGCCCCCTGCACCTTGCCTAGGCAAGAGTGTAGGGTAGAGTAGAACATTGTTTTCGTCTACACCCTCTGAGCGGCGCGCCGGGCCCGGCAGGCGGCGCGCGCAGGCGCGTGCCCGACCGGCTACGCAGCTCCGACGCGCCCCGGGGCGCCCGCCACAGCCCAGGCGAGCGCGTCCTCGAGTCGATCGTCACCCCAGAAGATCTCCGTATCGTGCACGAAGGTCGGCGATCCGAAGATGCCCAGTTCGCGCGCGCGCCCCGTCTGCGACAGGTACTCGTCGCGCACCTCGGGCGCATTCGCCTGCGCGATGCAGGCCTCGGCGTCCTTGCCGAGACCGGTCAGGATCGCACGCAACGGCTCCGGGCTCCCCGGATCCTGCTTGCGCAGGTACCAGGCATCGTAGGCTGCCTGTACGAACACCGGGCACCAGCCTTGCATCGCCGCGAGCGTGGCCACGCGGTTGGCGAGTTCGTCAGGATCGATCGGGTAAGGCGGCACGCCGGTGAATGGGACGCCGAAGCGCGCAGCACGCCGCTCGATGTCGCGCCACATGTAGCGCAGCTTGAACGGCTTGCCCACGAAGGGGCTGTTGTTCTGCTCGCGCATCAGCGTGCGCACGCTGAAGGGGTGCCAGATGAGCTCGACCCTTTGCGCCCGGGCGAGTTCGGCAGCGCGGCTCACCGACAGGTAGCTGTAGGTACTGCCAACGAAGAAGAAGAACTCCAGACTCGCGGCCATGATCGCTCCCCGGCAACGGGCTGCGCACAACATACTCCTTTGCCCGATGTCCGTGAAGTGCCTGCTCGAAGCGACGCGATGCGGCGCGGCGCGGCGCGGCGCGGCACCGATATACTGGCGCCCTGCACCGGTGTCGAACAGCCTCATGAAAGACGGCTTCATCCTCACGCTCTCCTGCCCGGACCGGCCGGGCATCGTGCACGCGGTCTCCGGGTTCCTGCTCGGGCACGGCGGCAACATTCTCGAGGCCGCGCAATACGACGACCGCGACACCGGCCTGTTCTTCATGCGCGTGCACTTCGAATCGTCGACCGATGCGTCGGTCGCGTCGCTGCAGGACGCGTTCGCCCCGGTGGGCGAGGGCTTCCGCATGCGCTGGGCCTTCTTCGACGCCGCGCGGCCGGCGCCGACCCTGATCCTGGTCTCGAAGCTCGGCCACTGCCTGAACGACCTGCTGTTTCGTCATCGCTCGGGGCTGCTGCCGATCGACATCCGCGCGGTGGTGTCGAACCATCGCGACTTCTACCAGCTCGCCGCCTCGTACGACATCCCGTTCCATCACGTGCCGGTCACGGCGGCCACCAAGGCCCGGGCCGAAGCGCACCTGATGGAGATCGCAGCCACCGAAGGTGCCGAACTGCTGGTGCTGGCGCGTTACATGCAGGTGCTTTCGGAAGACCTCTGCCGCAACCTCGAGGGCCGCGCGATCAACATCCATCACTCGTTCCTGCCGAGCTTCAAGGGTGCCAGGCCCTACGGCCAGGCGCACGAACGCGGCGTCAAGCTGATCGGCGCGACCGCGCACTACGTGACCACCGCCCTGGACGAAGGACCGATCATCGAGCAGGACGTCGAGCGCGTCGATCACTCGATGGACGTGGCCACGCTCACCGCGCTCGGCCGCGACGTCGAGAACGTGGTACTTGCGCGCGCCGTCAAGTGGCACGCCGAGCACCGCATCCTGCTGAACGGCGGCAAGACGGTGGTGTTCCGGTAACGCACGCACAAGGCGTTCCAGGAAGCGCAGCGGCGAGCGAAGCCGCGTCAGTGCGCGTCACCGAGCACGAATGCCGCAGCGCGCTCGGCAATCATCACCACCGGCACGTTGGTGTTTCCGGAGACCAGCGTCGGCATGACCGAGCAGTCGACCACGCGCAGTCCGCCCACGCCGCGCACCCGCAGTTGCTGGTCGACCACCGCGAGCGCGTCCGCGCCCATCCTGCAGGTGCCGCTCGGGTGGAAGATCGTTCCGCCGTGGTTGCGCACGAATTCGAGCAGGTCGGCGTCGCTGGCCGCCTGCGCGCCCGGCGCGTATTCGTCGATGACGAACGGTGCGAGCGCCCGCGTCGCGACGAGCCGGCGCGCGAGCTTCACACCGTCGACGGCGGTGCGGCGGTCGTTGTCGGTCGACAGGTAGAACGGCTGCATCGACGGCGGCTCGAGCGGGTCGGTCGAGCGGATGCGCACCTGGCCGCGCGACTCCGGGCGCAGCTGACAGACCGACATCGTGAAGCCGGAGTGCGCGTGCACCGGCGAGCCGGCCATGTCGGACGACAGCGTCGCGACGTGGAACTGCACGTCCGGCCGGGTCAGCTCCGGGCGCGTGCGCGCGAAGATACCGCCCTGGTTGATGCCGATCGCCATCGGGCCACCGCGCATGAACACATACTCCATGCCGATGCGCAGCCTGCCCCACAGCGAGGCGAGCTGGTCGTTGGTGGTGATCGGCCGGCTGCAACGGAACATGACGCGTGCCTGCAGGTGGTCCTGCAGGTTCTCGCCGACGCCGGGAAGTTCGTGCACCACGGGGATGCCGAACGATTGCAGCAGCGCCGCCGGACCGACGCCGGAGAGCTGCAGCAATTGCGGCGACTGCAGCGCCCCCGCGCACAGGATCACCTCGCGACGTGCGCGCACCTGCACCGGCGGGCCTGCTTCGACGGTCACGCCCGAGGCCTTCGTGGTGCCCGCGTCGCGCCGATCGGCGCGCGCACCTGGCCGGTACTCGACACCCACCGCGCGCCGCCCTTCGAAAACGATGCGCGTGGTCTGCGCGCGCGTGAGCACGCGCAGGTTCGGGCGCCGGCGCGCCGGGCGCAGATAGGCCACCGCGGTGCTGCAGCGAAAGCCGTTGCGGGTGCTCAACTGGTAGTAGCCGGCGCCCTCCTGGCGCGCGCCGTTGAAATCGGGGTTGCGGGGAATTCCGGCCTCCTCGCAGGCGGCGATCACCGCGTCGATCAGCGGATGACGCACACGGATGTGCGAAGACCACAGCGGCCCGTCGGTGCCGCGCCAGGCGTCGGCGCCCAGCGTGTTGTGCTCGAGCCGGCGAAACCACGGCAGCACCTGCTCGAACGACCACTGCGCGTTGCCCTGCGCCGCCCAGTCGTCGTAGTCTTCGGCCTGTCCGCGGATGAAGATCAGGCCGTTGATCGCACTCGATCCGCCCAGCGTCTTGCCCCGCGGCCAGTAGACCTGACGCCGGTTCATCCCCGGGTCGGCGTCGGTGCGGAACATCCAGTTCAGCACCGGGTTGAACATCGTCTTCGCGTAGCCGATCGGAACGTGAATCCACGGATCGCGGTCGCTCGGCCCGGCCTCGAGCAGCAGCACGCGGTGGCGTCCGTCCGCGCTCAGTCTCGCCGCCATCACGCAGCCCGCCGATCCCGCTCCCACCACGATGTAGTCGTACTCGTCCATAGCCGCGTCCGTGCCGGTTGACCGCGCACCCGAACCCCGGGACGCGACGTGACGGGAATTGAATCGGAAGCGCCGAGCGGATTCAATCGGGCGGAATTCCATTTCACATTTTTCGGAACGCCCGGTCGATCCCGGACGTTGTCGGCGCGACGCGCCCGGTGATAGCGTCTGCCGTGCTCCGGATGACCGGGTGCGGCAGCCCCGGCACCGGCGCCCCGGAATCACCGAATCGAAACAGCGTGGAGGAGAGATGAAACCCTGGCTTCGCAAGCTCGCCGCGACGGTACTCGCCGTCGGCGGCCTCACGATCGCAGGCGGCGTATCGGCGCAACAGAAAGTCCGCATCCAGACCGCGGTTCCGACTGCGAGCATCTACTTCGAACTGATGAAACGCTACGCCGAGCGCGTCGACCGCATGACCGCCGGCAAGCTCAAGATCGACGTCCTCCCCGATGGCGCGGTGGTGCCGGCGTTCGAGATCCTCGACGCGGTGGACAAGGGCATTGTCGAAGGCGGTTTCGCCTGGACTCACTACTGGTCGGGCAAGCACCCCGCCGCGGGCCTGTTCTCGAACCCGATGGCCGGCGCCGGTTCGGGGATGGATCAGCTCTCGCACATGGCCTGGCTGGCCGAAGGCGGCGGCCAAGCGCTGTATGACCGTCTGTTCAACGAGGTGCTCAAGGTCAAGGTCGTCGGCATGATGCTGCAGCCGATGGGTCCCGACCCCCTCGGATGGTTCAAGCAGCCGATCAACAGCGTCGAGGACTTCAAGAAGATGAAGTACCGCTCGCCTCCCGGGATCACCGGCGAGATCTTCAAGGAGATGGGCGTCTCGGCCGTGGCGATGCCCGGCGGCGAGATCGTCCCGGGCGCACAGCGTGGCGTGATCGACGCCGCCGAGTGGATCGGCCCGGCCGACGACGTGAACCTGGGGCTGCACCGGGTCTGGAAGCACTACTACCTGCAGGGGCTGCACCAGGCGACCGACGTGGGCGAGGTGATCTTCAACAAGGCCTGGTTCGACCGGCAATCGCCGGAGATCCGGGAGATCCTGCGCACTTCCGCCATGGCCACGATCGCCGAGACCTACGTGTTCAACGTCGCGCGCAACGCCTTTGCCCTGGAGAAGCTGAAGAAAGACTCGCAGGTCGTCGTGCACGACACGCCGGCCGACTTCTTCCCGGCGTTCATCAAGGCCACCAACGTCGTGCTCGACCGGCACGCGGCGAAAGACGCGTTCTTCAAGGAAGTGCTCGAGTCGCAGCGCATGTTCGCGAAGACGGTGGTGCCGTACTGGACCAAGATCAACGCGCTGTACACCAACATGGGCAACTCCGCGCTGCAAGAGAAGAAATGAGCGGCGCGCCCGCCGGCACGGAGCGGCTCGCCCGCTTCGTCGCCGCCCTCGACGCCGTCGCGCTCTGGTCGGGGCGCGCGGTGTCGTGGATGCTGATCCCGATGGTTGCGAGCCTCGTCTACGAGGTCGGGGCGCGCTATCTGTTCAACGCGCCGACCACCTGGGCGTACGACATGACCTACATGCTGTACGGCAGCTTCTTCATGCTCGGCTCGGCGTTCACGCTGATGCGCAAAGGGCACATCCGCACCGACATGTTCTATGCCGACTGGTCGGTACGCACCCAGGGCACGGTCGACGCCACCTGTTACCTGCTGTTCTTCTTCCCCGCCATGATCGCCTTCCTGGTGGTCGGTTGGGACTTCTTCTGGGCTTCCTGGGTGCGCGAGGAACGCATGGTCACCAGCCCCTGGATGCCGATCGTCTGGCCGTTCAAGCTGTCGATCCCGCTGGCCACCGCGCTGATGCTGCTGCAGGGCGTCTCCGAATTCGTGAAGAGCGTGGTCGCAGCGCGCCGGGGCGTCTGGCTGTGAGCCCGGAGATCATCGGGCTCGTTGCCCTGGCAGTGCTGTTCGTTGCGATCTTCATCGGTTTTCCGATCGCGTTCACGCTGATCGCGATCTCGCTGGGGGTCGGGTATTTCGCGCTCGGCGACCTGGCGATCCACCTGATGACGCTGCAGGTGTTCTCGGTGATGCGCGACCCGACGCTGGCGTCGGTGCCCTTCTTCCTCTTCATGGGCTACCTGCTCGAGGAGTCGGGGCTGATCCAGCGGCTGTTCCGTGGCGTGCAACTGCTGCTCGCAGGGGTCAACGGTTCACTCTATCTCGCGGTGATCATCACGGCGACGATCTTCGCCGCGGCCACCGGCATCGTCGGCTCCTCGGTCACCCTGCTCGGCGTGATGGCGGCCCCGGCGATGATGAAGAGCGGCTACGACGTGCGCATGAGCGCCGGCGCGATCACCGCGGGCGGCACGCTGGGGATCCTGATTCCGCCATCGGTCATGCTGATCGTGATGGGGCCGGTGGTGGGCGTGCCGGCCACCGACCTGTTTGCCGCGGCGGTGTTCCCCGGGCTGCTGCTGTCGGGACTGTTCATCGTCTACACACTGGCACGCAGCTACTGGAACCCGAGCCTCGGCCCGGCACTGCCGGCATCGGAGCGCCGCCCGTTGCCGGAGGTGCTGCGCGAACTCGTGCTCGGTGCGGTGCCGGTCGTCCTCGTCATCATGGCCACGCTCGGCGTGATCCTGGCCGGCATCGCAACGCCGACCGACGCCGGCGCGGTCGGCGCCTTCGCGACCCTGCTGCTCACGCTGGCCTACCGGAAAATGACCTGGCCGGGCCTGCGCCGCGCGATGATGTCCACCGTCGAGGTCTCGTGCATGATCCTGCTGCTCGTGGCCGCGTCGAACTACTTCGGATCGGTGTTCTCGCGGCTGGGCAGCGCCGACTGGATCGCCAACCTGCTGCTCGGCTTCGAGTTCAGCCCCACCATCATGCTGCTGATGATGCTGGCGCTGATCTTCGTGCTCGGCTGGCCGCTGGAATGGGTGCCGATCGTGCTGGTGGTGGTGCCGATCTTCCTGCCGATCATCCAGAAGCTCGGCATCGACCTGGTCTGGTTCTGCACGCTGGTGGCGGTGTGCCTGCAGACGGCGTGGATGTCGCCGCCGGTCGCCTTGTCGGCGTACTTCCTGAAGGGCGTGGTGCCGCAGTGGGACCTCGGCGACATCTATGCCGGCATGCTCCAGTTCATGGTGCTGCAGGTGATCGGCCTGCTGCTGGTGCTGTGGTTCCCGGCGATCGCACTGTGGCTGCCGGCGGCACTGCGCTGAGCAGTTCGGTCACGGCCCGGACGCTGGCCCTGCTGTCCGAGCTCGCGCGTCATCCGCAAGGCCTGTCGCTGCACCGGATGACGCTGCAGCTGGGCTGGCCCAAGCCCTCGATCCACCGGCTGTGCGCCCACCTCGAGCAGGCCGGATGGATCCTGCGTACCGGCAGCGAACGCCGCTACCTGCTCGGGCCGGTCGCGCAGCAATTCGCACTGCGCGCACTGCTGCATGGCGCCGCCAACGCCGAACGTCATGCCATCCTGCGCGGTCTCGTCGACCACATCGGCGAGACCTGCAACCTGACCGTGCTCGCCGGCGCCGAGGTCCTCTACATCGATCGCGTCGAGTCGGCATGGCCGCTGCGCCTGCACCTCGAACCCGGCTCGCGGGTGCCCCTGCACTGTACGGCCAGCGGCAAGCTGTTCCTGGCGCACATGCCGAAGGCGCAGCGCGAGCGCCTGCTGGCGGCACGGCCTCTCAGGGCGGAGACGCCGAACACCCTGCTGGAATCGAAGGCGATCGACAAGGAGATGCGCGCGATCGTACGCCAGGGGTACAGTCTCGATCGCGAGGAGTTCCTGCTCGGCCTGATCGCCATCGCGGTACCGGTGTCGGGCCACGACGGCGACGCCATCGCCGCGCTCGCCACGCACGCGCCGATCGGACGACTGTCGCTCGCACGCGCGATCGGCCTGCTGCCGGTGATGCGCGAGGCGGCAGCGGCCCTGGGGGCGACGTTCACACCCTGAAGCCCGGGCCCTCAGTTCTGGCCGTGCCCGCACACCAGCGCGGCGGTGTGCCGCGCGATCACACCCTCTTCGTCGGTCGGCACCACCCACAGTCCGATCGCCGAATCGGCTGCGTGCAGCCGCGGCCCCTGGGCTGCGTTCGCGCCAGCATCGATGCGAGCGCCCATCCAGCCGAGCAGACCCGAGATCGCCGCACGCACCCCGGCGTCGTTCTCGCCGATGCCGGCGGTGAAGACGATCGCGTCGCAGCCGCCCAGCACGACCGCACTCGTCGCGATTTCCTGCGCCGCGCGCTGGCAGAAGACCTCGATCGCGAAGCGCGCACGCGGATCGTCGCTGGCGGCGAGCACCCGCATGTCGCCGGAGATGCCTGACAGGCCCAGCAGACCCGACTGGTGGTACAGCCCGCGCGACAGCGTGTCGAGGTCCATGCCGAGCTGGCGCTGCGCGAACAGGGCGACGCCGATGTCCACCGCCCCCGGCCGCGTGCTCATCACGAGCCCGTCGAGCGTCGACAGGCTCATGCTGGTACGCACCGAGCGCCGCTCGCGCATTGCGCAGACGCTGGCCCCGCTGCCGAGGTGCGCGACCACGATCCGGGCGTCGGCCAGCGCGCCCAGCAATCCGGGCAGCTGCTGCGCAATCGACTCGAACGACAATCCGTGAAAGCCGTAGCGCCGCACGCCGCGGTCGCGCCAGGAAACCGGCAGCGGCATCGTGGTGTGCAGGCGCGGTTGCGTCGCGTGGTAGGCGGTATCGAAACACGCCACCTGCGGAAGGCTGGCGTCGATCGTCGCCATCGCGTGGATGCCGGCCACGCAATGCGACTGGTGCAACGGCGCGAGCGGTTCGAGCGACTCCATGAGCCGCAGCGCCGTGGCGTCGACCCGGCACGGGGCCACCAGCGCCTCGCCCCCGTGCACCACGCGGTGCCCGACTGCCTCGACCCGGTCGATCCGGCCCTGCTCGCGCAGGTGCGCGAGCACCTCGCGCAATGCGCGGCGCTGATCGGCCGGCGCCGGCAGCACGATCTCGCCGCCCTGCCTGCCATCGGCACGCCAGGTCATGACCGGCGAATCCGGCAGCCCGTGCACCTGTCCACGCAGCTGCTCGCGCAGCCCGCCCGATGCTCCGCAGGGCCCTTCGACCCGGGCGTAGACCGCGAACTTGAAGCTCGACGAACCGCTGTTCAGGACCAGGATCGTCACGGGGCCTGCCAGTCGATCGTCTGCGCCATCGCCTCGGCGGCCGCCTGCATCGCCGGCACGAACTGCGTCGCCTCGGTCAGCGCCAGCCGCGGCACCGGCGCGTGCATGGCCAGCGCGGCAACGACCCGGCCGTCGGCGCCGTGCACCGGCACTGCGACACAGCAGATGCCAGCGAGATACTCCTCATCGTCGGTCGCATAGCCCTGCGCGCGAACGCGATCGAGTTCGGCGGCCAGCGCGCGGGGATCGGTCAGCGTCTTGCGCGTATGCCGCACCAGTGGGCATTGCCGGACGAAGCGCTCGCGCGAGCGCTTCGTCATGTAGGCCAGAAACAGTTTGCCGCTGGCCGACGCATGCAGCGGCACGCTCGAGCCCACGCCCAGTGCGATCCGCAGCGGCCACGCGGTCTCGACCCGATCGAGGTAGATCACCGTGTTGCCGTTCGGCATCGTGAGGTTGCAGGTCTCGCCGGTGTGTTCGACGAGTTCTTCCAGGATTGCGTGCCGCGCCGCACGACCCGGCGAATTCAGCAGCACCTCGCCGGCCAGTGCGCCCAGGCGGCGCCCGCAGTGATACCGCTTGCTGCCCGGCTCGCGGCCCACGAGGCCGGCCGCCTCGAGCGTCGCAAGAATGCGAAACACCGTCGGTTTGGGCAACTCGACCGCCTTGCAGATGTCGGCCAGTTGCGGCGGCACCTCGCTCGACGCGATCACCTCCATCACGCGCATCGCACGCAGGATTGCCGAGCCCGCCGGCGCCGCGTCGTCGGCCGCCAGTTCGGCCGCGATGTCCGGATCCTGGTCCATGGATCACATTATGCAGAAAGTGCCATCGGGTATTCCGGGGTAGTTGCGCCGATGACCATCGGCGACAATCGCGATCGAGCGGGCAGCCTCCTGGCCACCCGAGAACGACGAGGCCCCCCCCATGAAGACCGCATCGATGCTCTGGCTGGCCGCGATCCTGTCGCTCGGCGCCCCGTCACCGGCTCCCGCGCAGCCTCTGGACGGCAGTCTGCGCATCGTCGTTCCGTATGCGCCGGGCGGCGCATCGGATCGCGCCGCAAGGCTGGTCGCCGACCGATTGAAGGACAGGCTGGGCGTGACCGTCGTGGTGGAAAACCGCACCGGCGCCGGCGGACGTCTGGCGATGCAGCAACTGAAGACGACGCCGGCGGGTCAACACGTGCTGGTGGTGGCCAATCCCGCACTCATGGTGGTCGCGCCGGTTGTCTTTCGCGACGTCGGCTACGATGCGCGGCGTGACTTCGTCCCGGTCTCGCACGTCACCAACTACGACTTTGCGGTTGCGGTCGGCTCGGCGGTGCCGGTGCGCGAATTCAATCACCTGGCAGCCTGGCTTCGGGCCAACCCCGAGAAAGCCAATTTCGGCGTGCCCGCCACGGGCAGCCTGCCGCACTTCTTCGCGCTGATGATCGGCGAATCGATCGACGTCAAGCCGCAGATCATCGGCTATCGCGGCTCTGCACCATCGATCACCGACCTGATGGCCGGAACGATCCCGGTGGCGGTGGATACGCTGGATGCGTTGCTGCCGCACCTGTCGGGCGGCAAATTGCGCATCCTCGCGATGGCCGGCGCAAAGCGATCGTCGATGGCGCCGTCGATTCCGACGCTGCGCGAGTCGGGCCTCGGGACGGTGGCCACCGGCTGGAACGCGATGTTCGCACCGTCCTCGATGCCGAAAGACGTCGTCCAGCGCATCGGCCTGGCGATTCGCGACGTGATGCGCGAGAAGGAAACGCGCGCGAAGTTCGAAGCGTCGAGCATGGAACCCGTATCGGCCACGCCCGAACAGACGGCGTCGATGCTGGCGTCCTATCGCGCGCAGTGGGAACCGGTGGTCCGGAAATCGGGCTTCACGCAATAACGCCCGGCCTGCTGCCCGGGCGCAGCGCTGAACCTGCGCTGCCGACGGCTCAAGGCAGGCGCGTGACGATCGGCACGCCGCACTTCTGCAGGCAGCCGGCGGTGACGCTGCCGAGGATCGCGGCCTCGAACGGGCGCCGGGCACGCGTGGCCATCGCAAGCAGCACGTCGCGGCGCCCGTCCAGGTAACGCGCGATCGCGTCGGCCGGATCGCCATGCAGCACTTCCCAGCTGGTGCGTACGCCGTATCGTGTCCGATAGTCGTCGGCGCGGGTGCGCACGTACGACGACTCCATCACGTCGCCGGCCGGGATGTCGGCAGCCGGCCGGGCCTCGGGCGTGATCGCCTGGACCAGGTTGAGGTCGGCGCCGAGCCACTGAGCCATCCCGGCGGCCTGCGACGCCATCGCTTCCGAGACCTGGGTGCCGTCGAGCGGCAGCAGCACGCAGTTGACCTTCACTGCCTGCCGTCGCCCCTCCACGGCCACGCCACGTGGCCGGTAGAGAATGACCGGGTCGCCACCGGTGCGCACGATGCGCATCGCCACGCTCCCCATCATCGCTTCCATCAGGCCGCTGTGGCCATGCGACGTCATCGCGATCAGCGTACCCGGCACGCGCCGCGCTTCGGCGAGGATGGTTTCGGCCGGGTCGCCGCGGGCTACGAGCACGCGCCCGTCGGCCCCCATTTCCGATGCGAGCGCCCCGACGTAGCGGGCGGCCTCGGCCTGTTCGTCTTCACGGTCGACCACCTGCAACAGCGACAGCGCCACGCCGGTGGCGCGGACGATGCCGAGTGCGTGCGGCAGCACTTCCTCGGAAAAAGGGGACCCGTCGACGGGCACCAGGATTCGATCGTACATGCGGGACGCCTCCTCGAACGGTGGGTGCTGCAGCGCAAGCATAAGCCAAGTTGCGCCCTGTCGGCATCCGGGTCGCCGCGCGCAGCACGCCCGTCCCCGACGCCTGGTCGCATCTGCCGGCCAGCGCATGCTCACGCGACACTGCGGCGGCAAGGCCCATGAAGCGGCGAAACGGAGGCGGGGAGCACCCCGCATGGGCGCGGCGAGGCGCGGCGGCCCTCCTGTCGATCGCCGCCTGCGCCCAGGCACAGCAACCCCGGCCGGCACGAGGCGCATCCGGCGGGCTCGATCCGGTGACCGTCAGCGCCACGCGCATCGAACAGCGCAGCTTCGATGCGCCGGCGGCGATCGACGCAATCGGCCGCGACGCAATCCGCCAACAGATGCCCGGCATCGACCTGTCGGAGTCGCTCGGCCGCATTCCGGGCATCCGCGCCCGCAAGCGCGAAAACTTCGCCCAGGACCTGCAACTATCGTCGCGGGGGTTCGGCGCGCGCGCGGCCTTCGGCGTGCGCGGTGTGCGACTGCTGCAGGACGGCATTCCGTTCACCGCCCCCGACGGCCAGGGCCAGACCGGCCTGTTCGACCTGGAAGCTGCCGAGCGCATCGAGGTTCTGCGCGGACCGTTCGCCGCGCTCTACGGCAATGCCTCCGGCGGCCTGGTCTCCGTGTTCACCGGCGATCCGCCGCAGCACCCGACCTGGCGGACCACGGGACACGGCGGCAGCTTCGGCGCGTGGAAGTTCGGCGCCGGCTTCGGCGACACGATCGGCGCGGTCGGTGCGCGCATGGACGCGTCGCGCTTCGACACCGACGGCTTTCGCGAGCACGGCCGCACGCGGCGCGACCTGGCCAGTGCCCGCTTGACCCATGTCGACGATCCGGACAGCCGGTTCGCGCTCGACGCCACGGTACTTCACCAACCCGAGACGGGAGATCCGCTGGGGCTCACCCGGCAGCAGGTGAAGGAAGACCCTCGGCAGGCCGGCACCGGGGCCATCGCCTTCGACACGCGCAAGAGCGTGGAGCATCGACAACTCGGGCTGTCCTGGCAGAGCCGGCTCGGTGCGCGCGACACGCTCACGCTGCGCGGCCATCTGGGCGAGCGCCAGGTCACGCAGTTTCTCGCCTTCAGTGGGGCTGCAGCGTCGTCCTCGGGCGGCGTGGTCGACCTCGACCGCGGCTTCGGCGGCGCGAGCCTGCAATGGACGCGCTCGACTGCGCTGGCCGACGGCCATCTCGACTTCACGCTGGGCATCGATTACGACCGGATGGAGGAGCGTCGCCGCGGCTACGTGAACGAGTCGGGCGTGGCCGGTGCCCTGCGCCGCAACGAAATGGACACGGCGGCGAGCCTGGGCCATTACGCAATCGCCGAGTGGTGGTTCGCCCCGGACTGGAAGCTGTCGGGCGGCGTGCGTCGATCGAGCGTCTCGTTCGACGTGCGAGACGATTTCGTGACTGCATTCAATCCGGACGATTCGGGCAGCAAACGCTACGCGGCAACCAACCCTGTCATCGGCCTTCTGCATGCACTCAGCGACACGGTCGACCTCTATGCGTCGGTCGGCCGCGGCTTCGAAACCCCGACCTTCGCCGAGCTGGCGTACCGTCCCGACGGCGTTCCGGGGCTGAACTTCGCGCTCGAGCCGAGTCGAAGCACGAACCACGAGGCCGGTATCAGGATAATGTTCGGGCGCGCCGGCCGCCTGAACCTCGCAGTATTCCGCACGACGACGCGCAACGACATCGTGCCGGACGTCAATACGGGCGGGCGCACGACCTTCCGCAATGCGGCGCGCACCGCCCGGCGCGGCATCGAGTTGGGGATGGAATCGGAGCTCGGCGCCGGATTCAGCGACAGCCTCGCGTGGACCCTGGTCGACGCGAAGTTCCGCGATTACCTGAGCACTTCCGGAACCGATCTCTCCGGCAACGCGATACCGGGAGTGCCCAGGTCGTCGCTCTACGCCGAACTGGTCTGGCGCGATGCGGCGAGCGGCTTCGTCACGGGCGTCGAAGGTCGCTGGGCCGCGAAACTGGCCGCCGACGACGCGAACTCGGAATACGCCGGCTCGTATGCGGTGCTCGGCTGGCGCGCCGGATTCGACTGGCGCTTCGGCCGCCTGCGGCTCTCGCCGTTCGTGCGCGCCGACAACCTCTCCGACACCCGCTACGTCGGCTCGGTCATCGTCAACGCCGCCAACGGGCGCTACTACGAGCCGGCGCCGTGGCGCAACTGGCTGGTCGGCGCGCGGGCGAGCTACACGTTCTGACGCCGCCGGTGCGGTCTCGGGAACGTGGCATGGCGAAAGCCGATGCCGGCCTGGCCGAACTGCGCTACGCATTTCGACCGCCCCGGACGACGCTCGCGCAAGCGCGCCGCGGTCGCGCAGTCCGGAAGCGCACGACAACGAACACACCCGGGAGGAGTCAGATGAACATGCTTTCCTTGCGAGGCAGCCGGCCGGTGCTCGCTGCCCTGTTCACGATGTTCGTCGGGTTGCCGCTGGCTGCGCACGCGCAGACCGAGGCGAAGAAGGAGGAGGAGCCGTTCTGGGCCAAGGGCCGACCGGGCACCGACACCGCGATGAAGATGGCGCCGGTACCGGCGTTCCCGATCCCGACACCGGCCGACAAGCTTCCTGTGTCGAAGATGAAGCTGCCGCCCGGCTTCGAGGCCGAAGTCTGGGCCAGCGACGTGCTCGACGCCCGCGGGATGCGCCAGGGCGACAAGGGCACGGTCTTCGAGAGCTCGCTGTTCGTGGCCGGCAAGGTCCATGCGATCACCGACAAGGGCGGCAAGCGCGAGGTGAAGACCCTCCTCGAGAAGCAGATGCTTCCGAACGGCATCGAGTTCCACAAGGGTGCGCTGTATGTCGCCACGCCGAAGGAAATCGTTCGCTACGACGTCGTCGAGCGCGCGAACCTGGTCGATAATACGGACCCACTCACGGCATGAGAGCGAGTCGAAGGCATCGGCTCTGGAGAGATCGACTTGACCGGCTTCTGGATCGCGGGCATAGGGATCAACCTGGCTGCATTCATCGCACTGGCGTGGTGGGGCATCAGGAACTGGAAACGATCGTCCGACAAGGCGGACGGGCCCGATCGCGATTCGCGCCCATAAGGTCCTGGACGTCTCTGCGCAACTGCCGGCCGTGGCATTGCAGCGTGTAAAATCAAGGGCTTATCCGGCCCCGCGCCGGCGACCCCCCCCCCGGATCTTCCAGCACCATGCACGAAAAGTACGATGCCGCCGCGGTCGAAGCGGCCGCCCAGGCGCATTGGGCGGCGATCGACGCCTACCGCGCAATCGAGCACGACCCGCGCTTCCCGAAGGGCAAGTTCTACGCCTGCTCGATGCTGCCCTACCCGTCGGGCAAGCTGCACATGGGCCACGTGCGCAACTACACGATCAACGACGTGATGTACCGGCATCTGCGGATGAACGGGTTCAATGTGCTGATGCCGATGGGCTGGGACGCGTTCGGGCTGCCGGCCGAAAACGCGGCGATGAAGAACGGCGTGGCGCCGGCGAAGTGGACCTGGGACAACATCGCCCACATGAAGGCGCAGATGCAGGCGATGGGGCTGGCGATCGACTGGACCCGCGAAGTCGCCACCTGCTCGCCCGACTACTACAGGTGGAACCAGTGGCTGTTCCTGAAGATGCTCGAGCACGGCATCGCCTACCTGAAGACCGGCACCGTGAACTGGGACCCGGCCGACCAGACGGTGCTCGCCAACGAGCAGGTGATCGACGGCCGCGGCTGGCGCTCGGGTGCGCTGGTCGAGAAACGCGAGATCCCGATGTACTACCTCGGCATCACGCGCTACGCCGGGGAACTGCTCGCCGACCTGGCCGGAATCGGCTGGCCCGAGCGGGTCAAGCTGATGCAGGAGAACTGGATCGGCCGGTCCACCGGGGTGCGCTTCGCGTTCCCGCACGAGATCCGCGACGCGCAAGGGACGCTGATCGGCGACGGGCGCATGTATGTGTTCACCACACGCGCCGACACGATCATGGGCGTGACCTTCGTGGCGGTGGCCCCCGAGCATCCGATCGCCGCCGCAGCAGCCGCGAGCGACGCCGCGCTCGCCGCGTTCGTCGAGGCGTGCAAGCGCGGGGGCGTCACCGAAGCCGAACTGGCCACGCGCGAGAAGGACGGCCGGCGCACCGGCCTGTTCGTCCGCCATCCGCTCACCGGCGAGCCCGTCGAAGTCTGGGTCGGCAACTACGTGCTGATGAGTTACGGCGACGGCGCGGTGATGGGCGTGCCCGCGCACGACGAACGCGACTTCGCGTTCGCGCGCCGGTTCGGCCTGCCGATCCGGCAGGTCATCAACGTGCAGGGCCAGGCGTTCTCCGACCAGACCTGGCAGGCCTGGTACGAAGACAAGGCCAACGGCCACTGCGTGAACTCGGGCCGCTACGACGGCCTGGCGCACGCGGCCGCGGTCGATGCGATCGCCGCCGAT
>JAANMU010000841.1_pt1 | contig 32901 bp, 32 predicted proteins | sample 7279701 | NCBI WGS metagenome assembly JAANMU01 (sample SAMN14094539, study PRJNA606508) | bioreactor metagenome | isolation source: A lab-scale SPAN reactor treating ammonium-rich wastewater day 57 | place: Ireland: Galway | collected 2017-03-13
AAAGCTGGTTCGCACGAAAATTTAGGGTCTTCCTTCGTCAGCCCCTAAATTTTGTGCTCTCTCAGCTTTTTTTCCGCTCCTACGCCCTCCCTCCTGCCTAATGCTTCGAGGAAAGGGCATCCCCCCGCTCCCAGGCCTCGTGCTTATGCGGTCAAGATTCCAAAGCCCAATCGTTTCGAGAAACAATCCGCAAAGATGTCCATGGGATTTGTTTGTCGCAAGAAAGCCGCCGGTATCCCAAGCATTATTATCAATCTCTCGCATGGCACGAGGCCGAGAAGAGAAGAGGAGGGGCCCCCCTCGAAGTATTTAGGCAGGAGGGAGGCCGCACGAACGGCAAAAAAGTCGAGAGAGCATGAAAGTTAGAGGCTGACGAAGAAAGACTCTAACTTTCCATGCGAACCGACTTTTTTGTCGTGAGTAGGCCGACCGGGCCGTTACTTCGAGGGGGGCCCCTCCTCTTCTCTTCTCGGCCGGAGCATCGAAACGAGCACTAACGTTGCAAAAACTTTGCTTCGGGGAAGGGGTATTCCCCCGCTCCCAGGCCGGAGCATCGAAACGAGCACTAACGTTGCAATAATCTCTAGTGCCCCGCAGCGGCGCTTGCCTGCACCTGCGGCGCCTTCGCGATCACTTCCTGCAATGCCTTGAACAGCTCGTCGCTGGTGCGGCGGAAGATCGGCAGGCTCTCGACGTGCTTGTAGAGGATGGTTCCGTCTTGGTTGAGCAGGAAGAGGGCGCGCTTCGGCATGCCCATGATGCTCATCACCTTGTAGGCCTTGGTCACGCGGCCGTCATAGTCGTTGAGCAGGGGAAATTGGAAATGGAACTTTTCGGCGAACTTCTTGTTGGAGTGTTCGTCGGGGTGGGAGATGCTGATCCCGTAGATTTGGACGCCCAGCTTCTCGAAGCCGGCGTAGTGGTCGCGGTAGTCGCAGAGCTGGGCCGTGCAGACCGGGGTGTCGTCGCCGGGATAAAACACCAGCAAGACCTTGCCCTTCGCGAGCAGCTTTTTCAGCTCGAGGCGCTCTTGGTTTTGGTCCAGCAAGTTGAAGTCGGGCGCTTTGTCACCTATTGCGGGCATGGTCCACCTCTCGTCGGAATGAAAAATTTGACGGGTATATAATCGGAGCGGTTTTTTTTGACAACCTCTTTTCTCCGGGAGCGATAAGAAAAACATCTAGAATTTTCAATAGTTATAAGAATATTTTTCCTTGGCTATGACCCCTGTTCCGACCGGGCTCCCCGGAGCGCTTCATCGCCGCCTTCCTTCCCTCGAAGCCACGCCTTCGCCCTTGTCGCTCGCGCTGCGAAATTGGCTCGAGGCCGCTCCGGCCGGGCTCGCCGAAGCGGAACTTCGCGAGGCCCAAGCCCTGCTCGCCGAGAGCGACCCCGGCTTGCTCGCCGCGGGCCTGGCTTCCTTGGCCGGACGCCTGGAGAGATCCGGAGACGCGGCCCGAATTTCCTTCGCCCTTCAACTCTATCAAATCGCCGCCGGACATGAAGGTGCCGAAGGTAGGCTCGCCCGCGAACGCCTCGCGGTCTTGCAAGGCGGCGGGTCGACGGGCGCCCGCGCCGAATTTCTCCTGCGGGGCCTCGCCCGGCAGGCCTCCGATCCCGCATTGCTCTTCGGCATGGGACTCGCCTCCGGCGTCTTTTCGCTGACGCGGGCGATGACCTTGTCGCGCCTTTTGGCCGCGCCGACTAGGTCAGCCCTGACGCGCGGCTTTGGGGCGCGGGCCCTGGCCTCGGTCGCGGGTTTTGCGCTGGAGGCGCCGGCCTTCACCCTGGGGACCCGACTCGGCGCCGAGGCCTTGGGGCGAGGGCAGGACTGGGGTCGGGCGGCGCTGGGTAGGGACCTGGCTTCGAGCTATCTGGTGTTGGGCGCTTTAAAAATCGCCCATGGTTTGGGCGCGGCGTCCGTCGGGGCCCTTCGCGAACGGCCCCTACAGGTTTGGCAAGATGCCGTGTTGCGTCAAGCCACTACACTCGGCGGCATTTATCTGGGGCATGGCTTGGAAACCGCCTTCGGCCTGCGCCCTCCGCAACCTGCCTCTCAAACCCTGACCGACTCCCTCGCCATGCTGCTGCAATTCCATGTCGCCGGGCGCCTGAACGCCCAGATTTTGGGCCGGCCCTATGCCGCGATGGAGGCGGCCTTAGATCGCCAATCGCGGGTCGAAGCGCCTCGCCCGCCGACCTCGGCGGAAGGGGAGGCATCGGGATTCGGAGAGTCCTTTCCCTTCGGTCTCCGGCCCGCGCTGGCCGCTCCCTCGGTGTCAGTTTCGCGCCCGCTTGGGGAATCGCCCCTGCCCGCGATCCAGATCAGCCTGATGTCCGCGCTTCGCCCCGAGGGCGGCGGTTCCCGGGCCCCTGCGCCGATCGAGGCCCGGCTCGACCAATTGGTCCGTCCGGAATTCGGCGAAGAGACCGTCACGCCCCTGCCGCGCAACGGCGGACGCTCGCGCCGGGCGGTGCGCCGCATCGGCATCCTGACCAGCGGCGGCGACGGGCCGGGGGAGAACGCCGCGATCCTGGCCCTAGTGCGCGGGGCGATTCAGGTCCACGGCTGGGAACCCGTCGGCGTCTTCGACGGCTATAAGGGGCTCTTGCAGCCGGAAGGCCGCCTCCGCGAGCTGCTCCTTACCGACGTCTCGGGCGACGCCGCGGTGGGCGCCGCGCTCCAAAGGCTTTACGGCGGCAGGGTGCCCCCGGGGCTGGCCGCGACGCATGTCGATATTGCCACGCTGGGCGGCGACATCCTGCGCAGCAGCCGCACCAACCCGGTGCAAGGCGATCCGCAGGCGACGCGCGTGAAAGAAACCATGCGCGCCCACGGCCTCGACGCCCTGATCGTCCTCGGCGGGAACGGCTCGATGCGGGCCGCTAACGCCCTGCGCGAGGCGGGGGTGCCCGTGGTCGGGATCCCGCAGAGCATCGACTTGGACGTCTGGGGCAGCGAGCACTCCATCGGTTTTCCCTCCGCCGTCGCCAAGGGGGCGAGCGAGGTGCACCATTTTCACAATACGGCCCACAGCTGCGACCGCTGGTTTTTGGTCGAGGTGATGGGCCAGCACTACGGCATGCTCACCCTGGCGGTGGGCCGGGAGTCGAGGGTCGCGGACTCGGTCTTCATCGAGGTGCCGCGGCTCTTGAGCGACGTGCGCGAGGTCATCGAGCGCGCCCGCGCGACGCGGGCGCACGGCGTGCTGTTGTTTTCGGAGGGCGTGAAATTCCGCGGCGAGGGCGTCTCGACCATCGAGCCGCCGCGCGGCACCGACGTCCACGGCCGCTTGGTCGTCGAGAGCGGCGACGTCGTGCGCTGGCTGCGCGCGCCCCTGGCCGAGATGGGCATCACCCACACGCGCCCCGAATCGCTGGGCTACCTGTTGCGCGGCGCGGATCCCACGCCCCACGAGATCGGACTGGCCAACCTCTTGGCGGCGGGGGCCCTGCGCTTGGTGGAGACGGGGCACTTCGGCCGCATGGTCGGGACGGGCTTCGCGGAGGGCTCCGCGGAACTGCGCCTGGTCTATCCCAAGCTTTCCCGCGTGGCGCGCCTGCAAAAGCCCGCGCCGGAGGAATATTTTCTGCATGTCCGGGATTTGCTGGAGCGGCGAGGGGAATAATTTGAGGGCCGGCTCGGGGCTTGCTTATCGCCGCGGCCCCATGCGCAGCGCGAGGAAGTCCTTCAGCGAGAGCGCCGCGGTCTTGAGATAGGGATTTTTCTTCTTCTCCTCGCCCAAGGTGCTTTGCGGTTTTTCCGCGTAATTGTGCCCCGGCAGCAGGACGGTCCGGTCGTCCATCCGCATCAATTTCTGAGTCAAGGTGTAGTACATCTGTTCGGGGTCCCCGCCGGGGAGATCGCAGCGCCCGCAGCCTTGGATGAAGAGGGTGTCGCCGCTGACCAGGTGCTGCCGCACCTCGAAGCATTGGCTGCCCGGCGTGTGGCCGGGGGTGTGCAGCAGCCGCACCGTCAGGTCGCCGACGCGCACCTCTTGGCCGTGATCGCTCTTCACCAAATGTTCCCCGGCCTCCTTGACGAACTCCGCGTCGTGCTTGTTCACGTAAACCGGGATCTGCCTGGCCTCGAGCAGCTCCTCGATGCCGTTGGTATGGTCGTAGTGGTGGTGGCTGATGAGGGCGCCGACGATCTCCATGTCGTCCTGGGCGGCTTGACGCAGGATGCTATCGACCTGCCAAGCCGGATCGACCAGCAAGGCCCGGCGTGAGACCGGATCCCCGATCAAATAGACGAAATTTTCCATGGGGCCCACTTCCATTTGGCGCAAATAGAACGGGTTTTGCATGGCGGCTCCTTTTTAGGACCTCCATCATAGACCTTTAGATTCCGCTTTGAATAGCGCTATAATTTTCTGGTGGGGTCCGGGTTGCCGGAATTTCCCGCGGGCCGGGAAGGGGCCCGAGGGTCCGCGCGAATTCGCTTGCGGAATGAAGCCACAGCGGTATGTAGGCGGCAGGCCATGAAAACTCTCAGCTTCAAGACGCTAACTCTCGAGGTCGACAAGCAGTTTGCCGTCCTCAAATTCAACCGCCCGGATTTCCGCAACGCCTACACCGACGAGATGGGCCTCGAGCTCCTCGACGCGCTCCACGAGCTGGCCTCGCCGGCCGTGCGCTCCGTGGTGCTGACCGGCGCGGGCAGCGACTTTTCCATCGGCTTCGATCCGCTCGTGATGAAAGAGCATCTCGGCGAGGCGCCCATGCTGTTCCGCAAGGCGACCGGCTATCTCCACCAAATCATCGCCGAGCTGCGGCGCCTGCCCAAGCCCGTGATCGGGGCCATCAACGGTCCGGCGGCCGGCACCGGCTTCAGCTTCGCCCTGGCCTGCGATTTTATCCTGGCCTCCGAGACCGCCAGCTTCTCCAGCTCGTATATCAATGTAGGGCTAAGTCCCGACGGGGGGCTCAGTTACTTTTTGACGCGCCTGGTGGGCCCGCAAAAATGCGCCGAGCTCGTCATGACCGGCAAGACGATCAGCGCCCGCAAGGCCCTCGAGCTGGGCATCATCAGCGGGGTGGTCCCGCCCGACAAATTGATGGAAGAGGCCCAAAGCCTCGCCGTGTACTTCGCCAACGGGCCGACCCTGGCCTTGGGGAGGGCGAAGCGCCTGATCGACACCGCGCTCAGCCATTCCCTCGAGGAGCAACTCGAGGAGGAGCGCCAGTCGATAATCGAGATATCGACGAGCAACGATTTCAAGGAAGGGCTCAACGCCTACGTAAACAAGAAGGGCAAACCCAATTTCGGAGGGCGCTAAATTGCGGCGCAAGGCGGCCATGGCCAAACCGGCAAAAGTGATTCCCCTGCGCTCCGGCGGACCGCGCCGGCAGCGGGGCGCCTCGCAGGCCTCCGAGCACCTCCACGAGCTCGAGGCCTTCGACTACACCCTCGATCTCCTGATGGAGGACTTCGGCAAGAAGCACCTCAAAGAGAGCTGCGTCCTCTGCGAGCCCATGAGGACCCTCGGCCTGCACCGCGACGCGGTCATGGTGGACCTGGCCGAGACGCTCTTTTTGGCCTTTTTTCCCTCCTTCGAGGGCTATGTCCAAGACCTCAAAGAAAGCCTGGTGCAGGGGCTGCTCGACCGGCGCGATCCGCGCCGCTACGACAGCTGGCAGGACAAGCTGAAAGACCTGCTGCGCGAGCAGGTCCTGGCCGACCTGGGCGATTTCTTCACCGACATCCAAAAACACCTGATCAAGCACGCCGGCGTCGAGCTCGATGACGAGCGCCGCGCCGAGGTCCTGGCCCAGGCCTTCGGCCGCCTCGAACGGGGCTGGATGTGGAGACCTTGACTTTCGTTCGGGGGCCGGTTTAAGCCCCGTCCATGCAAAAACGATTGATCCGAGTGGCCCACAGCCCCGACAGCGACGACGCCTTCATGTTCTACGCGCTCGCGAAGGACAAGATCGACACCGGCGAGTTTCGCTTCGATCACGTTCTCTCCGACATACAGACCCTCAATCAGGAGGCGCTGAAGGGCACCTATGAGGTCTCGGCCATCTCCTTCCACGCCTTCCCGCAGGTGGCCGACCGCTACGCATTGCTGCCTTCCGGAAGCTCGATGGGCGACCGCTACGGCCCGATGGTGATCGCGCGCGAGGCCTATCCCCCCTCGGTGTTGCGGGAAAAGAAAGTGGCCGTGCCCGGCCTGATGACGACGGCCTTCCTGGCCCTGCGGCTCTACGAGCCGAACATCGATTACGTCGTGATGCCCTTCAACGAGATCCTGCCGGCGGTCGCCGAGGGCAAAGTCGATTTGGGTCTGATCATCCACGAAGGCCAATTGACCTACGCGCAGAGCGGCCTGCACAAGATCGTCGACTTGGGCGAATGGTGGTTCGAAAAGACCGGCGGCCTGCCGCTGCCGCTCGGCGGCAACGTGGTGCGCAAGGACCTGGGGCCTGAAAACTGCCTCAAGGTCAGCGATATCCTGCGCCAGGCGATCCAGTATTCCCTCGACCACCGCCCCGAGGCCCTCGACTACGCCTTGAGTTTCGCCCGGGGCATGGACCCCAAGACCGCCGACCGCTTCGTCGGGATGTACGTGAACGAGCTGACGGTGGATTACGGGGAGCGGGGGAGGGCGGCGTTGCGGCGCTTGTTCGAGGAGGCGACGGCCAAGAAGTTGATCCCCGAGATGCCGTCCTTGCAATTTGTGGGGGATTAATCGTGCTCCTCCAGCCATCGCACGATTTCCGGATACACTTCCTTCGGCGCGTTTTTTCCCAGCAATAGATCGATGTGCCCGTAATCATGCTCGTGCCCGCGGGACTTGCCGAAGACCATCAGGGTCTTCTTCGCGCTGCGCAGGCGGCGGAAGGCCAGGCGGATGTCCGCCAGCGGCGTGAAGCTGTCGACCGAGCCCGCGATCATCAGGATGGGCATGGACAGCTCCTCCAGGCTTTTCATGAAATCGATCTTCTTGTCCTTGCTCGCGAAATATTGATGATTGAGCCAGTCGTGGATCTGCAGGATCAGGCTGGTGGGCACGCTTTCGACCGCGTGCTCCATGATGGTGATCAGGATCTCGCGGGTCATGTTTTCGCGCGAGAAGAGGGCGTTGTCCTCCAGCCCCAGGACCAGGTCGACGAAGCGCGTGGCCATCTTGGATAGCGTTTTGTAGGGGAGGCGGGGAAAGAGCTTGATGATCCGGTCGAAGCGGTGCGTGATCTTGAAGTAACCCGGCCGCGAGGCGGTCGTCACCGGCGTCGCGACGGTGATGAGGCTTTGGAAGACGTTGCGGCGGTGGTAATTATGGGCGAAGGGGAAGGCCAGCAGCCCGCCCAGGCTGTGCCCGACCCAATGAAATTTCTTGGCGCCGGTCAGTGTGATCAGGGTATCGACCGCCGCGGGCAGGTCCTGGAAGACGAAATCGTCGAAGTACCATTTATAAGGCTGGAAGGTGCCCTTCTTGCTGAGCCCCGAGCCGCGCAGGTCGACGATCCAACAGTCGAAGCCCTTCTTGCTTAAGTGATGGGCGAGGCTTAAGTCCTTGATGGGGAAGTCCATGTTCCGGTAGTTGCTCGCCAGGCCGTGGACCAAGAGCACCGGATGCCGCGACTTTTTGCCGGGATGGTGGTGTAGGGCGATCTTCCAGCCATCCTGGGTGCGCGCGTAGTGGACTTCAGGCTTGTTCGAATGCTTGCTCATGGAACCAAATTTCAAAAAACCGCCGTTCGCCCCCCCCGAGAAGAAGTTTTCGCATAAAATTCGCGATTGGGCCAGGAGATTGATGGGCCTGGGTTTGCGGGCATTTTCCCTTAAAATACGATTGTCTTGGTTTTTTATTTCATGCTAGATCCGGGGCTTCGAGCGAGGAGATGCCTATTTGTAGCCCTAGAGGAGCCTCCGACCATGGCCGATAAAAACGACAAACTCCCCAAGCAGCCGGACGGCAAGTTTTACGTCGACAGCCAGTGCATCGACTGCAACCTGTGTCGCGAAACCGCGCCCGACAACTTCAAGCGCGACGACGACAACGGCTATTCCTACGTGTACAAGCAGCCCGGCAGTCCCGAGGAAGAAAAGCTTTGCCAGGAGGCCCTCGAGGCCTGCCCGGTCGAGGCCATCGGCAGCGACGGCGCCTAAGGGGCCCGATTTCGAGTTTTGGAAGGCGTTCGCAAGAACGCCTTTTTTTATGGCTGCACCGGCTCGTTTAGAACGATCTTAACGTCCTTATCGCCGATCGCGACCCATTCGCGGTCGCTGCGGCCCAGAACGTCTCCGGGCTGGGCGGGGTTGGCGTTGCCGTCTTTGTCCAGCCTTGCGGTGACCTTGAGTTTTCCGGATAATTCGGTCCCGGGGATCATGGCGTCGGTCTCGGTCAGGGAGTAGGAAACGGGGTATTGAAAGGGCGGGAAGAGTTTTTGGACCGCCGCGATCTGTCCCCGCTCGTTGCGGGCGATGACGAAGAGGACGGCCAGCGGGTCGGCCTGGGCCTTGGCGGTCTCGGCCAAGTCCACGGTGCCGGAGACGAGGGTCTTCCGGGCGACCGGGGCGCCGAGAGTCTCGGTTTTGGGTTCTTTGGAGCAGGCGGTGAGCCAAGCCATCGAGCAGGCAAGCGAAAGGGCCAAGGGCAGGCGCAGAGTTTGAAGCATTTTCCTCTCCTTTTGCCCTCCATAAAATGACGGATCTCAAATTACAACAGGAAGTGCGGGAAGAGCTGGTCCGCCGGGGCTTCGAGATCGTCCGCTTCGCGCGGCCGCCCTTGGGCGCCGCCGCCCGCGAGCGCTTCGCCGAATGGCTGGCGAAGGGCTTTCAGGGGAGCATGGGCTACCTGGAGCGGCGCCGCGCCGAGCGCCTATATCCGGAGTCGCTGCTCGGCGATCTGCGCGGCGTGATCGTCCTGGGCCACCCCTACGACTGCGGCCTGCCCAACACCGAGGCGCCGGAAGCGGGGAATGTCTCGCGCTACGCCTGGGGCCGGGACTATCACGAGGTCCTGGGGGAAAAACTGCGCGACTTTCAAGCCTGGCTGAGGGGGAGACGCCCCGAAGTCTCCTGCTACGCCGGCGTCGACGCCGCACCGATCCTGGAGAAGGCCTGGGCCGAGCGGGCGGGGCTGGGTTGGCTGGGCAAGCACACCAATATCATCCACCCCGAGCGGGGGTCTTATTTTTTCCTGGCCGTCCTACTCACCAACCTTGAATGGATCCCCGACGCGCCCGAGGCCGACCGCTGCGGGACTTGCACCCGTTGCATCGAAGTCTGTCCGACCCGGGCGATCGTCGCGCCCTACCAGCTGGACGCCCGGCTCTGCATTTCCTACCTCACGATCGAGCTGAAAGGGCCGATCCCCCGCGAGCTCAGGCCCCTGATCGGCAACCGCATCTTCGGCTGCGACGATTGCCAGGAGGTCTGCCCCTGGAACCGTTTCAGTAGGCCGACGGAGGAGGGGAGTTTCTATCCGCGGGAGGGGGTGCGCAACCAGCCCTTGGTTTCTTTCCTTGCCTTGGACGAGGCGGGTTTCCGCGAGAGATTCGCCGGCTCGGCGATCCTGCGCGCCAAACGCCGCGGCTTTTTGCGCAACGTCTGCGTGGCGATCGGCAACAGTCGAAGTCCGGAACTGGCCGAGGCCCTCGTGCCCGCCTTGAGCGACGCCGAGCCCCTGGTCCGCGGCCACGCGGCCTGGGCCTACGCTCGGCTCTTGGGAGCGGCGGCGCGGCCGGCGTTGGAGCGGAGCTTGGCCACGGAAAGCGATCCTTGGGTGACGGAAGAGTTGACGGCGGCCCGGGCCGGCTAAGTCCACTTTTCGAAGTGGATGGTCTCGCGCGGGTAGCCGCTTTTGCCGAGGGTCTCCAAGAGCGAGTTGATCATCGGCACCAGGCCGCAGGCATAGATCTGGCGACCTTCGGGACTGGGGTAATGTCGGAGCAGGACGTCCTGGACGTAGCCCGTCTCGCCTTGCCAGGTCTGCGGGCGGCTGACGGTGGGGATGTATTCGAAGTTGGTATGCGCGGCCGCGAGGGACTTGAACTCTTCGTCGAAGAGCACCTCGTCCTCGTAGCGTACGCCGAGGATCAGGGTCATCTTGCCTGGGTGCCCGTCCTTGAGCAGCGTGTGGATCATCGCGCGCAGCGGCGCGACGCCGGTACCGGTGGCGACGAAGAGCAGGTGCGGGGGCAGGGGATCCTTCAGCTTGAAGACGCCCAGCGGGCCCTCCATCGGCATCACGTAGCCTTCCTTCAGCTCGAAGAAATAGCTCGAGACGTAGCCGCCCTCGACCTTCTTGATGCAGAGTTCGATTTTGTTGGGCCAATGGGGCGGGCTGGCGATCGAATAGGGTTTGCGGGAGGTTTTGCCCTCTTTGGGCACCTCCACCATCACGAATTGGCCGGGGCGATAGTCGAAGCGCGGCCTCTCGGGGAACTCGAAATGAAAATTGCGCACGGTCGAGCTGAGCTCGTCGATCTTCACCAGGTGCGCGTTGTAAATCTCTTTGACCTTGGCCATCGTCTCAATACCTCGGCAGTTCGGGATCGGCCTTGAGGGCGTAGGCGTCGATGCCGCCCGCCAAGTTTCGCACATCCGCAAAACCCTGGGAAACAAGAAATGCCGCGGCCTGGAGGCTGCGCACCCCGTGGTGGCAGAGCGCCACCGTGATCTTGCCGCGGTCCAGCTCGGTGAAGCGCCCCGGCAGCCGGCCCAGCGGGATCAGAACGCTTTGGGGAAGGTGGACGGCCTCAAACTCCCAGGGCTCGCGCACGTCGAGCAGCTGGAAGTCTTTTCCGGAGCGCAGCCATTCGCTCAGCTCTTGGGGATCGATGCGGCCGACCATGGTTTCCTTCTTTGGGTTGACAAGGCCTCGGACGGGTTTTACACCCTGGAGGGCCCGATCGGTGAAAAAAACGAGCCACGCTCCTATATAAACAGGAAAGAGAATGGAAGACTTAATTCGCCAGCTCCTCCAAGAAATCGGGGAAGACCCCGAACGGGAGGGCCTGCAAAAGACCCCCGGCCGCGTCGCGCGGGCCTTGAAGTTCCTCACCGAGGGCTACGCCATGGACCCGCAAGAGGTCATCAACGGCGCCAAGTTCACCGAAAAATACAACGAGATGATCGTGGTGAAGGACATCCAGATCTACAGCCTCTGCGAGCATCACCTGCTGCCCTTCTGGGGCAAGTGCCACGTCGCCTACATCCCCCGCGAGAAGATCATCGGACTCTCCAAGATCGCGCGCTTGGTCGAGATCTTCTCCCGCCGCCTCCAGGTCCAAGAGCGCATGACCACGCAAATCGCCAAGATCATTCAAGATTCCCTCGAGCCCCTCGGCGTCGCCGTGGTCATCGAGGCCGAGCACCTCTGCATGCAGATGCGCGGGGTGCAAAAGCAGGGCTCCAAGGCGATCACCTCCGAGATGCTGGGCGCCTTCCGCAGCAACGAGGCCACCCGCGCCGAGTTTATGCATTTGATAAAATAAACCGCCTTTGCTAGCCCATCGCCATGGACGCTGCCCTGCAATCCATCCACGAGAAGGTCCAAAACGAACAGCGCATCGACGCCGACGACTGCCGCGCCCTCTTCGCCAGCAACGATCTGCTGGCCTTGGGCCGCATCGCCAACCTGGCCCGCGAGCGCAAGAACGGCAACCGCGCCTTCTACAACATCAACCGGCACATCAACTACTCCAACGTCTGCTACGTCGACTGCAAATTTTGCGAGTTCGGCCAGCCGAAGAGCTCGCCCAAGGCCTACGAGCTTTCGATGTCCGAGATGGAGCGGATGGGGCGGGAGGCGGCGGCCCAGGGCGCGACCGAGTTTCACATCGTCGGCGGCCTCCACCCCGACCTCAAGCTGGATTACTACGAAAACCTGCTGCGCACCTTCAAGTCGGTCGCCCCGGGCGTTCACCTGAAGGCCTTCACCGCCGTCGAGATCGATTATTTCGCCAAGATCAGCCGGCTCAGCGTGGAAGAGGTGCTGAAGCGCCTGATCGCCGCCGGCCTGGGCTCGATGCCGGGCGGGGGCGCCGAGGTGATGACCGAACGGGTGCGCAAACTGGTCTTTCCCAACAAGATCGGCGCCGAGCGCTGGCTCGAGATCCATCGCATCGCCCACGGGCTGGGGCTGCGCTCCAATGCGACCCTGCTCTACGGGCACGTCGAGAACGACGAGGATAAGGTCGTGCACCTGCAAAAACTCCGCGACCTGCAGGACGAGACGGGCGGCTTCCAGACCTTCATTCCCTTGAGCTTCGTGCCCTACGACACCCAGCTGGCGCACTTGCCGCCGCCGACGGGGTTGTCGGACCTGAAGCACATCGCGATCTCGCGCATCTTTTTGGACAACTTCGCCCATGTCAAGGTCTACTGGATCATGACCGGCATCAAGGTGGCGCAGCTCGCGCTCAACTTCGGCGCCGACGACATCGACGGCACGGTGATGCAGGAGCGCATCGTCCACATGGCCGGCGCCGAGACGCCGGAGGGCCTGCACGTCGACGAGCTGGTCAAGTTGATCCGCGAGGCGGGGCGCGAGCCGGTGGAGCGAGATACCCTTTACAACATCGTCTCCCGAGCCGCATAGAGAGACCTTCCGCTTACAGTTTAACGAATTTCCAATAATCGATCGCCCGCCCCAGCTCCTTCCATTTTTTCTCGAAGTAGGTCGGGTACAGCGATTCGACCGCGTGCTTCTCGAATCCCCCGACCTCCTCGAAGGCCGCGACGATTTCTTCGGAATAAAATCCCGCGTCCGTCGCGTTGTAGATCGCGCCGCCCGGCTTTAGGTAGTCGCGCAGGCGGGCCAGTAGCTCGGGCTTGAGCAGGCGGTGCTTGCTGTGGCGGCGTTTCGGCCAGGGGTCGGGGAAAAGGACGTAGATGCGCTCGAAGAGCCCGGGGCGAAACAGCCGCGTCAGGCACTCTCGCGCGTCGCCCAGTACCAGGAAGACGTTCTTCAGCCCGCGGGCGGCGGCGCGCTTGGCGATCTTGGCGAAGCGCCCGCGGCGGATCTCCACCGCGACGAAGGTCGTGCCGGGCTCTTGCTCTGCCAGGTGCAGGAGAAACTCGCCCTTGCCGGGCCCGATCTCCAAGACGAAGGGCCCCGCGCCCTCGAGCGGGGGCGGGGAGGGGAGGAACTCGAGCTCCTTGGGCGGCGGGATGTAAACCTTCGTGGACATCGCGGTCCTCCTTATTTAAGATGCGGCCACGATGCAAGCGGCGAACCTCAACCTCATCGAGGCCTTCCTCGACGTCCTGCGCGTCGAGCGCAACCTCGCCCGCAACACCGTCGAGAGCTACCGCCGCGACCTGCTGCACTTCACCCAATTCGTCGAGACGAAGCGCCGCAAGGGCCTGCTGGAATTAAGCGAGGGCGACCTGCGCGAATTCTTGAGCTTCGAGTACGACCGCGGCCAGAAGGGCCGCAGCACTGCCCGGCGCCTCACGACGCTGCGCATGTTCTACCGTCACGGCCTGAAGGAGAAGTGGCTTGAGCACGACCCCACGCTCAACGTCGAGCTGCCTAAGATGGGCCGTTCCCTGCCGCAATACTTGAACCAAGAGGAAATCGAATCGCTTCTCGCCCAGCCCGACCCGACGACCCCGCTGGGGCGACGCGACCGGGCCATGCTCGAGCTGCTCTATGCCAGCGGCCTGCGGGTCTCCGAGCTGGTCGGCCTGGCCTCGAGCGACGTGCACCTCGACATGGGATTCGTCCGCGTGCTGGGCAAGGGATCGAAGGAGCGTCTGGTCCCCGTGGGCCGCTCGGCCCTGGCCTGCCTCAAGGAGTACCTCGCGCTCGCCCGCCCCAAGCTGACCAAAAAGCGGCTCTCCGACGCCCTATTTCTGAGCAACCGCGGCGGCAAGATGACGCGGCAGCAGTTCTTCCTCCTGCTCAAGGCCTATGCAAAAAAGGCCGGCATCAAGAAAGACGTGAGCCCGCACAAGCTGCGGCATTCCTTCGCCACTCACCTGCTCAACCACGGAGCCGACCTTCGCTCGGTGCAGGCCATGCTGGGCCACGCCGACCTGGCGACGACGCAGGTCTATACCCACGTCACCCCCGAGCGTCTCAAGGCGATCCATAAATTTCATCCCCGGTCTTAAGCGAGCGTGTCCCGTGCGGAGGGGAAGGCCCGGATGCCCGCCGTCGGCGGGCGTAAGAAAAGCCTTGCCTGCCCCCGAAACGGCCTCCGCCGTCAGCGGGAGGGACGACCGTTCTCTCGGAAATAGGCCTCCAACTGGCGTCGCAAGGCCGCTCGTGGGTCTTCCGGGACGGGCTCGACGCGGGGGGGTGGAACGACGGGGAGCAGGATACTGAAGGTGGAACCCGCTCCTACTTGGCTTTCAAGGGTGATGAATCCGCCGGCGTCGGAGACGTGTTTGTAGGTCAGCGCGAGGCCCAGTCCGCGATTGCCTGCGCCGACCTGAGCGGTCGATTTGGTCGAATAATAGGCCTCGAAGATCCGGTTGCGCGACAGGGCGTCGACGCCGGTGCCGGTGTCGGTGACGCTCAGGCGCAGGAAGGGGCCGCCGGTCTTGGGCACCGGGCCGGGCGAGAGGTTTTGCATCGCCTGCAATTGCTCGGGGTTCAAGTCCTCGACCGAGGTCTCGACGCGGATCAATTGGGTCGGCAGGCCCTGCATCGCGTCGCGCGCGTTGACGATCAAGTTTTGCAGCGCGTCGGCGATGTGCTCGCGGGGGCCGGGTACCATGGCAACACCCGGGGCGCGGCGCACGACCAAATGAGGGCCTTCTCCCAACATGCCGCGGATTGCTGCGGGGTCTAACAGGGTATGCACGTCGAAGGGAGGACCGGCCTGAGGCTCGGTGCTCAACCTGCGGAAGCTCTGGATGGCGGAGAGGATCAGCTCGGCGTTCTCCTGGCTCACTTGCTGGTCTTGCAGGGCCCGGGTCAAGATATCCTCGAGGGCGCGGAAGACCTCGGCGGGGCTTTGCAAGGAGTTCGCGGCGGGGCGGTCGGTCCCGCGGACGGCAAAGTCGCGCATCTCGGCCAGCTGCGTCAGGAAGGGTTCGGAGAGCAGCGGGTCCACCCCGTTGGCCGGCTTTTCCGCGAGCGCATGAAAGAGAGCGCGCAGCTCTTCCATCGTCTGCCGGTTGTACTGCTGGTAGGGCAGTACCACGGCCAGGCGGTTGGCGATATTGTGGGCGAGACCGCGGCTCAGCATCTGGACGGCGTCGAGGCGCGAGGCCGCGATGCGGTGCTGCTCGGCCTGTTTCTGCTCGGTGATGTCCCGCACGATGATGACGACCTCTTCCGGGCCGCTGGGACTGAATCTCGCCTCCTGGTAGCGCCGGCTGCCGTCCGGCATCGGGAGCTCGTATTCGACCCGCTGGACGGCGCCGCTGTCCAGCGCCGCCTGGGCGGTGGCGATGGCGAGGTCCCTCAGTTCCTTCGGGATCGGCAGGTCGCCGATGTTGGTGCCGACCAGGCGTTGCGGATCGAGGGGGATGAATTCGGGGCGCGGAATGTGAAAGCCGAGGAAACGCATGTCGCGGGCGACTCGGAACATGGTGTCGGGCATCGCGCTGATCAGGGCGCGATGGCGGACCTCGCTGGCTTCCAGGGCGGCGCGCTCGCGGCGGCGCTCGGTGATGTCCTCGAGGAAGGCGAATCCCAGCGTTCGGCCGTTGACCCGCTTGACCATTCCGGTCGTGCTGCACCAAATCGAAGATCCGTCCTGGCGGCGATAGCGCGCCTCGGGGAGATCCAGGGTTCCGCTCCGCAAAAGGTTTTCGGAGAGATCGCGGAAGAAGGGCATGTCCTTTAGGTGCATGAAAGTCTGGAGCGAGCGCCCGATGGCCTCCGCCTCGGAATAGCCGAACACCTCGGTGAGTCGCCGGTTGATCATCAGCACGGTGCCTTCGGGATGGCCGCCGTTTTCCGGCGCGTTGAGCGCGAAGACCACCGCCGAATGGGGGTGCATATTGAGGAACTCGCGCAGGGCCACTTCCAATTGCTGGGCGCCCTTCGGCAGCCAAGAGATGGGTTCCTCGCCGGACGGCTCCGCTTCGACGGAGATTTCGGCGCGGGCCCGAGCGTCCCGAGTCGCGGCGGGCTCCGAGGCCGGAACGGCGGGAGGGCGTTCCGAGCCCCCTTTGTCGCCGAGGCCCTCCATGAAAACCAGAAAAGGAGCTCGAAGCGGGTTGCCGGACGATGCCGTCGCGGCGGGGAAACGCGGCCCTGCCGCAAGCGCCGGTCCCTCGGAGCGCAAGGGTCGTTCGGGACTACGTCTGGCGATGGCCTCGGCGTGGAGGTCGAGGCCCCGCTCCCAGGCCCTCCAACCCTCGCCGAAGGCGTGGTGGCTGAGGCGCCCCGCGACGTTGAATTGCACGAGGGTCGCCAGACTGTCGACCAAGGTGGTGGCGCCGTCCCTGCGTTGGCGCAGGCCGAGGGTTTCCTCGAGACGGTGGGCGCTCAGGATGCCGGCGAACATGCTGCCTTGCTGGAACAGGGTCCGCCCCCAGGCGCGGCTGGTGGAGGCCACCAGGCCTTCGGCGCCGAGGGACCTCTGGTACAGGCGTCCTCCCGCCCAGCCGAAGAGCTTGAGGCTGCCCAGCGTGAGGGCGCCGGCGGCCCAGCTGCGTCCGAGGCCGTGAGGGCTCCAGTCTTGGGGCCTGCCGACGGCCTGGTTCAGGCCGTGTCCGGCGAAGGTGAAGGCGCTCGCCTCGATCAAGAAGGCGCCGAAGCTGGAGGCGGCGCGGGCGCCGAAGCCGCGGGTCAGGACGTTGGCGGTCGGGGAGGCCGCCAAGCGGCTGAGCAACCCCAAGCGGCTTACGCGATAGGCCGCGCCCGCCACGCCCATGCTGAGGATCAAGGTCGGGTCGCTGGCCTCTTGCGCGAGCCGGCGCAGGAGGAATTCGGCGCGCGGGCCCGCGGCGCCCACGCCTTGGATCGCCTGCCACTCGGCCGTCGCCCGGGATTCGATTAGGGGGAAGCCGGTTCCCTCCCGCAAGAGCCCAAAGACGGAAGCGGCGAGGTCCAGGCGCCCTTCGGTGCCGCAGCGTCGGCCGAAGGCAAGCAGGGATTCGAAGTAAGATTGGGGGTCGCGCTCGCGAGACAGGGCTTCGAGTTCGGCGAAGGCTGCGGCGCCGAGACGCCGGCGCCAGGCCGAGGCCCTCCCGCCGGGAAGTTGCGCGAGCCCTGCTTCCAGGGATGGGGCCGTTCCCGCGGGGGAGGGCTCGCCCAAAAGCCGTAAAGTCCAGTCGGCGGCGGAAAATGTTGTGGGGTATCCTCTGGAACCGTGATGGGGCCCGTGGACGACGAAGGAGGTACTGCCAAACGTAAACGACATGGAAAAACTAAGTCACCTAGCTCTACCCGTAAAGCGAAGCAGAATCGATCTGAAGGAGTTAAGTGGAGTTAATTTCGAGGAACTTTAACTTAAGTTGTCAAAAAAGCTAGGGAAAAATGGAACGTTCCGTTGCCCCTCCTCCGAATCTCTGTTAGGGACCCTTTATGACGGCCGAGCGCCTCAGCCTGTTAGTTCTGTACATGCCCGCCTTCCTCTTCGCCTTGTCCTGCCATGAGGCGGCCCACGGCTTGGTGGCCTATCGTTTGGGAGACGCCACGGCCAAGGAGGCCGGCCGCCTGACCCTCAATCCCTTGGCGCATATGGACTTGTTGGGGACCGTTATTTTGCCCCTAGTCTCTTGGCTGGCCCCCGGGGCCCTGCCGATCGCCGGCTGGGGCAAGCCGGTGCCGGTGGATGAGGGGAGCTTGCGGCATCCGCGCCGGGACGGCTTGTGGATCGCCTTGGCCGGGCCCCTGAGCAACCTCGGCCTGGCCTTGGGCTTCGCGCTGCTGCTGCGGCTGCTTTTGGAGATCTTGCCGAGGCTAGGCGGTCTGCCCTGGGCGGAGGACCCGCTATATGCCAGTGTCGCCGACACCTCGCTGCGCCTCGTCGAAATTTCGATCTGGATCAACCTGGGCCTTGCGCTCTTCAACCTGATTCCGGTACACCCGCTGGACGGAGGCAAGGTGCTCTCGGGGCTCCTGCCCGAGCGTTGGGCCCGTGCCTACGACCGTATGGCCGGCTACGGAATTTTCGCGATCGTAGCGCTTTTTTACGCCGGCGGATTCCGGTATCTTCGGGTCCCCGTGCAGCGGATGGCCGAGTTTCTGATACCTTCGTGAGAGATGGACCGAATGAATCCAAGCAAGATCGTCGTCAGCGGGATGCGTCCCACCGGCAAGCTTCATCTAGGCCACTACTTCGGCGTGCTGAAGAATTGGCTTGAGCTGCAAAACCAATACCGCTGCTTTTTTTTCATCGCCGACTGGCACGCCCTGACCACCGAGTACCAAGACCCCAAGATCCTGCGCCAGGCTTGCCGCGACATCCTGCTCGATTGGCTGGCCGCGGGCCTCGATCCCAAGCGCTGCACGATTTTCCTCCAATCCCGGGTGCCGGAGCACGCCGAGCTGCACCTCCTGCTCTCGATGCTCACGCCGATTAGCTGGCTGGAGCGGGTGCCCAGCTATAAAGAGCTGAAAAACGAGCTCAAGGACCGCGACCTCTCGACCTATGGCTTTTTGGGCTATCCGCTCCTGCAGACCGCGGACGTGGCGATCTACAACGCCCACCTGGTGCCCGTGGGGCAGGACCAGGTCGCCCACCTCGAGCTCTCGCGCGAGGTGCTGCGGCGTTTCAACCACTTGTACGGCGAGACCTTCGTCGAGCCGCAACCCCTGCTGACGCCTTCGCCGAAGGTGCCCGGGCTCGACGGAAGAAAGATGTCGAAGAGCTACGGCAACGCGATCTACCTCAGCGACGACGAGGCCGCGGTCCGCAAGAAGATGGGCGACGCGGTGACCGATCCGGCGCGGATCCGTAAGAGCGATCCGGGCAACCCGGACATCTGCAACGTCTTCGACTACCACCGGCTCTTCTCGCCGCCCGAGCTCGTCTCGCGGGTCAACTTGCAGTGCCGCGACGCCGAGATCGGCTGCGTCGAGGACAAGAAGCTCGCGACCGAAAACCTGCTGGCCTTCCTTAGGCCGATCCAAGAGCGGCGGCGCGCGCTGGAGGCCGATCCGAAGCGGCTCGAGGAGATCCTCGAGGCCGGCGCCGCCGAGGCGCGCAAGATCGCCCAGGGGCATTTGAAACGCGTCTACGAGAGGATGGGGCTATGTTGAGCGAAACGCAGAACGCCTACAAGGTCGATCTCGAGGTCTTCGAGGGTCCGCTCGACCTGCTGCTGCACCTGATCAAGAAGAACGACGTCGATATCATCGACATCCCGATCTCGCTGATCCTCGAGCAGTACATGGAGTACCTCAACCTGCTGGAAGAGCTGAATATCGACCTGGCCGGAGATTTTTTGCTGATGGCGAGCGAGCTGGCCCACATCAAGAGCAAGCTGCTGCTGCCCGACCACGACAAAGGCGAGGAGGACGAGGAGGGCGACGACCCGCGCGCCGAGCTGATCCGCCGCCTCCTCGAGTACCAGCGCTACAAAGAGGCCGCCAACGCCCTGGCCGCCCGCCCCATGCTGGGCCGCGACGTCTTCGCCCACGGCATGACGCCGGACCCGATCGAGGAAGAGGAGGCCCCCGTCGAGGTGGACCTCTTCCAGTTGATCAGCTGCTTCTACGAAATGCTCAAGAAGGCGCCCAAGACGACGGTCCACGAAGTCCGCGTCGAGCGCGTCTCGGTCACCGAGCGGATCTACGAGCTGATGGATAAGATGCGAGGCCAGTCGATGCTGGAGTTCCGCCAGCTCTTCGAGGGCCAGGCCACCCGCGAGGGCCTGATCGTGACCTTTCTCGCGGTGCTCGAGATGGTGCGCATGAAGGTCCTGCAGGTGACGCAGAGCCAGACCTACGGAGAGATCTATTTGGTGCCGGCCTTCGAGGGCGCCGACCTGCAGAATCTCGAGGCGAACGTGACGATTCAGTAATAAGGAATCCCCCTATGGAAACCGCCAAACTCAAATCCTTTCTCGAAAGCCTGATCTTCGTGTCCGAGACGCCCTTGAAGGTGTCGGACATGCTGGTCGCCGTGCAAAATTACGAAGACGAAATGAATAAACCTTCGCAGGTCGAGGCCGCGGCGGAGGAGGGAGAGGACGACGCCGGCGAACCGGTCGAGGCGGCCGTCGAACCCGCCGAGGTCCGATTCGCGGAGACCGAGTCTGCCGTTCCGGCCGACGCCGCCGCCCAGCTCAGCGCGGCAGCCGCCAAAGAGGAAGAGAAGACCAGCCGCGCCGGTATCCAGCAGGCGTTGGCCGAATTGAGCCAAGAATATCTCGACAACTCCGCCCGAGGCATCCTGCTCGGCGAGGTCGCGGGCGGCTGGCAATTCCGCACCCGTCCGGAGAACGCGGTCATCCTGAGGCAGTTCTATCAGCCCAAGCCCACCAAGATCTCCAAGCCCTCGCTCGAGACCCTCGCCATCGTCGCCTACCGGCAGCCGGTGACGCGCGTCGAGATCGACGCGATCCGCGGCGTCGATTCCGGAGGCGTGCTCAAGACGCTGCTGGAGAAAAACTTGGTGCGCATCGTCGGCAAGAAGGACGAGCCCGGCAAGCCCATGCTCTACGGCACGACGCAGGACTTCCTCGAGCTCTTCCAGCTCAAGAGCCTGCAGGAGCTGCCGACCTTGAAGGAGTTCCGCGAGCTCGAGGAAGAATTCCAAAAGAAGACGGCGGGCGAGGGCGTGGTCGTCGAAAACAGCGCGGAGGAGAGCGACGAGGAAGAGTCCCTGCTCGAGGGCGAGGGCGTCCAGCAGATGATCGCCGCCTTGGATGAAGAGGAGGAAGAGGCCTTCAGCGACCTCGAGGCCAGCCTGAAGGACCTCCGCGACGTCGAGCGCGGCATCTTCGCCGAGGAAAAGGCGGAGGAGAAGGCCGCCGAGGCGGCGACTCCGCCCGTCGCCGAGTCTTAAACCCCGCCGGTCTCCCCATGGAACGCCTGCAGAAAATCCTCTCCCGCGCCGGCGTCTCCAGCCGCCGCGCCGCCGAAGCCCTGATCCTGGCGGGCCGCGTGAAGGTCAACGGCAAGGTCGTCCGCGAGCTGGGCGCGAAGGCCGATCCCGAGACCGACGCCGTCCTCGTCGACGGCAAGCCCATCCGGCGCCCCCGATTCCACCGCTACTTCGCCTACTACAAGCCGCGCGGCGTGGTCGTCACCAAGCGCGACGACTTCGGGCGCAAGACCGTCTTCGACCTGCTCGATTTACCCAAGGCGGTCAACGCAGTCGGCCGCCTCGACAAAGAGTCCGAGGGACTGCTGCTGCTCACCGACGACGGCGAGCTCTTGCAGCGCTACACCCATCCTTCCTTCCAGGTGCGCAAGGTCTACCATGTCCAAGTGACGCGCCTGCCTACGGCGGAGGAGCGCCGCCGCCTGCGCGAGGGGATTCGCCTCGAGGAGAAGGAGGTGCACGCCTTTTCGGTGAAACCCTTGCCGGCTTCCGAAGGCCTGTGGCTCGAGATCGTCCTGGGCGAGGGGATCAAGCGCGAGATTCGGCGCATGTTGGAGACCTTCGGCATCGGCGTGCAGCGCTTGATTCGCGTCAAGCACGGCGAGGTGGAGCTGGGTTCCCTCGAGCCGGGGCAAGTCCTCGAGCTCAGCGCCTCCCTCCTGAAGAAAGTCCGGCGCTCCGTCGGACTAATTTCTTAAAATTACTTGAGAATTTTTTTGTGGCCTCCGGCGCGTCGCGTCGTCCCAATTCGTATTCAAGGGCAAGGAAACCATACCTGGAGGACACTTATGATTCATTCATTCAAAAAAACCGTGTACAAATCGCTGGGCATTTTCGGCCTGGCCGCTTTGGCGGCATGCGGGGGAGGAGGCACGGGGACGATGTCGGTCGGCCTCACCGACGCGCCGACCGAGGATTACGCCGCGGTCTACGTCACGATCAGCGAAATTCAAGTGCACCGCAACGGGCCCGAATCGGACGACGAGGGCGGTTGGCAGACGGTGGCCGAGCCGAATCGCACTTACAATTTATTGGATCTCACCGACGGAGTGGTTGAGGGCCTGGGCGAGGGACCGCTGGAGGCGGGGAGCTATTCCCAGATCCGCCTGATCATCGGAACGGCGCCTGACGCCTCGCCGAACATCCTCTGCCACACGCACCCCTTCGCGAACTACGTCATCGACGCGGACGATTCCGAGATCCATCAGCTGACCGTTCCCAGCGGCGAGCAAACCGGACTCAAGATCGTCTGCGCCGGCAAGTGCGACGTCGCCGAAAATCAGACCACCGAGCTGATCCTCGATTTCGACGCGGCGGCCTCGGTGGTGGTGGCCGGCAGCAGCGGCAACTACAACCTCAAGCCGACGATCAAGCTGCTCGAGACGGCCGATTTCACGCTGGTGACCGGACGGGTCACGAACGGCGGGGATTTGGCGGGGGTCGCCGACGCCCAGGTCAGCGCGCAGATCTTCGATCCGACGGCGGCCAACCCCGAGGACGCGGTCATCGTTCAGACCGCGACCTTGACCGACGCCAACGGCGACTACCAGCTCTTCCTCAGGCCCGGCGATTACAACGTCGTCGCGACCGCTTCCGGCTTCGCGGCGACCGCGGTGAACCTCACGGCGCTTCCCGGGCAGACTCCGACGCAGGACTTCGTCCTGACCGCGGCTTCCTCCGGCACCTTCGCCGGGCTCGTCGCGATCACGGGGGCCGACGCTGAGACCTTCGCGAACTTGAGCGTCCAGCAGGATCTGACGGTCGCCGGACTGCCCGAGGTGGTGGAGGTCGATTCGATCGACGTCCTCAACGGGGCGAGCTATTCGGCGGAGTTGAGCGCGGGCGACTACGAAGTGCTCGCTTCGACCTGCGGATTTCCCACGCAAACGACCGCGGTCAGCGTGAGCGCCGGCGCGACGACCGCGCTCGACGTCAATTTTTAGGTGATCCAGCTCCCAGGAATACCTAGAAGGCCCGGACCCCCAAGGTCCGGGCCTTTTTTTCGGCCAAAAAAATAGCCCGGGCGGTAAGAGCCCGGGCTACCGTTTGGGAGGAGGAGAACGGCGGAACATCCGCCTTCTCTGATGAAACCCCATTTACCCACAAAACCTTGGAGACTGGATTGTGCGATTCTATGTACAGGAATTGCACATAGCAAGAGGCTTGCCGCAACGAGGTGAATTTACTTCGAATTTATTTTTGCGGGGAAATCGGCTTAGTCGATTCGGTGGCCACGCTGATGAAATTCTTTGGATTTTTCTTCCAGGCCCCGGCGCAGGGCGGATTCTGGATCGCCAAGGCCTTGTTTTTCGGCGTAATCCCGAACTTCCTGGGTGAGCTGCATCGAGCAGAAGTGCGGTCCGCACATCGAACAAAAATGGGCCAGCTTGGCGGATTCTTGGCCGAGCGTCGCGTCGTGGTAGGCGCGGGCCGTGTCGGGGTCGAGGGAGAGGTTGAACTGGTCCTCCCAGCGAAACTCGTAGCGGGCCTTGGAAAGCGCGTTATCGCGCCGCTGCGCCCCGGGATGGCCTTTGGCCAAGTCGGCGGCGTGCGCGGCGATCTTGTAGGCCAGGATGCCGGCTTTGACGTCGTCGCGGTCGGGGAGACCGAGGTGCTCTTTGGGCGTGACGTAGCAGAGCATCGCGGTGCCGAACCAACCGATCATCGCGGCGCCGATGGCCGACGTGATGTGATCGTAACCCGGCGCGACGTCGGTGGTGAGCGGGCCCAGGGTATAGAAGGGCGCCTCGCCGCAGACGGCGAGCTGCTTGGTCATGTTTTCCTGAATCAGATGCATGGGGACGTGGCCGGGGCCTTCGATCATCGTCTGTACCTCGTGCCGCCACGCGATCTTCGTCAATTCCCCCAGCGTCTCCAGCTCGGCGAACTGCGCGGCGTCGTTGGCGTCGGCGATGGAGCCCGGCCTCAGGCCGTCGCCCAGCGAGAAGGAGACGTCGTAAGCCTTCATGATTTCGCAGATCTCTTCGAAGCGGGTGTAGAGAAAGTTTTCTTCATGGTGGGCGAGGCACCACTTCGCCATGATGGAGCCGCCGCGCGAGACGATGCCGGTGACGCGCCGGGCGGTGAGCGGGACGTAGGCCAGGCGCACGCCCGCGTGGATGGTGAAGTAATCGACGCCCTGTTCGGCCTGCTCGATCAGCGTGTCGCGGTAGATCTCCCAGTTCAGATCCTCGGCCTTGCCCCCGACTTTTTCCAGGGCCTGGTAAATTGGGACGGTGCCGATCGGCACCGGGCTGTTGCGCAGGAGCCACTCGCGGGTTTCATGGATGTTCTTTCCGGTGGAAAGGTCCATCGCCGTGTCGGCGCCCCAGCGGATGGCCCAGAGCAGCTTTTCGACTTCCTCCTGAATGGAAGAGGTGACGGCCGAGTTGCCCAGGTTGGCGTTGATCTTCACCAGGAAATTGCGGCCGATGATCATGGGCTCGAGCTCGGGGTGGTTGATGTTGGCCGGGATGATGGCGCGGCCGCGGGCGACCTCGTCGCGGACGAACTCGGGCGTGAGGATTTTTGGGATCGCCGCGCCGAAGGACTGGCCGGGGTGCTGCTCGCCCTCGCGCAGGGCCTCGAGCTTTTGGTTTTCGCGGACGGCGATGAATTCCATCTCGGGGGTGACGACGCCCCGCCGCGCGTAGTGCATCTGGCTGACGTTGCGGCCGGGCAGGGCGCGGCGCGGCCGGCGGACGGTGTGCTCGAAGCGCAGGGCCTGCAATTGGGCGTCGGCGGCGCGGAGGCGGCCGTAGCGGGAGCTTAGCTCCGGCAGCGCCCGGGTGTCGCCGCGTTCCTCGATCCAGGCGGCGCGCAGCGGCGCCAGGCCCTTCATGAGGTCGATGCGGGCGGCGGGATCGGTGTAGGGGCCGGAGGTGTCGTAGACGACGAGGGGTTCGTTCGGGGCCTTCAGAGAAATCTCGCGCATGGGGACGCGGAGGTCGGGGCGGCTGCCGGCGACATAGACCTTGCGCGAGTTGGGGAGGGGCCGCGTCGCCTCGGCGTCGAGTTCTTGGAGCTTTTCGAGCATTTTTTGGGGGAGGGTGGACATGTGTTGTGGTCTCGCTATTTAATATATGACATTTTCCATCGGGCTCGAGGCGCTGGCGTACAATTTTTTCGGGATCCTGCCTGCCTCGTAAGAAAGCCGTCCCGCCTCGACCGCCGCGCGCATCGCCCGCGCCATCTTCACCGGGTCTTGCGCTCCGGCAATGGCGGTATTCATCAAAAGCGCCGCGCAGCCCAGCTCCATCGCGATGGCCGCGTCGCTGGCGCAGCCGACTCCCGCGTCGACGATCACCGGCACCTTGGCTTGTTCCAGAATAATGTGCAGGTTGTAGGGATTGCGGATCCCGAGTCCCGAGCCGATCGGCGCGGCCAAAGGCATCACCGCCGGACAGCCGATCTCCTCGAGCCGCTTGCAGGCGACGGGATCGTCCATGACGTAGGGCAGGACGATGAAGCCTTCCTTCACCAGGACCTCGGCGGCTCGCAAGGTGGCCGCGACGTCGGGGAAGAGGGTCTTCTCGTCGCCGATGACCTCGAGCTTGATCCAGTTCGTCTCGAGGGCCTGGCGGGCGAGGCGCGCGGTCTTGACGGCGTCGTCCGCGGTGAAGCAGGCGGCGGTGTTGGGCAGCAGGGCGATCTTCTTGCGGTCGATGAAGTCGAGCAGCGATTCGCCCTTGGGCGCGTTGAGGTCGATGCGCCGGATGGCGACCGTGACCATCTCGGTGCCGGAGGCCTCGTGGGCGGCGCGCATGGCCTCGTGCGAGGGGTATTTGCCGGTTCCGAGGATCAGGCGGGAGTTAAAGGTTTTGTCGGCGATTTGAAGAGACATGTTTGCTACCTATGGAAATACCGTTGGGATGCGGTTTGCTGTAGGGGCCGTTCGGGAACGGCCCCTACCCGCCACCCACCGCATGAAACACCTCCACCTCATCCCCCTCGCTCATGCGTTTTTTCTCCCGCTCCGAATGCGGCACCAACTCGAGGTTCACCGCGACCGCGGCGCGCCGCGCATCGACCTCGAGCTGCGCGAGCAGCTGTGCCAGGCTGAGTTCTTCGGGGATGGATCGGATTTGGCCGTTGAGCCGGATTTGAATCATGTCCAACCGCTTTCCTACGCCGGCATTGACCGGATCAGGTTCGAAGGGTCTTCCGATTGCGCTCGGAACTCTCAGCCGTCAGGCTCCCCTAGGGTTATTTCGAAAGCGAAAAAAATATAGAAGCGAAGCCGACGAAAGTCAACGGGCCTCCGGATTCAGGGATTCCCCCGGCAGCAACAGCCTCACCTTCGCGGCCAAGCCCTTCTTCCCCACCTCCGCCTCCAGCCGCTTCCAGGCCTCTTCCGGATTTTCGCGCCAAAAGTCGAAGACGCCCCAGTTGATCGGCACCATCCGCTTGGCCTGCAGGTCCTCGAACGCCTGCAGGGCCTCCTCGGGCGTCATCTTCTGCCGCTTGAGCCACCAGCGCGGGTGGTAGCCGCCGATCGGCAGCAGGGCCACGTCGATCGGGAAGGTCTCGCCGGCTTTTTTGAAGTGGGGGCCGTAGCCGCTGTCGCCGCAGAAATAGACGCAGCCCTCGGGGGCCTTCAGCAGGTAGGCCGTCGCCGCGCGGTGGCGGATCGGCACCCAGCGGCAGCCGCGGTGTTGGACGGGCAGGGCGTGGATCTCGACGCCTTGGTGCTGGTGCTTGCCGCCGGCGGGGATCTCCACCACCGGGTTGGGCAAAAACTTCCGGACGACGCCTCCCAGGCCCTTGGGCACGAGGATCGGGATGGTTGTTTTAAAGTACTTGTAGCTGAAGATATCCAGGTGGTCGTAATGGGCATGGCTCACCAGGATGGCAGAAAGGGGCGGAAGGGTCTCGGGCGCCAGGCCGGCCGGTTTGCGGCGCTTGAAAAACATGAAGACTTTCTCGGAGAAAACCGGGTCGGTCAGGAAATTCTGCCCTTGGATTTGCAGCAGATTGGTGCCATGTCCGAGGTGAGTGATCTGAAGTGTTGACATAGGTTTCCGGGCGGCTAATAGCCTTGGTCCGAGGCAGCTTAAGCATGAAAGAAAGCTCCATTTCAAACCAATTTCGCCCGACGGCCGCCCGGATCGACCTCGCGGCGTTGCGGGAGAACTTTCTCCTGGCTCAAAGCCTCGCCGGCAAATCCGTCCCGATGGTCGGCGTGGTGAAGGCCAACGCCTACGGCCACGGCGCCGTCCCGGTCGCCCGGGTCCTCGAGGCCGCCGGCGCGGGGGCCCTGGGCGTCGCCTGTCCCGAGGAAGGCATGGAGCTTCGCGAGGCCGGGCTGAAGGCCCCCATCCTGATCTTCGGCGGGCCCTTCGCCGCCGACGCGGCGATGCTCGCTCGCCGCGCCCTGACGCCGGTCCTTTACAATGAAGCGCAGATTCAGGCGCTCCAATCTTCCGCCGCCGAGCCCTTGGGGATCTATTTCAAGGTCGACACCGGAATGACCCGGTTGGGCTTTCTGCCCCAAGAATTGCAACGCGCCCTGCAGGCCCTCTGGGCGGCGCCCAAGCTGCGTTTGCTCGGCGTGATGAGCCACCTGGCCCAGGCCGACCTCAGCTTCGAGGGTCCCACCGCCGATCAATACCGCGCCTTCGAAGAGGCTCGGGCCTTGCTGCGGCGCGAGGCCCCCGAGGCCAAGGTCTTCCACATCGCCAACAGCGCGGCGATCCTGGGCGGAAAGGTCGCCGCCGGCGATTGGGCCCGGCCCGGCATCATGCTCTATGGCTCCAACCCCAACCCGCGCTTCGCGGCCGGCGCGGCGCTGAAACCCGTCATGAGCTTTACGACCGCCGTCGTCAGCCTCAAGACGGTGCCGAAGGGCACCGCGGTCAGCTACGGCGGCACCTGGATCGCGCCCCGCGAGAGCCGCATCGCCGTCTTGCCGGTGGGCTATGCCGACGGCTACATCCGTCACCTCGGCAATTGCGGCGAGGTCCTGATCCGAGGCCGGCGCGCGCCCGTGGTGGGACGCGTCTGCATGGACCTCACCATGGTCGACGTCACCGGCATCCCGGAGGCCGACCTCGGCGACCCGGTCCTGCTCTGGGGCCCGGGACTGCCGGCGGAAGAGCTGGCCGCCAAGGCGGGGACGATCTCCTACGAGTTATTCTGCGCCGTCAGCCGCCGGGTGCCGCGCGCCTACGTCGGGGAGGTCCCGTGATCGAGTTCCTCCAGGATTTCTTTAACCGCAACGCCCGGCTGAACGAGGCTTTGATCCGCGTGGGCAGGCCCTTCACGGGGGTGATCCAGGGACTGGGACGCTTCGTCTACTTTTGCGTCGAGACGGTGCAATGGGCTTTCCGCGGCACCCTCCACGTGCGGGTCCTGTTCCGCGAGATGATGAAGATCGGAGTGAATTCCACGGTGATCATCGCCCTGGTCGGCCTCTTCGCCGGCATGGTCTTCGCCCTTCAGACCGGCTCGGCCTTCCGCCTTTTCAACGCCGAGTCCCTGGTCGGCTCGACCGTGGGCATCGCCCTCTCGCGCGAGCTGGCCCCCGTCTTCACCGCACTCATGATCGTCGCCCGTGCCGGCAGCGCGATGGCCGCCGAGATCGGCACGATGAGCGTCACCGAGCAGATCGACGCCCTAAAAAGCATGGCCGTGCCGCCGATCAACTACCTGGTGGTGCCTCGGGTCATCGCGACCACCGTGATGGTGCCCCTCTTGGTCGGCGTCTTCAACGGCATGGGCCTGCTGGGCTCCTACGTGGTCTCGATTTACTTGTTGCAGATCCCCGAAGGCCCCTACCTGACGCGCTACCATACCATCGTGGAGCCCGAGGACTTCTACCAGGGGCTGATCAAGGGGGTGGTCTTCGGCTTCATCCTCAGCCTGATCGCCTGCTATAAGGGGTTCTATACCAGCAACGGCGCCGAAGGGGTGGGGCGGAGCACGACGCAGGCCGTGGTGGCCGGCTCGGTGACGGTCTTGATCCTGAATTACTTCCTGGCCACCTGGCTGCTGCAGATTTTCCCCAATTGAGAGACGAGGAGAGATGAACGCCCGACCCGACGCCGCCATCGTACTGCAGGACCTTCACAAGGCCTTCGGCCGGCAGAAGGTGATGGATGGCCTCAACCTCGAGGTCCCGCGGGGCAAGATCACGGTCATCATCGGCCGCTCCGGCGAAGGCAAGAGCTGCCTGCTCAAGACCATGATCGGGTTGATGGCCCCCGACCGCGGCAAGGTGCTGGTCGAGGGCATGGATATGTTCGAGCTTTCCGGCCGGGACCAGAACGAGCTGCGCAAGCGCTTCGGGATGCTGTTTCAAAACGCGGCGCTCTTCGACTCGATGAACGTCTTCGACAACGTCGCCTTCCCCTTGAGGGAGCATACCGACCTGGGGGAAGACGAGATCCGAGACAAAGTTTTGGACAAATTGGCCAAAGTGGGCCTTAAAGACGTGGAGCACAAGATGCCCTCCGAGTTGAGCGGCGGGATGCGCAAGCGGGTGGGCCTGGCCCGGGCGCTGATGCTGGACCCCGAGATCATCCTTTACGACGAGCCCACCACCGGATTAGACCCGATTCTGACGGATTCGATTGACAATTTGATACTGGAAACCCAGAAGATTTTCGGGCTGACCACGGTGGTGGTGAGCCACGACATCCCGTCGACCCTCAAGATGGCGGACAAGATCGCGATGCTCCATCAAGGGCGGATCCTCGAGGAAGGCCCCCCGCAGGCCTTCCGCGCATCGAAGGACCCCTGGATCCAGAGCTTCCTGCAGGGCAAGGCGGACAAGGACTTCATCGGATGAAGAAAAAGTTTTCCACCGAGGCCAAAGTCGGCGTCTTCGTCATCGTGGCGATCGCCCTGCTCGCCTATCTGACCATCGACGTCAGCCAGCTGGGCTGGACCCCCGGCGGCACCTACAAGATTTACACGGTGATGGAAAACGCCGAGGGCGTCTCGAAGAAGACCCCCGTGCAGGTGGCGGGCATTCCGGTGGGCACGGTCAGCGCCATCACGCTCACCCCCGACCGCAAGGCGAAGGTCGAGATCGAGCTGCGCCGGGACATCAAGCTGGGCGACGACGTCACCGCCGAGGTACGCACCCGCGGCGTCTTGGGCGACACCTATATCGAGATTTTTCCCGGTAGCCCCGATGCGCCGCCGATCGAGGCGGGCGGGGTCGTGGGGCGAGTCAAGCAGCCGGCCGACTACCAACAGCTGGTGCGCGACCTCTCGGTCTTGACCTCGGACATGAAGGAAATCACCGCGGCGATGAAGACCTACACGGTCTCCGAGCATTCTTATACCGCCGAGATCCTCAAGAACATGCAGGTGCTGACCGCCAATCTGGCCCGGTTCAGCACCAACAACGCCGCCAACATGGAGGCGGTGGTCGCCAACATGCGCGCCTTGACCGATCAGCTGCGTTCTTTCTCGGCGACCTCGACGCCCGACATCGAGATCGCCCTCAAGCGCATCGCCGAGATCACCGACAAGGTCAATTCCGGCCAGGGCTCCTTCGGCAAGCTCGTCAACGACCCGCAGACCATCGAGAAGACCAACGAGATACTCGACACGGTCAACGACCTGACCAGCGGGATCAAGCGCATCGAGACCGAGATCAACTACCACATGGAATACCTGGGCTCGACCAAGGACGTGAAGAACTACGTCGGCCTGCGCTTCCAGCCGAGGCCCGACAAGTTCTTCCTCTTCGAGGTCGTGCACGATCCCAATCCCTCGCCCTCCGACAAGACCCAGATCACGACGGTCACCACGGCGGGCGGCGCGACCAGCACCATCACCACCGAGACGCAGGACTTCAACAAGGTCCGCTTCTCGGCGCAGCTGGGTAAGAAGCTCTACGACTTCACCTTGCGCGGCGGCTTGATCGAGTCCACCGGCGGCTTCGGGGTCGACTACACGAAGGGCCCGGTCAACCTGCAGCTCTCGGCCTTCGATTTCAGCGCGGACCGCCCGCACTTGAAGTTCTTAAGCCAGCTCAACCTGACCCGCTCGCTCTTCCTGGTGGCGGGCTTGGACGATTTCATTTCCAGGGAGCACGGGCTCGACTGGTTCTTCGGGGCGGGCGTGCGTTTCACCGACGAGGACATCAAGAGCCTGCTAGGCACGGCATCTTTGGCAAAATAGAGGATACCATGGCGAAGATTCAACGGGCGCTGATCAGCGTCTCCGACAAGACCGGATTGGTCGATTTGGCGAAATACCTCGCGAAGCACGGGGTCGAGATCCTCTCGACGGGCGGCACCGAGAAGCTGTTGGTCGAAAACGGACTTAAAGTCACTCCCATCGGCGAATACACCGGCTTCCCCGAGATGATGGACGGCCGGGTCAAGACCCTGCATCCCAAGGTCCACGGCGGCATCCTGAACATCCGCGCCAACGCCGAGCACCAGAGGGCGATGGCCTCGCAGGGCATCCAACCCATCGACTTGGTCGTGGTCAACCTCTACCCCTTCGTCCAGACCGTCGCGAAGCCGGGCGTGAGCCTCGAGGACGCGATCGAGAACATCGACATCGGCGGTCCCAGCATGCTGCGCGCGGCGGCGAAAAACTTCGAGGACGTGACGGTGGTCGTCGACCCGGCCGACTACGGCAAGCTCCTGCTCGAGCTCGAAAACGACGGGATGCAGACCACCCGCGAGCTGCGCTTCGAGCTGGCGGCCAAGGTCTTCACCTTCTGCGCGGCCTACGACGGGGCGATCAGCAATTTCCTGACCTCCTTGAAAGAACCCTCGCACCAGCCGGAGCGGCAGAAGTTCAGCGGGACGCTCAACTTGCAATACCGCAAGATCTTCGACCTGCGCTACGGCGAGAATCCGCACCAGCAGGCCGCTTATTATTCCGAGGGCTGGCGGGACGAGCCCTGCGTCGGCAATGCCCGGCAGCTGCACGGCAAGGAGCTCTCCTACAACAACATCATGGACTTGGACGGGGCCCTCGAGACGGTGAAGGAATTCGAGCTGGCCGCCTGCTGCATCGTCAAGCACAGCAATCCCTGCGGTGTGGCTACCACGACGGGCGGTATCTTGGACGCCTTCCTCAAGGCCAAGGCCTGCGACGAGGTCAGCGCCTTCGGCGGGATCATCGCCTTCAACCGCGCGGTCGACGTCGCCGCCGCGACCGAGATCGGCAAGACCTTCTTCGAGGCCATCATCGCGCCCGACTACGAGCCGGAGGCCCTCGAGATCCTTAAGCAGAAAAAAAACATCCGCCTGCTCAAGACCCTGCCGATTCGCCGCTACGAGATCACCGGTTGGGACATGAAGAAGGTCGTCGGCGGCATGCTGGTCCAAGACCGCGACACCCAGATGCTGCCGGCCGCCGAGGCCAAGGTCGTCACCAAGCGCCGGCCCACCGCGGAGGAGCTGAAGGCCCTCGACTTCGCCTGGAAGGTCGTCAAGCACGTCAAGAGCAACGCCATCGTCTTCTGCCGCGACGACCGCACGATCGGCATCGGGGCGGGACAGATGAGCCGCGTCGACTCGGTGAAGATCGCCGCCTTGAAGGCGGCCTCGCCCCTCAAGGGCACGGTGCTGGGCTCGGACGCCTTCTTTCCCTTCCGCGACGGCCTCGACGAGGCGGCGCGCCACGGAGTCACCGCGGTCATCCAGCCCGGCGGCTCGGTCCGCGACGAAGAAGTCATCGCCGCCGCCGACGAGCACGGCATCGCCATGCTGTTCACGGGGATGCGCCACTTCCGCCACTAATTCCCTATTTGCTTTCGTGCGGTTTGCCTAATGACGTCAGGAAGCTAGTTTGCCCTCCTGATCGCCGGCGCTTCATTTGCGGTATTCCTTGCGATGATCGTTACGCCCTTCTTTTGCCGCGTCCGCCCCTAGGCGGGGGCGATATGTCCCAGCGGGACACGGCCTGGCCCCCTCAGGCCGGGGGCCAGGCCTCCGCCGAAAAGCCGATATTATATAGGCCTTAAGGTGATCGGCTTTTCAGAGGGTCCCGCTTAGGGACATATCGCCCCCG
>JAANMU010000843.1_pt1 | contig 32857 bp, 28 predicted proteins | sample 7279701 | NCBI WGS metagenome assembly JAANMU01 (sample SAMN14094539, study PRJNA606508) | bioreactor metagenome | isolation source: A lab-scale SPAN reactor treating ammonium-rich wastewater day 57 | place: Ireland: Galway | collected 2017-03-13
GGTGAACTTCGACGGCGGCAATCTGACGTCAGGTGTCTACCTGTACCGTTTGACGGCAGGTTCGTTCACGGCCCAGAAGAAGATGGTGTTGCTGAAGTAAGTAAGAGTCAATGCGGGGTCCAAGACCCGCGAAGACTTTATTGATGATGCGGGGCAAGTCGAGAGACTTGTCCCGTTTCTCGTTTTCCCTTGCGGGTCTTACGGATTTATGTTATCTTCGCTGCATGAAACACGTCATGCTCTTAATTGCTCTGATTGTGCTCATTTCTTCCTGTTCCACAGGCAAGAAAGTTGAGCAGAAGGAAGGCGTGTGGGAGGAGCTTGAGTTCACGGTTGACACCACGAAGCTCGGAGACTCGGCGCGGGCAGGCGGCATCGCGTTTCGGGTGCCCAAAGGCTGGGTGCCGTTGGAGGGCGATATGTTCGAGACGCTGGTCAGCGTCGCCGCGCGGGATACCAGTGAACTGGGACTTGCGCCCGTCTCGGCCTTTCGGCGCGAAGGCGGCGGCCCGTTATTATTGGTCAGCACATTTTCCAAAGCAGTGGATCTCGGTGCGAACTTTATCCCGTGGGCGGGAGAAGTCGCGCGAGTATATCGCTCACAGCGAGGGGAAGCGAAGTTCTCGGAGGCCTGGCTGTCGCTCGGCGGGGTGGAGGCGCTGCAGATCATGGGCATCAGCGAGTCGCTTGTGCATTTGAAGATTATCCTGCATGCCGACGAACCGGTGAGCTTGGATTACACCGTGCCGCGCGCGACTTGGGCCGACGAAGCGCGTGCCGTTGAATCGTCGCTCGGATCAATTCGCAAAATCTATCCTTGAAGCAGATAGACGGAAGTCAGCAACTCGCATCAACAAAGAAAGGCTCGTTTATGAAGAAGCTCGTGAGATTCGCGATGATTGCGATCCTTTGTGCGGCGCTTAGCGGCTGCTACACCTTCAATCATCAGGTGGGCAGCGGTGCGTCCTCGGGAGTCGCCAAGAAGAAGAAGCAGTGGTTCATCCTGTGGGGTCTGGTTCCGCTGACGGAAGTTGATTCGCAGGCACTGGCGGGCGGTGCTCAAAACTACGACATCAAGACGCAGATGGGAATTGATGATGTGGTGATCTCGATCATCACGAGCTGGGTGACCATCTATCCGCAGACGGTGACGGTGACTAAGTAGCTTACCAACCAGCTGACACAAATCGGGCGGCAGAAATGCCGCCTGATTGTTTTGCAACCACGAACTGAAGTGTATTCAATGTATTGCGGTGCAATACCTGCTGGCCGCTATCTTCCCCTTGACAATTTCACTTTCTTTTGATATCCATTGAGCCGTGTCTTAGAGGCGAGGTGCAGGGTTCTATTGAGATAGGGGGCTGTTATGAGGAATCTGATTTGGTTTGTATGGGCGATGTTCGCTTTCGGTTCGATTGTGCTTGCACAGGCGGATGACCCGGGCTGCCATCTTGCCGCTGGCACGAAAGACGAAACGTGCGCGGGTACTTTGACTTGTGACTATGCAAGCGGGTTTGCCTCTACCTCCTTCACGGTCGTTTGCTTCGGGACGTACACAATCAAAGCGTGGACTGATTGCGGCGAATCGAACTGCGAACACTGTGCATCGTGTGTCGCAATCTACACCTCGGCCGGAAGCTATGTTGCGGACTGCACAAACAGCGCTGTTTGCTCCGAAACGTGCTGTAAAGTTTGCCAACTGCAGCTTTCTCCGGGGAACTACGAACTAAGAGTCCAACTTCGCGCGTGCAGTGAAGTTGATGTCGAGGCGTGCTGCGAGGAGCTATCTTGCAAGGCATACGGCAATATCGTCAGCGGAATCGCAAGTTGCCCATAGCTGCACTCGTGATATTGTCGGCACTGTTGCTCGTGCCGACAGGAACGGTTGATGGGCGAATCATCTCGGTTCCCGCCGACGCTCCGACCATTCAGGCAGGTCTGGACAGCCTCGGTCAGGGAGACACGCTGTTTGTGTCACTCGGGACTTACGAAGAATTCGTAATCGCACCGCCGTTAGCCTTTGCGTTGATTGGAGAGCTACTGAGTGACTCCGGTGAAGTCTTGAGGCCGATACTCGATCCGTCCAGACTTGAGGCCGCAGACACGATGGCAGCCCTCTCGATACCCTACTTTGCATCCGCACGGATAGAAAACTTTGAGTTCCGTCATAGCGGCAGGCATGGTGTCCGAGGTTGGGCGGATAGTGTCAGAATCGTGAACTGCGTTTTTGACGAGATGGTCGACGGCATCCGGCACGTGCCGGACAGTCTCGAAGCGCTGATTGAGCTGAAGGATTGTGAATTCCGCGGATTGAGCGGGCGTTGTGTATCAATGCGAGCGGGCAACTGCCTGTCCGCTCGGCACTGCCTGTTCCACGGTGTCGGGGACAGCGAAACACCGGTAGTGTCCTCGGTCTGTTCATCTATCGACTCCTGCACTTTCTCGTCTACCGGTCGGCGTACGCTGCTCGCCTGCACGTTTGGACCACACACCATTAGCAATTGCGTTTTCGGTCCGGTCACGACGTTGCCTTCGCGGGAAGTCGTCTATTTAAGCGATGGAGCAATTCAGTTTGAAGGCAATGCATTTGCAGACTGCAACTACGGCTATCATGCGCTCTACGTGTCCTCGAGCGAAGGTGACTCTGTACGGATTGCAGGCAATACCTTCGTTCGCTGCCGGGGACTTGATACAGGTCTTGCGGCACAGGGAGTTGTCGGGCTGGCAACTCCGGGTGACTTACAACATGGTGCGCTGATCTCCGGCAATTCCTTTGTCGAGTGCTCGGGAGTCTTTGCGGTGGACGACATTTCCACCTCGGTGACTTCTCCCGTGCGGATCTTCTATAATCGTTTCGAGCGGGACAGCCTGAACGGTCTTCCCTCGATAGTGTCCGGAAACTGGTGGCAGGAAACTCCCGCACTCTTGCGGGACAATCACTTTGCCTCATGTGGTTATGCGCTGGATGGATCCGCGTCGACGGATGCGCGTTTCAACTATTGGGGGCACACGTCGGGGCCGTTTCAGGAGACGCTGAATCCCTCAGGGTTAGGCGACACACTGACAGGCGTCGTTCAGTTTGTTCCATGGTCTACGGATTCCGTCGCCACAGTATCTGAGCAGGTCGAAGCGGCTCCTACTCTCTTGAGTCTCGCCGCACATCCCAATCCCTTTAATGGCTCCACCCTGTTCACATTTTCGCTCGAACGTGCGTCACACGTAAAGCTGAGAGTGTTCGACATCCTAGGGAGAGAGATATCAACGCTTCCGGAGTCCGTATACGCGGCGGGGCGTCAGCAAGTTTCCGTTGACATGAGCGGAATTGCCAGTGGGGTTTACTTTGTTCACCTTAGCACCGCTCGCGCCAACGCCGTGACCAAGCTCGTCCTACTCAGGTAATTCTCAGGCACCGCCACCACGAAAAAGCCCGCTCTTATAAGCGGGCTTTTCTGCAAAGTGATGAGCCGCTTAAGTGCGTTTCTTGGCTTCAATGATCAGCCATTCGAGGATGTCAATCGTGCTTTCGGAATGCCCGACCAGAATGGCCACCGGTCGCGCCTCATTGTCAATTACATAGAATGAAGGATAAGCCACCACCGAAAGCCGTTCGTTCAACGGTTGGTCGCCGAAAACGAAGTTCAGATGCCACTCCCGCCCCGTGACGTCGTTGGAATCCATTAAGGCAAGGCCGCCTTCGTTCTTGCCTTCCGCGTGGACTGGATAAAACGGGAAGGGGAGGGTGCCCGCTTCGGCAAGCATGTTCATTTCCGGCAACGCTACCCGCACGCACGGCCCGCACCAGTATGCGAACACCTCTAAGACTGTGTAGTCTGTCTTGAGGTCATTGGTGGTCAATAAAACATCTGAATTGTATCGCTCGAGACTTATGTCAAGCGGCGGCTCTTTGGGAAGCAGCTCCGCCACAAGTGCGAAATATTTGTCCGCATCCTTCTGCTGAGCATAGATACCGAGAATAGCCATCTTAGGGTGTTTGTCGCTTGGGTCGACGACCATCGCCGCCTCATACATCCGCAAGGCGTTGTCCCAGTCTTTCAGCTCCTCGTAAGCCTGTGCCGCATAGCCCCACCCCTCTGGACGAGAGGGGTCTTTGGCAATGGCCTTTTCGAAATAGTCGGTCACCACTTTCAGGTCGGGCTTGTCCTTACTCAACTCCGCCACTGCGGCAAGATAGTAACCCCAAAAATTTCCTCTGTCCCGTCGCATGATGAGTCGCGCCTGCTCCCTCATGATCTGCGCATCTCCGCTTTTGCGCGCGTACAGATAGCGGTTCGCTGATGACGGGTTTGCGTCCATGCGTTCTTTCCAGAAGTCGAGCGTCAGGTCGGACTTCCGGTTCAGGACGTTCTGCACGCTGCGCAGCAATGGAATGTCATCAGGATATTGGTCCAGAAACTGGCGCGCAGTTTGGACCTGTTGATCATCCGGAATTGTGTCGGGAATCGCTTCCCATGCCAACTCGCCGGCAGACTTGACCGAAGGTTGGGGTTCGGCCGCCCAAGCAAGAGCCGTTGCGAGCAGGGCAAGACTGATTAGTGTGTATCTCATCATTCCTCCGTTCAGTGTTCGTGTGTCGACAAGATACAACGTTTGCTTGGAAATGGAAAGTCTTGCCCCGGAAGTATGTCATTTGAGCCGCAACGGTTGTTAAGAACAAAGGAGCTGCTCAATTCACCACGTATGCAAATATCTGCCAGTCATGGTTTTCCAGAATGTGCGCACAAGACGCTAAAAAACAAATAGAAAGAATTCCTCGCTACATCTACTATACTTGGCATATGGGTTGCCCTACATCAACATGGAAGTGGTGCAGTCCCCCCAATCACGGGTGCTGACTTTGCGGAGACTGCCCCTCTTTGTGACGGACAAATTATCATCAAATTACCTTCGCCTGATTCTTGGTTGGTTCCGTGGTTTCCCGGGCGGTGGTTTTCCTGCTGCCGCCCGGGAAGGTCTAACCAGTATGACTGCTTCAAAAGTCTGATTTTCACCTCCGCACGCTGCATGTGCATCCTCGACAACTCCCGCACGGCCTTGAGCAAGCTGTGCGGGAGTTTGGTTTGGAGTTCATACTCAGGGCAACCCTGCCACTGGTTCGTTTCAACCACTCTGAAACCACGCAGGGCTGTATCCATGCTTCGAGTGTTGAAACACGCCGGTCGTTCCAAATACTCCGCACGACACAATGAAACTTGCCCGGACAACTCTGGCCGGGTTTTTGTTTTCTGTGAATCCGCGTGAACCGGATTGTTTGATTCGGTTGCGGATTTTCCACGCTTTATCGGTTTGGTAGCCAACGCCAACCCAACAAGTTGACAATGCACGACTCTTCCTTCATTGATGCAAGATATCAAGTACTGCGGACCATCGGGTCAGGCGGGATGGGTGTCGTGTATCTCGTTGTCGACACGCGTCGCAGTAATCAGATTCTTGCGCTCAAGCTGCTGCGCAACGTCGAGGATGAAGCGGCGCTCGAGAACTTCCGCGCGGAGTTCAGAACCATGCGCGGGGTCGTGCACCCGCACATTCCGTCAGTCTTTGACTTCGGAGCATTGACTGGCTTCAAGAATGGCTACTATTTCACCTCTGAATTTGTGGATGGCAAGCCGCTCAGCCAAATCACTCCGGTTTGGACTCCCGAGCAACTGCGCTCCGCGCTGGTCTGCCTGTGCCGCGCGTTGGCGTTTCTGCATAGCCGCGGACTGCTGCACCGCGACATAAAGCCGGATAACGTCCTGGCCCGACTGAATTCTCAGGGGGAGTTCACCCTGTTGAAGTTGGTGGATTTCGGGTTGGCGTCCAGAGTAAACAGTGCTGAAGTAACAGGCGAGACGGGCGGAACGTTAGACTTCATGGCGCCCGAGCTGTTCTCTTCCGGCCAAGCATCGGTCGCGACCGATCTCTATGCCCTTGGTGTCTTGATGTATCGCCTTGCCGTCGGACGAATGCCCTTCACCGACGAAGAAGCGTTAGCCGGAGCAAGGTCAAGGACAAAGCGGGAGATGCCAAATCCCTTGCGCTTCCGTCCCGACCTTCCTGTCGGTTTGGCGGACGTGATTCTCAGCCTTATTCAGGCAAATCCTGCGGATCGACCAGCTTCGGCGCGGCATACCATCGCCCTGCTCAACGAGCGTGACGGTACGAACTTCGACTATGAGTCGCCTGAAACGCGCCGCTCGTATATCTCTTCTTCGGGGTCCGTTACAAACATCGAAGCAAGAGAAGTGCTTGCCGAGCTGCGCGATTCACTGAAGAACAAAGTTCAACCTGATAACCTGCTGATCCGCGCGCGAGCAGGGTTAGGCAGAACACGCATGCTCAAGGAATTTGCCGTGGAGCTCACTTTAGCGGGCTTCAAGACTCGCGTGGTGACGCAATTGCGCGAGATACCTCCCAAGAGTCAATGCGGGGATGTTCTCTTGATTCCCGATGCCGAAGCGCTGCCTCTTAACAGGATTTCAGAGCTGCTGGCCGCGCCGGAGTGTCGCGACTGTGTATGGATTGTCGCCGGCGCATTCTCGCAGGGCGTGCCGGAACCGTTTGCCCGCTGGAGACAGATTTCCTTGCAGCCGCTTGCCGAAGCAGGCGTCGCGGAGTTCATCAAGTCAACCTTTCCGGACAGTAATTTCCCGCCCGACTTCGTCAGGAAAATGCTGGGACACACTCTGGGGTATCCCTCGGCATTAGAGGCGGCATTGGACGAGTTGGTGAAGTCTGAGCGGCTTCGTATCGGCCTGTTCGGATGGGAACTCTTGCCGGGAAGGTGGTCGCTTCCGGTGCACCGCCATATAGAAGAACTGGTGCGTGACGCCTTGCGCGAATTGCCGGAATGTGCGCGGACTTTCCTGAATACGCTGGCCTGTTCTCTGCGTCCCGTGCCGCATAGCGTGGCGATCGGGCTGTTTAGTTCGGAGCCGGCAGTGTTCCCCGACATCTTGATTCGAAACATCGCCGAGATGGGGTGGATTCATGAATCGCCTCAAGGACTCAACATCTGTCGTGACGCGATTAAGCTGCTGCTGCATGCAAAACTATCGACAGAAGAGCGTCGTGCGGCTCACGCGATGCTCTATCGGCTGTGGTCATCGGCAGACGACGCCGACGAGGAAAGCAAGACTGAAGCGCTGCTGTTCCACGACTTTCTTTCCGGAGCGTTCAAAACGCCCCCCGAGCGGGCAGGAGAGCTGTTGGAAGGAGCTCTCCTGCGGGGAAGAACTGCGTGGGTGCGCAAGCTCCTCGAAGAAAGCAGAGCTCTGGTTCCGCCATCCCATCGAAACATCGTGCTCATCTCATCGTCGAGACTCGAATACATCGAAGGTGATTTGACCAAGGCCGTCGAGCTGCTTGGCGGACTCGTGGATCAGGGGAATGCTCCGCCTACACCGGAAAACCTGATCTATCTGTCACGTTATGCCGCTCTGCTCGAAAAGCTTGGAGAATCGGATCGCGCGGAGAGCATTCTCAGAAACTGTCGGTCGCTGGTCGGCGACTCGTGCCGCGATGCGGCAGGCCCGGTCTTTGGGACGCTGGCGTGGATTCACTTCAAACGCGGCGATGGGGAACAGGCGCGCGAGCTTGCGGAAGAAGGGTTGGTCAGAGTTCGTCAGGACTCCAATGACGCCGGATTTGCGCTGCTGCTTAACACCGTCGGTGCCTTGGCCTTCTATCGCGGCGACTCGGACGTTGCGCGAACCTACTGGCATCGTTGCCTGGAAGTTCTGGAAGGACTTGGCGACAAAAGAGGTGTTGCGAACATGTATAACAATCTCGGTGTGCTTGCCGCGCAATCCGGGGATCGGTTGCGCGCGCGATCTCTTTGGGAACGTTGTGCCGAGATTTCAAAAGAGATTGATGACGTGCATCGCTTGGCGGGAATCTACAACAATCTCGGTGTAGACGCGCTGGAAACCGGTGCGCTGCGCGAAGCGGAAGAATACTACTTGAAGTCACTCGCGCTGTTCCGCAAGTTGGAAAACACGCGCGAACAGGTCGAGACTCTGAGCAATCTCGGTGAACTTGCCTATCATCGTGCGGACTATACGCGCGCGCAGGCCTACTTGAAAGAAGCTGTCAAACTGGCGGAGGCCATCGGGGATCAGGAATCGCAGCTTGAACCTATGATCTACATGGGCAAGCTGCTCTCCACGCTGGAAGCTCTGGAAGATGCCGAGAATGTCTTAACCGAAGCTCAGCGCTTGTCTTCTTCCCTCGGAACGCGCAAGAGTGAAGGTCAGGCGTGGGAAGGACTCGCGAGTCTCTTTGCTCGGCGCGGCGAGCATGACAAGGCAATTGAGGCGGTCGAACGTGCACAAGTGCTGATGGCCAACGAAGCCGACCCGTTGGCACTGATCAATCTGCATTTGACGCATTGCAGGATCGCTGCCGAAAGTGGTCACGATGAGGACGTGCGTGCACGGCTTGAAGCCGCCCGAAAAGTCGCGGAAATCAAATGGGATCCCTACTCGGCCGCGCGCACGCAGATGATCGCGGTCTTCTACGCGGGAGAAAAGCTCGAAGGAAGCGACAAACAGGTCGCCTTGCGAAAGGTGTCTGTCTATCCATATCTGGCCTGGCGATTCCACTGGGGTTTGGCGCGACAGCATGCCGCAGAGGGACAACTCAAGCGCGCACTTGAAGAGTTCGGAAAAGCTATCAGCATCCTGAAGTCCATTGCGGCGAAGTTACCCGAAGAGCAACAGGATGTCTACTTGAAAGCACCGCAGATCCTCCGTTTTAAGGAGGAGGTAGTAGCCTTGCGTACAGCGATGAAGAAGGATGATTAATGATGGCACTGGATTACTTTGACGATTTGAACGATTTGGCACCTGAATCCAGTCATGCAAGTGGCTCGGTTTTGCACGAAGACGGCATGGTCGAAAGCCTTGCCAAGCTCTCGGCGCTGATCGAAGACATCAACCACGATATGACACCCGAGACAATTCTGGATCGCGCCATGTCGGCGGCGATCGAGTTGACCGGCGCCGAGCGCGGCTTCCTTGTCCTTGTCGGAACAAACGGTGAGTGGCGGTTTACTGTCGCACGCAACATGGACGAGAGTATCGATGACGCGGAGTCTGCGGCATCACAGACGATCATCCGCCGCGTGATGGAAGCTCGGCAGCCGATCCTGATCAACGACGTGATTGGTGCCTCCGATCTTGGACGGCAGCAGTCGATTGCCAAAATGCAGGTTCGTTCGCTGATGGGAGCACCGCTGATCTCGAAGGGCAAGCTGCTGGGTGTGGCCTATGTTGACACGACCAGGCTCGCGGGAGTGTTTGACCAATCCAGCCTCGTTCTGTTCGAGACGTTCGTCCATCTCTCGGCCATCGCGCTTGAAAATGCGCGGTTGTATGAAGGCGAAAAAGACACGAAAGCACGTTACAAGGATCTACAGGAATACTTGGGCACAATTCTGCAGAGTATGCCGCACGGAGTGCTGGTGCTCGATCGCGACGGAATGGTGGACTTCGCAAATCCACAGGCGGTCGAATTGCTCGGCGGCGGTCTGCGCATCGGCTCCTCACTCGACAAAGCAGGTTGCGACCCGTTGGCAATCGCCAAATTGCGAAAGGCGCACGAGCAGTTCCGCCAAACAGGTGAAACGGGGCGGCATTCCCTCAAATTGGGGGATCGGTCGCTGGCCTACTCCTTCTTCAAATTGCAGCGGTCGCATGACGGTCGCGAGCGCGCAGGATTGAACCTTGAAGATGTGACGTCGCAGAAGCGTCTCGAAAGTCAGGTTGTCGAGGCCGAAAAACGCTCTACTGTCAATCAGCTTGCGGGTGGTATCGCGCATGAGATTAACAATAGTCTGCAACCCGTGAAAGGTCGAATCGAATTGCTGACCATGCGACTGGAGCGGGAAGGGCTGAATCTCAGCGAACCGATGAAACGGGACCTCGAAACCATCGGCGCTCTGACTGAACGCATTGAAAAAATCGCGCACAATCTGCGGCACTTGACCAAACCTGCTGATCCGGACTTTCGCGTGTTGGATATGAAGCAGCTGCTGACTTCAGTTGTGGATATGCTTGAAACCACGACGGGAAGTTTGCGCGGTTACCGCAAAAACGATGCGGACAGTGACTTTTCGTTAGTGCTCGATTTGGAGGAAGACCTGTGGGTGTTTGGTGATCCGCACGGGCTTGAATCGGCGTTTATCAACATGATTATCAATTCTGTGCACGCCATGGAGTCTGTCGAAAGAGGAAAGCTGATCATTTCTGCTCACCGGAACATGGAGCGCGTCGAAGTCAGTATTGCCGATACAGGAGAAGGAATTGCTCCTGAGCATCAAGCCAAGATATTCGAGCCCTACTACTCGACCAAGGGTGAGCGCGGGACGGGACTGGGTATGAGCATTGTGAAGAATATCGCGGACATTCATGGAGCCGACCTGAAGCTGGAATCCGCCCTAAACATCGGCACGAAGATTACTCTGGCATTTCCGATACACAGTGAATCGATGTGCAATCTCTAGGCAGTCCGGGTATCTTGAAATTCATTGGACCTGCGGTTGCTTGAGGCTGCAGGTTTTTGTATATTCTCAAATTAGTTTCAAATCAAACCAAAACGATAACAACCCTTTAGATTTATGTATTGGCAAAAACTCCTGATTGCCGCGTTTGTCGCCCTGTTGGCAGGTGCGTCGCTGACCCACGCCGGTGTACTGACTTCGGGTTTGGCCGAAGCGTATGCCCAAGTCGGGGAGCAGGAGAAGTTGCCGGTCTTAGTGGCTCTTTCACCGCAAGTTGACCTCAACGGAGTGCGGGATCGCTGGTTCAGGGGGCGGCAAGTCAGCTTCGCGGACCAACACTTGGCGCTGAAAGACACCCTCGAGGCGGCTGCCAGACAGGCGTTTCAGACTGTGCAGTCGTCGCTGCAGATTCTCGAACGCAACGGGATGATTGAAGAGGTGAAGCCACTCTGGCTCTCGAACTTGTTCCGGGTTCAGGCAACCAAAGCCGGAGCGGAGCTGATTGCGAACTTCGAGACGGTGAGTGAGGTTGGGTTGGATGAGATTGTGCTGCCGATCGAGCCGCTATCTGCTACCAGGTCTGAAACGAAACTGCTGGCAACGGACGAGGCTCTCAAGCAAATCGGCGCACCGCAGGCGTGGGAAAAGGGGACGACAGGTGCGGGTTCGATGGTCGGTGTGATTGGTGCGCCCGTCGAATCGGCTCACTCCGCCTGGAAGATTCGCGCGGTCGGCATGGATACTGTGTTGATGCCCGCCTACTGCGGCGACGCCGCTTCGATTCTGCTCGGTTGTGCGGTGGGTGTTGATCGAGACAAAGGTGATACGGTCGGTGTGGCTCCTGAAGCGCAATGGCGGCTGTTTCCGCTGGCCTGCGGCAAGGAATCGCGCGTGTCGGACGTCATCCAAGCTCTGCAAACCGCTCTCAAGGGTGACTTCGCGGACGTTCCTGATGTGATCGTGCAGGCATGGGAAGTCGGCGATTCCTGCACTTCCGCTCTGCCGGAGGCCGCGTGGGGGTGCTTTGTGAATACAGAACAGCTTGGCACTATTCTGATTTGGGCTGCAGGCGACCACGGAGACTTGGGACGCGGTTCCATTCATCTTCCGGCCGCGCGCCCAAGTGAATCACAGACTTTTTTTGCAATCGGAAATGTCAATACAACCGGCGTACCGGCATTGGATCCGCGTAGCAGTAGAGGCCCTTCGCCGTGTGATCGCAAGAGCACCAAGCCCGATCTATCTGCGCCGGGAGTGGATGTCCGCAGCGCCGGACGGGACGGTTTTGTGAAGGCGAGTGGAAGTCTGTGTGCGGCAGGTTATGTCGCGGGGACGTGCGCACTGATGAGACAGGTCAATCCCGACATGACACCGTCCGCTGCGAAGATTGCTCTTCAGCTTTCAGCGCGAGACCTGGGTGTTACCGGGGAAGATAACGAGTTCGGTTTCGGATTGCTGGATGTGGCGGCGGCGGTAGATCTGGCCGCGTCTTCAAGCAAGACCGGAACCGTGTCCGGTATTGTCCGGTATGGCGGAAGGTCAATTCCCGGCTCGCGAGTGTATCTGGTTTCAAGCTCGGGCAGTTACATTGCGACGACTAACGCCGAAGGAAAATTCCGGTTCAACCAGATTCCCGAAGGTCAATCGTTCGCGCTGTATGTTGCACGATTCGGTTTCATTGACTATGTCGCATCGGATTCGATTGCCGTCCGGCAGCGGGAAGAGCGTTCTGTGACGGTGCAGCTTGAGCACGGGATTGCCGACGACGCGGAAGTGGATCGCGGATTCATTCTGGGTGTCGTCGGCGACGACGCCACGGCCGGCGTGTGGACCCGCGCGATTCCTGTGCCGTCCAAAGAGAACGGTTCCGTCGTGCAGGTCGGCGAAGATGCTACAGCCTATGGCAGCTTCTGCTTTGTCACGGGCAACGGAGCGTTCCCCAACGAACCCGCCGCTGCGCATGACGTGGATGGCGGCAAAACGACGTTGCGGTCACCGATCTTTCGTCTCGATAATCTCTCGGACGCGAAACTCTCTTTTGCCTACGCATACTCGAACGATCGCGGGCCGCAGAAGGGCGGAGACTTCTTCCGTGTGCAGATTTCCAATGACGGCGGAGAGACGTGGACGAATCTCATTCAGACTTCCGTCAGCACGAACGGTTGGCAACGCGTGGAATTGAAGTTGAAAGACTTCATCGAATCCACCGAGCAGATGGTTCTGCAATTCATCGCGGAAGACTATGCGCCGCCGTCACTTGTGGAGGCGGCCGTCGACGACATTAAGATTGAAGGCAAACAGGACGCGCCTGAACCGCCCAAGAATCTCTCGCTCACGCCGTCGGAAACCGGTGTGCAGTTGACGTGGAACGCGTCTGTCGGAGCCTCATCGTACAAAGTCTATATGTCCGGCGACCAGACTCATGTCTTTGCGCCCGAACATCTGTTCTCGACCGTCAAGGATACCGCGCTGTTCGTGCCCTTCGATCAAATTCCGTATGAGCGCTTCTACTTTCAGGTTACCGCTGTAAAGTAGCAGGTGTGAAGCGCGACGTATATGCGCGTCTGATGTGAAAGCCCGTCTCACTCGAGACGGGCTTTGTTTATTGGTCACTTCCACTCGCAGCGCGCCGGTTCGCTATCAGGCACAAACCGGATCAGCATGATTTCCGGCGGCTTTCCGATGCGCATCGGCGGTCCCCAGTAGCCAATCCCGCAGGTAGTGAGCTGATAGCCGTCACCGACCTTATACAATCCGTGGTGATACGGGAATGCCATCTTCGTGAATATAGTGAATGGAAACATCTGGCCGCCGTGCGTATGTCCGCTCACGACCAGATCAAACCCGGCCTCAATCGCCCGCTGCACGTCGCCCGTGCCGGGAGTGTGCATCAAGAGCACCTGAACATCAGACGAGTCATTCTCCGGTATCAAACTTAGAAATGCCGGCAGCGGACGGCCCATCTGTCTGGCAGTTCGATCTTCGATTCCCGAAATGCGAATCCCGTTCGGCAGCTCGCGCGTCTCATTCATCAAGACTTGAAAACCGCCGCGCCTCATGAGGTCAATCGCCGGTGCAAGTCCCACATAATACTCATGATTTCCCGTCGTGCTGAACACTCCCAGAGGAGCGGCAAGCTTGCGAAAACCGTTGGCCACATCCGGTATCTGATTGGCCGGTGTGTCAACGATGTCGCCCGGCGCGAGAATCAGGTCCGGCTTCAATCCCGTCACTTGTTCGCACCACATTGCGATGCGTGATTCACCGTTTGTGTTGCTCGCATGAAAGTCGGCGAGCATGGCTATCGTGAAGTGGCGCCACTCGGGGCGAAACACTTTGACCGGAACGTCCACTTCGACCACGCGCGCCGGTCCGGTTGCACGGTAAATCCCGTAGCCGCACAGCAGCACGACAACAGTCGTCACAAAATAGAAGCTGTATCGGCCAATCAGTACGTGTGTCTCGAGCGTCTGACTGCCCCAGACACCGGAAATCACCAGCACGATCTTGACGAGGAAAAACAGGAACGTGATCCACAGGAACTGCCACATCATGCCGATCCAGAAGGATGCGATCCAATCGAGAGCGTGGGCGAGCGCGCCGGGGAACTTCTGTTCGAGAATCCGGACGAGAATATAGGAAACCGCAAGGAAGGCTGCGGCGATGCGCAGCGGCCAGAGAATTGCGGGAGAAGTGATTTCGAGTGCGGAAACTAAACGGGTATACAGAAACCAGTGAAGCAGCCCGAGAATCGTGACAACGACGGATATGAAAATCAGCAAGTGTGCGAGAGGTTGGTTATGCGCCTTTGCCTTCAAGGATGGCGACCGGCAGAATCATCTCTTCGAGGGAGACTCCGCCGTGCTGGAAGCTGTCCTTATAGAGCGAAAGATATTTGTTGTAGTTGGTCGGGTACACGAAATAGTAGTTTTCCTTCGCGACGATGTAACCCGTGTTCATGCCGCGCTTGGGCAATTTGAAATTCTCAGGCTGCGGAACAACGAGCGCCTGCCGTTTGTCCACGCGCAGATTGCGGCCGTACTTGTAACGCAGCGATGTCGATGCTTCGCGGTCCGAGAGCACTTTCGCGCCTTTCTGCCCGCGAATCGAGCCGTGGTCGCTGGTCACAATCACCGTCCAGCCCTGTCTGGCAAACGCTTGCAGAATCTGCCGCAAGCTCGAATGCTCGAACCACGCCTTGATGACTGACCGATAGCCAGCTTCGTGCGGCAGAATCTCGCGCAGCACGTCGGAATGACTGCGGCCGTGACCGAGCATGTCCACGAAGTTGAACACCATCGAGACCAGCTTGCGGTCGAAGAACTGCGACACCTTCTTGGCCGTCACCAAGGCTTCTTCGGGGTCCAGCACTTTGACGTAACGCGCTTCCGGTTCGACGGTGATTCCCAATCTCTGCAGCTGCATGTCCAGCAACTGCCGCTCAAAGCGGTTCGAGCTGCCTTCATCTTCATCCGCCGATTGCCACAGTCCGGGAATCTCTTTCTCGATTTCCGAGGGAAACAATCCGGCGAACAGTGCGTTGCGGCTGTAGGGCGTCGCGGTCGGCAGAATCGAAAAGTGAAAGTCGCGTGTCACGCGAAAGTTGTCATAGAGCAGCGGCTCAATCGCCATCCATTGGTCGTAGCGCATGCAGTCCATCACCAGATAGAGCACCTTCTCACCCGCCTTCAGGCGCGGCGCGACGAATTTCTGCACGACGTCCACAGAAAGCGGCGGACGCTCGCTCTGCTCCCAGACCCAATTCTCGTAATGCTTCTCGATGAACTTCCCGAACTCGACGTTGCATTCGGTGCGCTGGCCTTCGAGCGATTGCTTCAGCCCTTCGTCCGGCAGACGGTCAAGTTGAATATCCCACCACGACAGCCGCGAATGAATATCCGCCCAGTCGCGCCAGCCCGGACTCTCGTTGAGCTTCATGGCGATCTCACGAAACTCGACCAGATAGTCGCGTGTCGCGATGCGCTGCTCGATGGACGACTTGTCAATGACCTTCTTCAGCGCGACGAGAATCTGTGTCGGATTGACCGGCTTGGTCAGGTAGTCGGCGATTTTGGCTCCGAGCGCGTCATCCATCAACGACTCTTCTTCCGACTTCGTGATCATGATAACGGGCAAATCGGGACGCTTGGTCTTGATGAGTTCCGCCGTCTCCAGTCCGTCCAGACCGGGCATGTGTTCGTCGAGCAATACACAGTCGAACGACTCGCTATCCACTTTTGAGACGGCATCGTCTCCGTTCGTAACGCCGGTGACCGCGTAGCCGTGCTGTCCTAAGAACAGGACATGCGCTTCCAGCAAATCAATCTCGTCGTCCGCCCAGAGAATTTTCTTGGTGATTTCGGGCATGAAATCCTAATGAAATGAAAAGAAGAAAATCAAGAATAGAAACCTAAATACCGTGCAAGGTTTCAGGCTACTCGTCGTGAGAATCGGAGCTCGTCTTAAGCCTTACGCCTGCTTTTTCATAACCCATTCCGAAAGCATCTTATAGACTTTGGCGGCTTCCGGGTCCAGCTTGCCTATCGCCCGCACGTGCGCCGCGATGGTTTGGCGGTCGCCCCGCACCGCCGGGCCGGTCCAGGACCGGTCTATTCCATACTCCGCAAAGTTGCTTAGGGTTTCCCGCGCAATCGACAGGACCGCCTCACGCGAGACATTTGGGTTAAGACCGAGCTTCTTCAGGATCGTCTCGGCCATTACAAGATTTGCGCCCAGCAGCGTGCACGCCAACACGGCAGAGGCATGGTAGGCTACGCGGTCGCTGCCTTGCACAACTAAACTCTTGCCACCACAGGCTTTAGCGAGTTTTCGGCAAGCCGCAAGTCCTTTGGCGTCTCCATCAATCCCAAAAATCAACGGGTAGGAAACATCGTAGTGCTCCTCTTTGGATCCGGCTCGGACGACACCTGAAAACCTCGGGAAAGTCATGTAGGGATGACAGGCTCCGATTGTCGCGCCAAGTTCTGCCAGAGGCAAAAGAGGTTTTGTGTCCAGCGTGCCGCTGAGATGCAGGACTTTGATATGCGGCCAGTTAAGCTCTTGTTTGGCAAGTTCTTTAGCAATCGAGGCAAGCTGCCCGGTGCCGACGGCCAACACGAGGAAACCTCGGTCCAACTGAACGTGTTCCACTGACGAGACGTAGCGCGCGCGAAGCTCCTTGGCCAATCTGCGGCCCGCCGCTGAGCCGCGGCCGCAGACGCCTGCGCATTCCCAGCCGGAGTTTACGAGCCGGCGGGCGAGCACCTTGCCTACAGCGCCGGGTCCAATCAAGTAGAATCGAGTTGCAGCCATCCCGAAAAGGTAACTTTCCCGCCGCGCAAATGCAAGCGAATCAGCTCCCAAGCTAAGAAAAGAGAGGAAGTTAGCTTGACTCTCCGGCGAGGAATCGTTAACTTTTTGACTTGCTGTAGTCCGATTTTTCCCCTTGGCGGAACCCCTTGACCCGTGCGGAGGCCGTATGCTCGGAACCATTTCCGAGGGCACTTGCCGACTCAACATCTACCTCACGCGACCCGAGGCATCGATTCGGGCGTTCGCGGCTGTGGGTTGGGGGTATGGGCAGGTGTCGGACCGCAAGTGTCTGATTGTTCAGGAGGCGGGCAGCAAGCAGTTTCATGTGCTGGGGGTGATCGTGCCGCGCTATCGCGTGCCTAAAGAGGACCTCGATTTGGTCAAGCGCGTGCGCATCGTTGAGCAGGGATTGAAACCCGAAGACCATCGCGAATGGAATTTCTTTCTCGACGACATTGACGAGAACACCCGCCGCGCTATTCTGAATGGCCCGCACGTCGAACCCGGCGCGCTGGTCAGCGGCGATTTGCACTTTTAGGAGACATCATGTTCTTCTCGCTTCTATTTGCCACATTGATTACGTCCCTGCTCACGAGCGTAATTGTGGCACTGGTCTTTCGCAAATCCATCGGCGGTATCCTGACGCGTGTGCTGCGGGACGACATTTCCGCCGCGTGGCAGCGGTATATCCTGTTCGCCGTCATCGTGGTCGGTGTCAGCTCGGGTGTGAATCTCTACAAACTCGAGCAATACACCGAAGGGTCGCAGGGCCGCTGGGTGGATCGGCCCGGTGTCGAACAGAAGCACGAGGGCCAAGAGTGGCAGCCTCCGGTCTTGAACAACGAGACTTGGACGCTGGAAATCTACCGCTCGATTGTCGGCACGATTCAAGGCATCGCGTGGGCGCTGCTGGTGTTCTTTCTCGTTTCGCTGGTCGCGTTTGTCATTGTTCGCGGCCAGGAGATGAGGCAGCGTGACGCAGCACTCAATGCGCCGCGCTGACAGCAACCAATTTCCAAACTACTTACATTCTCACTTTACATTTCTGACTACTCCACATGAAGGGTGTTATCCTTGCGGGCGGTCTCGGTACGCGCATGCTGCCGTTGACCAAAATCACCAACAAGCATCTGCTGCCTGTCTATGACCGGCCGATGATCTATTTTCCGATTCAGACGCTCGTCGACGCGGGCATCAACGAGATAGTGGTCGTCACCGGCGGGCACTATGCCGGCGACTTCCTGAATCTGCTCGGCAACGGCAAGGCGTTCGGGCTGTCGTTCATCAACTACGCTTATCAGGAAGGCGAAGGCGGCATCGCCGACGCACTCAGACTTGCGCGCGAATTCACCGGCGACGAACCGATCTGCGTAATTCTCGGCGACAATATTCTCGAGAATTCCATTAAGCCCCATGTGGATGAATTCAAAGCGCAGAAGAAAGGCGCGAAGATTCTCTTGAAAGAGGTTCACGATCCGCAGCGCTTCGGCGTCGCGGAAGTGGACAAGAGCGGCAAGGTGCTTTCGATTGAAGAGAAGCCCAAGGCTCCCAAGTCGAATCTTGCGGTTATTGGCGTCTATATGTACGACGCGCACGTCTACGAGATTATTTCGACTCTGAAACCCTCCGCGCGCGGCGAACTGGAAATCACCGACGTGAACAACGCCTACTTGCGCGAGGGGACGCTGACCTCATCCACTATCGAAGGCTGGTGGACGGACGCGGGGACGTTTCCGTCGCTCTATCGCGCGTCGCGGTTGGTGGCCGAGCAGGTGAAGCCGGAATTGAAGGAGAATTGGTTTTAAGGATGGAAACCCTAATTCTAAAGAGCGGTAAAGCAATTCAAGCGTTACAACGCTTTCCATACGCAACTGAAGATCAATTTGAACGTGATGTATTTGCTACACCACTTCTGCTGGACGAAGTTTTTCTGTTGAAAAGGCAGATTCGGGGAGGCAACAAGCCCGGTATTCCTGACATCATTGGCGTTGATAATGACGGCAATATATGCATTATTGAGATGAAGAACGTTCCTGTGGACGAGAAGATAATTCCTCAGGTGCTTCAGTATGCTTTCTGGGCGGAGAAGAATCGTGATTCAATTAAGGCTCTCTGGCTTGAATGCGAAGATAAGCCTGACGATATTTTGATAAGCTGGGAAGAGTACGAGGTGCGAATCTTGATTCTTGCTCCGCGTATACTTGCGTCCGCACTCGACTTAGTCAAGAAGATTACGTATCAAGTTGATCTTATTGAAGTGAAACGATGGATTGATGACACGAATCAGTACCTGTTAGTGAATAAGATCGAGTCGGAAACAGTCCAAAGATTCCGACCAACAAGTGGGTTGTTGTTGTATGATGAAGAATTTTACAAGAAGCAGTATAACTCAAACAGCGCTGTTGCATTTCTTAAATTTTGTGATCAAGTACTGGAACACGTTCAATCAAAGGGTTGGGAGATTGAGCGTAAATTCAATAAGCACTACTGCGGTTTTAAGGTCGGGGCATTTAATGCATTTGGCGTTAAGTGGATTGGAACAAAGACTTTTGCTCTCTTTTTTAAACTCTCTGAAAATGCTGCCGACAGCGTGAAACTTAAGATGACTAGATACGACAAACAATGGAAGGAAGCTGTGTATTACATTGAGCCTGATAGAGCAAAGGTTCAGGATTATGACAAACTATTTACTCTCGCGTATGATAAATTAGCGGAGCAATAGAGTTATTATGGCAGACACAAAAGACAACAACGGCGGCTTGTTCTTCATCGCGATTGCGATCGTGGCCGCGTCCTTTATTCTCGGTCATCAATTGGTCGAGATGCGCAAAGTCGGCGACATGATTTCCGTCACAGGTTCGGCGAAGCGGCCGATTGTCGCGGACCTGATCGTCTGGTCGGGCAACGTCACCGCACAGGAGGCGACGCAGCAGGAGGCCTATCAGTCGGTACGGGTGCACGGCGAACGAGTGCAGAAGTTCTTCAAGGAGAACGGAGTTCCCGACGCGGAACTGACCATGAAACCTGTGTCGAGTGAGCAGATTCAGGAATACAATCAGTACGGCAATTTTACGGGCCGGATTCTCGGCTTTCGGGTGAATCAGACGTTTGAGATTCGTTCGACGCGCGTGGATGCGGTCGGCGACCTGATCAAAAAGTCGGATCAACTGATCAGCGAAGGCGTGCCGTTTCAATCGTGGGGCGCGCAGTATCTTTATACAAAGCTCGCCGATCTGCGCATCGAGATGCTCGGTGAAGCGATGAAGGACGCCGCCGAACGTGCGAAGGTAATGGCCGAATCGTCGGGTGCGAAGCTCGGGGAACTGCGCGACGCGCGCATGGGTGTCTTTCAAGTCACGCCGCGCAACTCGACCGACGTCTCCGACTACGGCTACTATGACACGTCCTCGAAAGAGAAGGACATCACCGCCGTGGTCAAGGCCAGCTACTCGCTCGACTAAGTTTTCGTGTCGCGCTCTATTCTCGACTGGCGACCGTGGCTGTTGCTCTACACACTGCAGGTTCCTTCATTAAGAGCGCTTCTCAAGTATCTGCCCGAGTCGCTGCATGTGCTGATTCCGCTGTATTTTGTCGCCGCATTTGCCGTCTACGCGTGGCTCGTGCGCACGAGCAGATTCAGAAAACTTCTCAACTCGCGTGTGTTGTTCGCGTCGCTGATCGCGCTGCATGTCGTGCTCAACATGACTGTTTATCCGTATGCGGACGCGCTGAAATACGAGGGACGGGGAAGTCCGCAGGATGACGCGCTGGTGGTCGGCGGTGAGCGGCTGGTGCAGGGATTGAATCCCTACGAAGGCGAGACGTTCAAGAGAGAGTGGGTGAGTGCCGGGCCCGGGTGGATTGTGCTGGCGCTGCCGTTTGTCTTTGCGCAGGCGATGGAACTGCTGACGCCCGTTTGGATCGCGGTGACGGCGGGTTGTATTGCGCTGTGGTTCGGCTTGAGAATCGGAACGCTCTTTCTGATTTTGTGTTTCAGCGCGCCGGTGTTCTGGGAATTGTCCGTGACAGGGTCGGATATGCTCGCAATGGGCAGCGCGTTTCTGCTGGTGACGATTTGGAATTTTCGCGCATGGACGGGAGGCGGAGTGGCCGCGAAAGTTCTCAGTGTTCTCTGCTCCGCCTGTGTGACGACTTCGCGCATCGTGTTCGGCTATTTGCTCGCTTTGATCGCGGGTTTTCTTTTGCGCAAGAGCAGCAAGAGCGGGTTTACTTACGGATTCGCGGCGATCGGGCTGTTCATTCTGATTCAACTGCCGTTTTACCTGTGGAATCCCGAACGCTACTTTCCGCTGACACGATTTTTCTGGGCGAAGGGAATGCTCGGACCGACGCTGGAAATTGTGTCTCTCCTCACGACCGCGGCGACGCTGCTCTATCTGGCGTTGCGCACGGAACTGAGTGAGCGGATGTGGATTAAGGGAGTCCTGCTTTCGCTGCTCGTCACGATGTTCTGGTCTGCACTGGGAGATTTGCAGGCCAATCAGTTCGAGTTCGCGGTATGGGAAGGAGCAAACTACTTCGGGCCGCTGATTCCCTCCGCTCTGACTTTTGTTTTGTTGAATATCACCCCACGCACAACGGCTTAGTATATGCGCCGCATTCTTATCACCGGACAGCTCGGCATGCTGGGCAGCGAGCTGTCGCTGGCTTGCGAAGATCAGGGAGACGAAGTTACGGGTTTCAGTCTGCCGGAAGTGGACATCACCGACCGCGAGCGTGTGCTAAGACTTGCGGGCGAAGCCGATCCGGAGTTTATTTTCCACTGCGCCGCCTTTACAAACGTCGATCAGTGTGAAACCGATCCCGAGCAGGCGATGCGCGTCAACGCAATCGGCACGCAGAACATGGCGCTGGCCGCCGAATCGCTCGGTGTGCCGCTCTTGTATATCTCGACCGATTACATTTTTGACGGCACGAAGGACTCGCCTTATGACGAATGGGACGCGGGCAATCCGCGCAGCGTATACGGCAAATCGAAATATATGGGTGAGCAATTCGTGCGCGCGATCTGTCCGTGGTTTTACATCGTGCGCGTGTCGTGGCTGTGCGGTAAGAACGGCCCGAATTTTGTCGAGACGATTCTGAAGCTTGCGCGCGAGCGCGACGAATTGAAGGTTGTGAACGATCAGCACGGTTCACCGACGTTTGTGGCCGATCTCGTGCCGGAGTTGATTCGGATCAGCGAGAGCGGCGCGTTCGGCACGTATCACGTCACGAATCAGGGCTACACGACGTGGTATGACTTCGCGAAGAAGGCACTCGAGTTGAAAGGCGTGACGACTCCGGTGATGCCGTGCACGTCAAAGGAGCATCCGCGTCCGGCGCCGCGTCCGAAAAATTCGCGGCTTTCCCCTGCGCTTTACGCGCTTGCGTTGGGCAACGAGATGCCGACGTGGGAAGAGGGTTTGAAAGATTATTTGAGAAGATAAGCCAGAGAAAGAAACCGAGTGACATGATTCAAGGCGTTGTAACGAAGAAACTGCGGCTGATTCCCGACGAGCGGGGGCGGCTGATGGAGATTTTGCGCAAGGACGATCCGGATTATCTGACGATTGCGCAGGTCTATATGACCACCAACTATCCGGGTGTGGTCAAGGCGTGGCACTTTCACAAGAAGCAGTCGGATCAGATGACGTGCGTGAAGGGGATGATCAAGGTCGTGCTCTACGACGCGCGCGACGATTCGCCGACGAAAGGTGAGATCAACGAGTTTTTTGTAGGGGAGTACAATCCGATGCTGATCGTGATTCCGCCGGGAGTCTATCACGGCTGGAAGTGCATCAGCGAATCGGAAAGTGTGGTGGTCAATTGTCCGGATCATCTGTATGATTATCAGAATCCCGACGAACACCGCGCCGAGTTTAACGACCCGAAGATTCCGTATAACTGGGATATTGTGTTTAAGTAGATGTAGTATCTGCTTGGTGCCCTTATGCTTGCACGTAACACAATTCTTTCACATCACGAAATGTGCGAGAACGAACATGGAAGGATGTTGCAAGCTGGGATGCACTACAGGCCAAATGGTAGAACAAGCATTTTCTTAATGAGTGTGCGCAAGAATGCGCCATACAGAGATCAGATAGAAGATAATGGTCGCGTCCTGCTCTATGAGGGGCACGACGCAGCAAGGAACACGGTTGAGGGAGATCCTAAGTCAGTGGATCAACCAATTGTCCTGCCAAGCGGCAGGGCAACTCAAAACGGACTTTTTCATCGTGCTGCCCAAGCCTACAAGTCTGGTCTTTCTCATGCGGAGATTGTGCGCGTTTATCAGAAAGTATTGGATGGAGTGTGGGTATTCAATGGCAACTTCAAGCTGGTAGATTCCTGGCAAGAAAGCGACGGCAATCGCAGAGTATTCAAGTTTCGTCTGGAACTGGTTGATGATGCAGACTTGCACTCATTAAGCGACTCTGAATTAACTCACTCAAGGATAATACCTGCAGCAGTCAAAGTTGAGGTTTACAAGCGAGACAAAGGGAAGTGCGTTATCTGCGGAAGTAAGGACAACTTGCACTTTGATCATGATTTTCCATATTCAAAGGGCGGCACATCTTTACTTGTGAGCAATGTAAGACTGCTTTGTGCACGCCACAACTTGCAGAAGAGTGACAAGATCGAATAACATAGACATTTCATGAACCACCTGCTTGTAACCGGAGGGGCCGGGTTTATCGGCTCCAACTTTGTGCGGTATATGATGAAGAAGTATCCGCACTTGAGAATTACGAATCTGGACGCGCTGACGTATGCGGGCAATCTCGACAATTTGAAAGACATCGAGAGTGACGCGCGCTACCGGTTTGTGCACGGCGATATCTGCGACGAGAAGAAAGTGGCCGAAGCGATGGACGGTTGCGACGCGGTGGTAAACTTCGCCGCCGAAACGCACGTGGACCGTTCGATTCACGCGGGCGATCTGTTTGTGATGACGAACGTCAAAGGCGTGTATGTGCTGTGCGAAGAGGCGCGGCGTCGCAAAGTCGAGCGCTTTCTGCATATCTCGACTGACGAAGTCTACGGCTCGCGGCTGGAAGGCTACTTCAAGGAAACCGATCCGCTCTCACCGTCGTCGCCGTATTCTTCAGCGAAAGCCGGAGGCGAATTGCTCGCGCGTTCGTATTTTGTCACTTACGGTTTGCCCGTGCTGATCACGCGCTCGTCGAATAACTTCGGGCCGTATCAATATCCCGAGAAGCTGGTCCCGCTGTTTGTCACGAATCTCATCGAGAACAAGCCGGTGCCGGTCTACGGTGACGGTAAGCAGGTAAGGGATTGGCTGTTTGTGGAAGATCAATGCGACGGGCTGGATCTGGTGCTGCAGAAAGGGGAGGTAGGCGAGATCTACAACTGCGGTTCGCACAACGAAGAATTCAATATCGACGTTACGCACGCAATTCTGAAGCTCTTGAGCAAGGGGGAAGAGCTGATTACGTATGTGCAGGATCGGCCCGGCCACGACCGACGCTATGCGGTCGATACCGAGAAAATTCAGAAGTTAGGCTGGGTGAAGAAACACAACTTTATGCAGGGACTTGAGAAGACGGTGAAGTGGTATCTCGAGCATGAAGAGTGGTGGCGGGCTATCAAGCAGAAGCAGGCGGACTACAAGGCTTGGATGGAAAAGCACTACAAACCATTGGAGCGGGTGTGAGCGGCGGGGCGTGTGAAGTGATGTCAATATAATACATCAAACGCCAGATGTCAAGATTTTGTTCCCAAAAATGGCGCAACGAGTAACCATTTGTTCAACAACTAATTGAGACGAATTGGCATTGAAGTTACGTACCTGAGGGGCCGAATTGGAGAGGCATGCGGCCTCCTCGACTAAGTGAATAAAAGACTATTCCGGAGCAAAAGACCGCAAACTCAGTTAGAGTTTGCGGTTTCATTTTGTTACTAACAGATGTGTCAGGTTGTCAGTCGAGAGGAACCATTGCAGACGGCACGAAGTTTAATAGGAAGTCGGATGAATGTGAACGGACTTGGATGAATATGATGTGTCAGTAAATGACGAGGTGAACCATGTGCAGCATGAAGAGAATACTCGCGATGCTTGCGGTTCTCGGTCTTAGCGCTTTACGTGCAGAGGCTCAAGTCCCGCACCTGTTCCTGGGAGCCAGTGCGCAGTGGAATGCTCCGACCGGTGATTTCGGCGAGGCCGCCGATGAAGTAGAAGGAACCTTGCGACGCGGCAACGCCGCCGGAGTGATGGGAGGAGAGTTCGACGTGGGCGCGGTGTCGGACAATGGACAGTTGTATGTCGGCTATCGTATCGTGGACTTCGATGAGCGGCAGTCCGACGGTGATGTCGAATGGAGAAACAACAGCCGTTGGCTCGCGGGTTTTCGCTGGCACATATTGGGAACGCTGGCCACTCCGATAACGCCGACTTTGGGCGGAGGTGTCAGTGTCGGCAAGACCCAGGGAGTTTTCAAGCAACAAGGTCCGGTAGACGATTTGATTGAGGAGCTGACCTCCGACAATTCGTGGGGCTGGTTCATCGAAGGCGGAGGGTCCGCGAGGCTACCGGAGTTGCCGTTGATGTTCAACGCGGGCGTGCAGTATCATCGGTATACGGCGGCCTTCGAGTCGGACAATATCGACGTCGAGTTCAAGATTTCGTATCTGACCTACCTACTTGGCGCGCAGATATACTTTTAGAGTCCAAAGTCCCGTGCGGGCTTCCGGACGTGCGTAACAAGCGCAAAAAACCGCAAACACAACCCGTGCTTGCGGTTTCATTTTGTCGCGACCTTCGTTGCCGCGAGGAAATCCACAATGAGGCGGAAGGCATTCCGCCTCTCTACATTACAATTGATGCGCGGTGACGTCGCGGGGATTGCGCAGACTCTCTTTGGCGATCTCTTCCCACCGCGCCACGCGGCGACTGGTTTCTTCGATCAAGTCGCCCAGCTCATCCATATTCTCGAAGGGCTTCAGCAGGTAGTCGCTGGCGCCGCGTTCGACGCACTCGATACACTTTTGAATTGTGGTGTATGCGGTCATCATGATCACCTGCACCGTAGGCCGCGCCGTCTTGACTCGCTTCAGGAGTTCGATACCCGTCATCTGCGGCATATTGATGTCCATGAGGATCACGTGAAACTTTTCGAACTCGATGCGCTCAAGCGCTTCCAGAGGATCCTTGCACGTCGCGACCTCAAAACCACGCAGCGTGAGAAACGTTTCAAGCGAGGACAGAATCAACTCCTCATCGTCCACGATCATTACCTTGTAGGCCATGCCTGCTCCTTATGAATTGGCCGGCGATGCTTCGAACCGCCGCAGCTTAATGTAAAAGGTAGCCCCTTCGCCTTCACGGCTGCGCAGAGTCATATCCCCGCCGAACCGGTGCAGCATATCCGTAGATATCGAAAGCCCGAGGCCCGTCCCTTGACCTTGAGGCTTCGTCGTGAAGTAGGGGCGAAAGATCTTCTGTTGAAGCGACTCGGATATTCCCGGACCGTTATCCGCTACCGCAAGAATCACTTCATCTTCGTTAATCGCTTCACAGGTGATGCGAATCCACGCAGGGCCGTTCCGTCTCGCCTGCGGACCCGGCGCGTCGAGCGCATGCAAAGCGTTTTGCAGCAAGTTCACCAACACCTGCGACAATCCGGTCGCGTGAGCCGTGACGGGCGGCAGCGTATCGGGCAATGTGATCAGAATCTCCGCCTTGCCGCGGGCTTCGTGCCCGACCAGCATCACAGCCTCGCCGACGACTGATTTCAGATCTACCGAGTCCGGTTGACCGTCATCCTCACGACCGAATGATTTCAAGGTGCCCAACACGGATTCAATCCGACGGCTTGCCATGTCCACTGCGGAAATGGCCTCGCTCATCTTGCTCAAGAACATGTCCACAGGCAGATTGCCTATTTTACTTCCGGTCTCGTTTGCCGCCTGCGCAAGGCGCGGACGCAGCGCATCGAACATCATCTTGAGGTTCGCGGCATTCACCCGGCTGAACGTGTTCGGATTCTGTATCTCGTGTGCGACTCCGACGGCAAGATTACCGATTGTCGCGAGTCGTTCGCGGCGCGCACCGGCAAGCACGGCCTGTTCGTCGGCGGTAATGTCGCGCAGGTCAATCAGCACATGTTCGGGGCTATGCACGAGCGGTGTGATCTCGCCGGACAGGAGTCGCTCCGTGCCGCCGATAGTCTCTTTTGCGCGAAACCGTTCGCGCCCGGATCGCATACACTCTTTGATGCTTCCCACTAGCTGCGGGAACGCCGATCTCTCATCTTTGGCAAGTCCCGCCGCAGCGAAGGCGGATCCCAACGGACGGCCGAGAGCTTTCCGGCGGAAGTCGGGATCAGCGATCTCGAGAAGTTGACTGACACGGCGATTCACTTTCCACAGGGTCAGCTTCCGGTCGACAACCAGGAGTGCGTTGGGAAGCGAATCAAAGATCTCGCGCTCGCGCCGGATAACCTGTCGCTCAAGTTTCGCAAGTTTTACGAATTGCAACAACGGCGTCGGTGCGTCGGCGCAGTTCTGCAGATCAAGCACTTCGTCGCCGGGTCCAAACTCGATGCCCCGTGTTCGGGCATTCAAACCGGGCGAGATGACCACCGCAATCGGGTTGATCTGTCGCGGAATCTTCAGAGCGTCCAGAATCTCTTCGAGCGAGAGTTCGCTGTCCAATTCGTGCAGCCAGAGCACTTCGGGATCGTAGTCGGCAATCAACCCAAGCGCGTTCAGCGTGCTGGAAGTTATGCGGACTTCGAGGCCGTGCCACCTGAGCTGCTGAATCGGGATTCTGACGGAGTCCACGTCCAACGAGACAAACAGGACTTTCCCCAATGCAGGAGTTCCGATTTCCTCGGCGGGTTCCGCGGGTCCGAGCTGAACGGCCTTCTCCGAACTTGGTCCTCTTGGGATCTCGGTCATTTGCATCTTAGGAACTGTCGCAAGTAGGGTGCCAAGTCCACGTGTCTCACGTATTTCAATTAGATGCCTCTTGGGGTTTGAAACCTGTTTGAGTAGCTGTAATTTAAGTATAATTATTACAATATATTAAACTAAGCACTGAGCAGAAACTGCGTTTAAAGCGCTTTACTCGTCACTTGACAGCTTGCCAGCAGGTCGGCTATATTGGTTCGCTCTGCCCGCAGACAATGACCGTCCGGTTAAGTGGCCGGGAACTTGTGCCGGCGGGTTCACGTTACTGCACAGGTAGAGGCAAATCGCCGCCAAATTTCGCCCGAAAGCGAGGTAGAATTCGCTATGGCTCCGCGCAAGAATCCGCCCCCCCCATCCAAAGGGAAATCAAAAAGTCCTGACTCCACTGCGAAGTCTGCCCCGAAAAAGGGGGCTAAGCCGAGCTCTGCCAAGTCCACAAAGAAGACCCCCGAAAAGCCGACTAAGACTAAATTGACGAAGACTCCAACGAGTGGGGAAGACACCCCGAAGAAGAGCCGCAAGGCAGCCACGAAGACAACGAAGCCGGCAGTAAAGACGGCGAGTCCGGTGAAAGCTGCAAAACCGGCAGCCCCTCCGGCCCCGCAGAAAGAGCCGATCTCTGCACCGCGCGGCCGCAAGCCAAAAATAGAACGTGCAGAACCGGCGCCCGTGAAAGTGGTTGTCCCGGACATTGATATTGAGGATGATGACCTCTTCGATGAAGACGAGGTCTTGTTTGATCCCTCTTCGATTGAAGATGTCTTCGCCGGTTCGGACGGTGAAGACGATGAGGATGAGAATTCGACCCAGGCGAAGAAGCGCAAGCGTGATGCTGCCCGCAAACCGGTGCGCGGGAAGAAGCGAAGTGCGACCGAGGAATTTCTGGTAGAGGATATGGAAGGTGAAGAGGAGATCGAGGAGGCAGACGATCTCATCGATGACCTCGATCCGGTGTCCGGCACGCTGATTCTGGACCCGGACCTGATCGGCCCGCCTGCGCCCGCGCCGCTTCCCCCGCGTCCCAAGCGGCTTCCGCCCCGCCAACAGACTTGTGTGGACTGCGGACAGCAGTTTGGATGGTTGTCGATTGAGCGTGTCTGTTTTAACTGTCTGAAGCGCCGTGTTGCCGCTCGTAAACGTGATGAAGACTATTCCGGATACGGCGGCAGCGACGATTCCGGTGGAGACGACGATTACTAAGTTTTAGGCCCGCTCTGATGAGCGGGCCTTCATGTACGGGAATTTCTCAGTCTGCGCGTCTTGCCGAAGACTTGCAGGAGTGCTATCTTGTAATACTATTCAGGAGTCACTCATGCCAATTCTCTTTATTTTGATTGTGGCGTTTGCGTCCCATGCCGCCACTCCGGTGCCTGTTGTGCGCACTCGTGCCGAACGAGCCGTAGCAGAGGCGAATCTCTTCGCGCTTGACTCCGCAACACGATTGGAGCGCGGACTGGCCTTGCTTGAGCAGTTTCCCGGCGATGTCGCGGCGGGTAAGGAAGTGCAGATCGCCATCTCAAAGCTTCTTCCTGACGCGCCCGAGTTCTTTCGGCAGCGTTATGAGCAGCTGAACAATGCTGCGAGTTTCTATCTGTATGCGCGTGCGACAAATTTCCAGCTGCCGGATGAGCAAGTTGCGGCGTGGATCGAACGGGAGCCGCGCAACTCCTTTCTCTGGCTGTGCTACATGGCCACCGAGTGGCACAAAGAGCAGCCGGATTACGAGTTGGTGCGCGAACGCATCGAACAGTCTATCGTCGAAGATCCTTCACGGCCGGAAGGTTACAATTTTCTGGGGATGTTCTACGACGAGCAGGGAGATCTTGCGCGTGCGCGAGAGGCCTATGAATCCAGTTTAATTGCCGATTCACAGGACGAAACTACGCGCACCCGACTGCTTGACATCTACTTGATGCAGCGCGACGCCGAAGCATACTTCGCTCTGATCAATGGCATCGTCCCGGATCACCCGATTGACGTGGAGCTGGCGACTGTGGGCAAACCCGCCGAGAAAGTGAAGCCGTCGGACTTACGCGGACATGTTTCTCTCTTGGTCTATTGGTCGATGGGTTCAGAGATCTGCATAAATAACTCGCTTGCAGAAATAAACAAGGCTATCGGCGAGAACAAGATCAAATGGCCGGTGTATGCAATAAATGTAGGAGGGAATGCTGCCAATGCGTCAGAAGTCTTTTCCGAGACGGACCGCAACGGCACGCGCTGGCGCATTAATTTTGTGCAAAGCACCGACGCTTTGGATATTGATCTGAATGCAGCTAAGCGTCCCTGCATTTACGTAATCGGCGCCGACGGCTATGTGCATGCTCTTGTCTACGGGGAAGGACACGAAACCGATCTGCTTGAGACGATTATCTGGCTTTCGGAGCACGTGCAAGCCGGAATGTAGACGACTGCGATCATTTTAGGGTAAGGGCCGCCAACATAAGGCGGCTCTGTTTGTTTTTGAGACGTTTGTTTCTAAACATAGATAGCTATATATTACCGCATACCACTTCACTTCACAGGGAGTTTTGTATGTTTAAGGAATTCAAAGAGTTTGCTATGCGCGGCAATGTCCTGGACATGGCCGTCGGTATCATCATGGGCGCCGCTTTCGGGCCGATAGTATCTAAACTGGTAAACGGCATCATTATGCCGCCGATCGGACTGTTGCTGGGCAATGTCGACTTTTCCAATCTATTCTTGGTTATCAAGCAGGGAACCACGGCCGGACCGTATCCTTCGCTGGCTGCCGCGCAGGCCGCCGGTGCGGTGGTCATGGCGTGGGGCGACTGGTTCAACGCGATTATCACCTTCCTGATCACCGCGTTCGCTATCTTCATGCTCGTGAAAGCCATGAACGCCGCTCGCCGCAAGGAACAGGCCGCACCAGCCGCGCCCCCGCCACCACCGAAGTCCGAAGTGCTGCTTGAAGAGATTCGTGATTTGTTGAAAAAGTAATTGACCTTGGAAATGAATATGTCTATAAGAATGCCGTTCGCTTTCCTCGCGATTTGTCTGATGTGCGCACTGGCTCATGCCGCGCAACCGGATCCGGGTCCATGGAAAACGGACATCTCCACCGGTCTTGTTACAACGCAATCCTCGTATTCTGACAACTGGACGGGCGGCGAAGCCGGTTCGATCAATTGGACTGCCTTCTATAACAGTATCTCAAGCCGACAGCTCACCCGCAATTGGTACACGCAGCATGACGTGAAGTTGTCCTTTGGGCAGACTCACATACAGCACAAAGAAACCAAAGACTGGCAGAAGCCGACCAAATCGGAAGACAAGATTCGCTATGATGCGATCATGAAATTGACCAAGGGTTGGTTTGCTGATCCCTATTTCGCATTCACCTTCGAATCCCAGTTTCTGGATGCCTCCAGTCCTTACACGTCTCGTTACGTGAATCCAATTGAGCTGACCGAATCGTCCGGACTTGCCAGAACGATTATCGAAGTGCCTGACCAGACCAAACTGACCACCCGACTCGGTCTCGGATTGCGCCAACGCATCGTACGATTTGACGACCCTGCGGATACCTTGAGCGCGGAACCCGCAACACTTTCCGAGACTACGGTCGACGGCGGTGTGGAGTGGGTCACGGACTTGCTCCTCGGTTCCGCTAACAGCAAGTACAGTTTTAACTCAAAACTGACGCTGTTTCAGGCGCTCTTTAATTCGAAGAAGGATGAACTTCCTAATGACTACTGGAAGACTGCCGATGCCAATTGGGACAACATCTTCAGAGTGAAGGTTTCTTCGCTGATCAACGTCGGACTTGCATGGCAATTGCTGTACGACAAAGAAGTGGACCTCGGTGGCCGTCTGAAGCAGGCGCTCTCGGTCGGGATTGTCTACAACTTCGCCAACTACGAGAAAGAGACCGCGAAGTAACTTCTTCCGCACACTGCAAAATTGACAAGCCCGCTCGAATGAGCGGGCTTGTGTTTATCATACCTCCGGCGAGGCTACTTGAGTAGAATCAGCTTCGCCGTGGTGGAAGTCTGCGGAGTCACCAATCGCGCGAAGTATAGGCCGCTGGGCAATTCGCTTCCGTCGAACATGACGTGATGTGTTCCTGCTGTGAACCGTTCATTGACCAATGACTCCACCTGCTTCCCGAGCAGGTCGAAGATCCTGATCTCGACGGCTTGCTCGCGACCGAGCGTAAATGAGAGCGTTGTTGCCGGGTTGAACGGATTCGGGAATGCGATCAGCGAATATTCCTGCGGCAGAGCGGCCGGCAATTTGTCACTCTCGACTTCGGTCGTGTCTGCACTGGAATCAGGATGCATCGTCAGCCAGGGTTCGAACACCACTCCGTTTCCAACTTCTGTTCCCAGCCCGTTCGGATTTAAGTTCGGGTGATATGGTCCGGTCGAGTCCCCCCACCAGTTCTCTCGCGCATCGAAATAGGGATCAGATGAGGCAGCCGCAATTCCGGGACCGTAAAACTCGTTTTCTCGAGCGAAGAGTGTGTCGGTAAAGGAATGGTAGGCACGAACATCCGCAACCTGTACTGGAAGTAGATCAGCAAATACATTTCCTTTTGCCAGTATAGTTGAACTCGCCATGATTCCAGTACCGAGATTTGAGCTGCCATCCATGAAAATATTGTCTTCGAGTATTCCCACCATGAAAGGGCCCTGTTCGTCGCAGTCCACTTTTATCGCTGTTGTTCCGGTCGCCGGAGAAATTCCGTGATAATCCGTGAAGAGATTGCCGCGGATGCGTATCTGCATGTGTTCACTTGGTACTCCGCAATCCGCAAGTACCCAAATCATCGAACTCGCCCGTTCGATGCCTTCAAAGACACAATTCTCGATTATGCAATTCTCGATTGGATTGGCACTCACGACGGGGAAGGCGCTTACACATGGGCCGAAGTGACAGTCTGCGATTGTGATATTGCTTCCGTGAAAGAGCACGAACTCCGTCTGCAGCCGGTTGCAGCGGAATGTGCAGTTGCGCAGCGTGGAGCCGCTGTAACACCACACAAACCAGAGTCCCTCACCGTCAAACGAGCAGTCATGGCAATCCACCATTGCCCACACGTTCGGCATTACACATTGCCGGAAACAGCCGTCAAAGATGCACCGCCTC
>JAANMU010000846.1_pt1 | contig 32779 bp, 34 predicted proteins | sample 7279701 | NCBI WGS metagenome assembly JAANMU01 (sample SAMN14094539, study PRJNA606508) | bioreactor metagenome | isolation source: A lab-scale SPAN reactor treating ammonium-rich wastewater day 57 | place: Ireland: Galway | collected 2017-03-13
ATTTTCCTGCAAAGTGGGGATTGCTTCGGGACGAACACCCTCGCAATGACATCCATTTCGTGGAAGGTGAGGGAGCTTATTTTTTTACGAACCCTTAGATCCCCGGGAAGTATTGCAGCCGGGCGCGTTTGCTCATATTGGTCTTCGAGGGTTTGATGGTTCCCTCGAACTCGCGTTAGAAGTGCAGCTCGAAAAGTTGGGCGCCAATACCGCAGGTGAAATCAATGCGGCAACCTCAAAGGCGGCAACTCATTGATACCTTCAAGCAGTTTCTCGAGCCAGGCGATTTCGAACTCGTAATAGTCAATTCCATGATCGAGCGTGATCTGCCATAATTGGCGGGCGCGTTCGATGCCGACTCTTTCGGCGTTTTGGGCAACGACTTCCTGTACGACCGTACGGTAGAACGCCAGCCTTTCGCGTATGGCTTGCATCCTCGCCTCCAGCAGGGCAGCGATTTCTTCATTCGTGCTTTGGTGAGAAAAGAACACCTGGATCAGCCAGCCTTCACGGAGTTGACCAGGCGGCAGGGGCGAAGTCAGCCAGCGGTGCAGTTCGGCGCGCCCGGTTTCGGTAATTTGATATTCCCTTCGATTTGGCTTACCCTCCTGGGGGATTATTCGCGATACAACGAAGCCATCCTGTTCCAGTTTTTCGAGCGCCTGGTAGATGTGACTCTTTGTGGCAGACCAAAAATGCGCAATGGATTGGTCGAAATATTTTTTTAGATCGTATCCGCTCATCGGGCGGAAATCCAGAAAACCAAGGATTGCATGTGGAAGCGGCATTTGTGATTTTCCTGTTTAGTTTGGTTTTGTCGTTGTTTTCATGATTTTAAAGGCTTTTCCAAGATCGCCAGACGGCTGTATCTCAGCGATAAGAGAACTTGTCTGCCAGATCATATTGAAAATCAACAATCCAGATCCGCCAGGCGTATCCGCACGATAAACCCACAACGACGCAACAGTGCAGAACAAGACCGTACCCGTAATGCCCGCGACAAACATCAATGCCTTCGCATATCGAGGCGCCTTTTTCATGGATGATGGGTCGGTGTGCGCAGAAAAAAACGGCAAACGCTCAAATATGCTCCTGACGACAGGAGGATAAGACGAAGCGTGAGACGATCCGCCAATCGAATAGTGTTTGAAGTTGATACCGGTCAGCCTTCCAATCGAATAATGCATCAAAGAATGCGAATTGAAATAGATCAGCAGATAGCCGCCGATCATTGCCGATATACGAACGCCCGTACTCCCCGGCTGTACGCTGATCCACAACAACAAAGATCCAAGAGCAATCCCGGTAACCTGGATCACGTTGCCCGAGAAGACTGAAACGATTTTTCGAGGGCGAGGAGTTTTCGCTTTTGGAGCGCTTTTCATGAATGTACCTGTGAGCAAATCAATGTTGGGGATACGAGCGGTTTGTACTGCGGGAGAATAATGCAGAGCTAAAATACAGGTTTGGCGACCATCAAGAAGATAACGACCAAAACGAGGGCGTTGAGCGCTACACTGATGGTAATGGTGCGATGGGAAATTTTCTGGTACTCGGCTGTATCGGGTCCCGGATTTTCAGCAATTGCTATTTGTTTTTTGAGAGCAGGAGTGAATACCCCCAAACCGACAATGGAAAGTAAGGCATATAGAAGGAGAGAAGTAAGGATCCAGGGCGTGGTCAGCGACCAGCCCGCCAGGGAGGCAAGCCACCAGCCGGAAGGGAAGAGGAGAACGTACGCAGGAACAGCAAACCATTCATCAATGAATTTCACTGTACGAAGCGTGAAGACAAGGGCTTCTGATTTTTTCCTGGCGCGGTAAAACCATAGGGGGTAGGTGATATTTACCCCAAGCGCAACAATGGCTGAGACAATGTGAATATATTTGAGAATGGTGTACTGCATTTTTTTTGTCACCAAGTTATAGTTTATAATAGGAATAGTACTATGTAGGAATATTATTGTCAAGAGGAAAACCCCCACAAAAAGGCGACCCCACTTTGAACTTTATCAAGACCCTGGAGATCGAGCCGTTCGATTTCGTAGAGATGAACGCGGCGGATGATGATGTGCGCGGCACACCAGCAGGCGGATCAGACGTTTGACATCCTCCTTGTCGGTCTTGACCCGCGCTTCGGCACGCTTCGCAGCGCCGCACCGCTCGCGCATGCGCCACCAACGTGCGACTTGCCAGGGGCGCAACGGTGTCATAGATGTCCCATACATTCGTGGTGGTCTCGAGCGCCGCTTCATCTCCTTCGTGCAGGTTGGCTCTCGCCCATTCACGGAACTTCGCCATCTCGATCCGCCGCGGCGCCATCACCCATTCCTGTGCCGCGTTCTGTCCCCCAACCAACACATACTCCTTGTGGATGTCCACGGCAATATACCTTTCCATGCCTCTTGATTTTTCGCTTCCTTTCATGCTACACTCCTTGTGTATGATTGGGACGTGGATTTCCCCTGGCACCGCCCGCCAGGGCAGGTGTGGGTTTGAGTGGCAGCTACCGATTCGGGCTTTGGTGTACTCACCATCCCAGATTAGGTTCCGCGGGTGTCCATACTTGCCCTGACTGGCGAAGCCGTGTCGAAGGGTAACGCGGCGGGCTTGTGATTTCTTCCGGCGAAATCTGTCCCATAGCTGCGACCGGACACCCAGACGCTTGGTGGTTGAGCTTGTCGAAACCCACGCCCCGTCAGCGCTCCCGCGGCGGTATCACCTCCTTGGATACGCTGACGCCATATCATCCCGCAGCGCAGCGGAGTGGACGTCCCAAGCAAGGTCATTCTAATAACGCGAGCCGTTAGCCCGCGCGTCGCAAAACAGAGAAGACATTGACAACAAAGAATTCGTGACTATAATAATGGTCACAATGCCCAAGCGAAAACGATTCGAACTCATCTATCCTCCGATTATCAAACAGCATCTCAAGTCCATTGAGACAAAGTATTATTCGCTCATCAGGGAGACACTGGAAACCCAATTACAGTTTGAACCCGATGTGGAGATACGAAATCGGAAACCACTAAAACGTCCCGTTGTTTTCGGAGCCAAATGGGAAATTCGTTTTGGAGCAGACAACCGTTTTCGCGTGTTTTATCGAATTGATTATGACCATCAGCAAGTTGTCATCATGGCAATAGGCGAAAAGATTGGCAATCGCCTTTTTGTTGGTGGCGAGGAGATCAAGATATGAGAATCGCTTCTGTTGCAGATATAAAAGCAAAATTTAGCGGCTACTTGAAAATGAGCGAGCGGGGTCCTGTTGTTGTTACCAAAAATGGCAAACCTGTCGCAGTCCTTTTGTCCGTCAGCGATGAAGATGAAATCGAACGACTAGCTCTTGCCTATTCACCGAAATTCCAGAAACTTCTAGAAGTTGCTGAACAACAAATTCGAGAGGGTAAAGGAATAAAGCATGAGGATTTCTGGCGAGAAGTCGAGTCTGAAATGCTAAAAGCGGGCTAACACTGCGTTCTCAGAAACAAGATCATCACGCGCTCCCTGAGCGCATCTTCGGACTCCTTTAGTTAAACGCAAAGCGGACGTGGCGCCAAGACGCCACGTCTTTTTATTTTTCTCGCCCCGCCTCCCGCCGCGCTCGACACCCCTCCCTTCCGCTTTTCCTTGTCACCTGCCTCCCGCAAGCGTATAATCGCCTCCAGCAGGATGTCTTTCACAAGTTCCGTGACCTTCAATTTCCAAATCGCGCCTCGCTCCTTTCCGCCGCATCAATCCTTATTCGTTGGACAAACAAACTCATCGCTCGTTTGGGTCTGGTTTCTCTTCACGGGCTTCTGACGTAGCGTTCCGGGATGCGTTGCATCGAGCCTGTCGAGATGCGTTGCATCGAGCCTGTCGAGATGTCCCCTCATGCAGGGCAAGGCGACGGGGGTCGCCCGGTGCGGGCGGCGTCCTGAGCGAAGTCGAAGGGATAGGGAATTGACCTATTGCGACTACGGGGAGGAGAGGTATGTCCTCTCCCTTACCCTCTAGTTTAGCAACCTCTTATTAAACATCGATAAAACACCTTGCAGGAGAGGATTATGGAAAAGCTGGAAGTTGTGAGCCCGATTTTTCTGCTAGAGAAGCAAAAAGCAATTGCGCTCGAAGACAGAGTAATTGTCGAATATACAAGTCTCATCAAAGAAATTCGGGTCGAATTTAAGTACAGTGAGCTTAAATCAAGGGTGGTCAGAGGCAGGAGTGGAGACCCAGGTTGGACCAATATAGGTAATTATTTGCTCGGCGCAGCTTTCATAATTGCTATCAGTTCCATTTTGATCATCCGCGGTTTCATTGATTCTCCCTACTACAAGATGATCGTGTTAGGATTGGCTGCATTAGGACTTGTAGCTTATTGCCTTCGCCTCGTGAAGTATGACAAAGTTTGGTTTGATGAGAAAAACAACAACTTTGCCTTCTTAATCAAGTTGACAAATAACAATCGTGAACAAGCGGAGAAAGTGATAAGTTTCATTACAGAGAAAATAAATCAAGCGGAATCAAAGACCGCATCGAAAGTAGATTGAGTAGAGGTTGTGTTGGTCTGGCGCAACATTCACAAACTGCCCAACACAGCGTCCTCAGAAACAAGATCATCACGCGCTCCCTGAGATCATCTTCGGACTCCTTGTTGAAAGCAAATTCACACCGAATCGCAAAGGCGAGACCAATAATCGCTAAAATCCGCGCAAGCAGTTAAACGCAAAGCGGACGTGGCACCAAGACGCCACGTCCTTTTATTTCTCTCGCCCCGCCTCCCGCCGCGCTCGACACCCCCTCCCTTCCGCTTTTCCTTGTCACCCGCCTCCCGCAAGCGTATAATCGCCTCCAGCAGGATGTCTCTCACAAGTCCCGTGACCTTCAATTTCCAAATCGCGCCTCGCTCCTTTCCGCAGCATCAATCCTTATTCGTTGGACAAACAAACTCATCGCTCGTTTGGGTCTGGTTTCTCTTCACGGGCTCCTGAAGTAACGTTCCGGGTTGCGTCGCATCGAGCTTGTCGAGATGTCCCCTCATGCAGGGTAAGGCGACGGGGGTCGCCCGGTGCGGGCGGCGTCCTGAGCGAAGTCGAAGGGATAGGGAATTGACCCTATCGCGACAACGGGGAGGGAGAGGTATGTCCTCTCCCTTACTCACTGGCTAAAGTTAGAACGCAGAATCTTGGGCATTCGCTAGTTTATGACAAATGTCAGAAACTAGCGTTAAAATGAGTAAGCGCCGTACTACCTTCTAATAACTAGGAGGAACAAAATGGATCAATTCCTAACAAACAATTCCAGAACCATTTTTCTTTTTGTTGGTGCGATAGTTTCACTTTTGATCGGTGCTATTACAAACAATGAGTTTAGGGTTAAAGATCTTAATATAAAGAACGAGAGAATAATCAAGCCTTACATAGTCAACGGTTTGATTATTTTTGGGCTCATTCTTATCGTTGCAGGAATTATCTCGGCATTCTTTCCAACACAACCCGCTATTGTTCCAGAGCCAACACAACCAGCTACTAGTGTTCCAGAAAATGAAACATTAATTCCACAAGCCCCATACGCACCCGAATCTATTCACATAACCGGGATGGGATTTTCTTCAAGCTGTCTTGCGACTGATTACAACTTATTAGTATTAGATATGCAGCAAGTGTCGGTTGCAGGAATTCCTGTGTACGATGGATGTGGCTTGACATTTCAAGACATCGCAGTATCAAGCCCCGATATACCCACAGCATGGAAAGGAAAAATTGAGTTTTTCGTGAATAACACCATGATTGGAACGACTGACGAAAAGTACCTTGACAGATCCGTAACGATTTTTGACACAGTAGCTCCGCTCGAATCGCCTTATGACAACAATTATTACACCTGGAAGGTTCCAAGTGGTTGGGGAAATATTGAAGCCAGACTAGTTTATCACCCAGAAGGCGACGCGACAGAATTTACAGATACAATAAAAATAAGATTGAATCGAAGTGGCACAGCATATTTGATAAAACCTCCTATTTTCAAGATACAATCTATTTCTCTTTCCATCAATGAAGGCCCAAATCAAACTATTTACGCTGGGGATCCGAAGAAAGAACTTGAAGTGTCTATTGGGGACAAAGTAAGAATTAATTCTTTAACCTACAAGGCGTACTCAATTACACAAGCATTTAAAATAAGGGCATATTTGATCAAATGGGTTGTAAGTAGTTCGGGGTCGTACTCAAATTCTGATGAATCGTTTTCAACTCAAGACCAGACAGTCCAATCTGGTTTCCAAGAGATTGACGGTTTCCCATGGACACTTACTGTTGAAGTCAATAATAACCTAGGTGTGTATCTCAAGAGAGATGATGGCTCATACGCAGACTACATGAGAATCAATTTTGTATATAAATGACATTTATACTTTGCTCTAATGTTTTCTGGTCTTTTCAAAAACTATGATGACGTTCAATTTAGAAAGCCAGCCCAACACAGCGTCCTAAGAAACAGAATTACGGCAGAAAATAACGAAAGATTGGCGGACTATATAACCCCAAAAAGGCGTCGTGATCGTTTCCCAAAAACGACGCCACGAACTCCCGGAATTGTTCAGCATGAACGGCACGGCGCTCATATCGTCCAGATTCCTAATCGGGGTCATGCTCATCGTCTGGCTATCACATTCACGCAGAAGTGACCCTCAGTAAACACGCCACCAATGCTTACATCGTCTCGCCGCGTCCCAGAGTCCTCAACGGGCGGAGGAGGCTTCGTCCGCTTTTTTGTTCAGCGCGGCGGAAGCGCTTGGCGCAGAGGACGCTTGGTACGCGGACGGGGATTGCCGGGGTTTCTTGACTTCTGCCTTTGGGTGACTATAATGCAATTCAGCGGACGGTTTTTGCATTTTTTCACTACCGTACAAAGCCACTTATAGGACGCGGAATCACGCGGATAACGCGGATTTGTAATTGATTTTCCGCGTAAATCGGCGCTCGTCCGCGTCCGATTTCTAAAATGTACGGTAGAGAAGCATTTTAGTTCAAACTCGCCCTGGTTGTCGAAGGGATTTGGAAGCAGATGGTTTAACTGAATTGGATGTGGTTGAGTCCATCGTCAATGCCGTCGCAATCTACAAAACGATCCGTTCCACAAGTCCTTTTCGTGAACGTGCCAGAGAATATTTGCACATTATTCAAAGCACCAATTTCGAAGGGCTGATGATTTATAGCAAAGGAAAACTGGTTCAACAAGCAGGTGTCGACACCTATTACTTTCTGATTTCTTCCAAAAAAGCGATATGACTATGAACGCCAAATTCCAAATCAAAATTTGCCCAACTTGTGGCAGTGACAAGATCAGGCGCGTAGTGCGGGATATAACGCGCAAGTATAAAGGTCAGACGTACACGGTTCCCAAGGTGGAGTTTTATGATTGTCCAAACTGTGGTGAGAAAGTCTATGACCGTGAAGCTATGCTGAAAATTGAATCCCACTCACCTGCCTACCGAAAAGCAGATATGTTGGTTGATGCCTAAAGATAGGCAGAGTTAATCAAGGGTCTCTCAGCGTTAGCGGTGGAATCTTTCGACAGCCAGTAAGTCTCGCATTCCGTAAAGCCGGCTAACACCGCGTTCTCAGAAACAAGGTCATCCCGCGCCCTTGGGTTCGTCTTCGGACTCGTTGCCGAGGGCAGATTCACACCGAAGCGCAAAAGAAAGAAATCGAAAGAAGGAAGTCCCGAGCCAGGCAAAAGGCATCGGGACTTTTTCTTTTTGGGATGGTTTCGAAGCGGGAATTCAATCCACTTGCAGATCGTTGGATTTCACATTGGAGTATGCCGTCCGGGCGGAAGAAAGGATCAGCGTTCTCGAATCAACATCTCCTCCAGCCTCTTCTTCACCCCCTCCCACTCCGAATCAATGATCGAATAGAACACCGAATGGCGGATGCGTCCATCCGGCAGGATCATGTGATTCCTCAGCACGCCCTCCCTCACCGCGCCGATGCGTTCGATGGCTTTCTGCGAACGGACGTTGAGCAGGTCGGTCTTCAATTGCACGCGGATACAGCCCAGCGTCTCGAAGGCGTGCGTCAACAGCAAATATTTACATTCGGTGTTGACCGCCGTGCGCTGGAACTCCGTCCCATACCACGTGCCGCCGATCTCAAGACCCCTATCCCTGGGGAGGATATTCAAATAACGCGTCGCTCCCGCCGCGCGTCCCGATGCAAGGTGGATGACGGCAAAAGGCAGGTCCGTGCCCCTTTTTCCGCGCGCCATGATGTCCAAAACCCAGTTGCGCATGTCTGCTTCGGTCTGGATGTCGCCGTAGAGCATGAAGTTCCAGAAGTCCTGCCCCGAGCCGATCTCCGTCAAGCCGGGGATGTGCGCCTCGCTCAACGGTTCGAGGCGGACGTGTTTGCCGGTCAACACAACGGGTTTCACCTCCACGTGAGCCATTCCTCTTCGGGAGTATCCTGTGTGGGCAGGTAGGGCATCTTCGGACCTTCGACCCCAAGCAGTTCGCTCAATGCGGCGCGCATCGCCGTTCGATCGTCCCACAAAAATTCCCGCGCGCCGAAACACATGGATTGCTCGTGCCCCTTGCCGCAGGCGAGGACGATATCGCCGGGACGCGCCAACCGCAGCGCAAAGCGGATCGCTTCGCCGCGGTCCGGGACGCGCCAGAATGTCCCCCCCTCGGCTCCTCTCCCGGACCTTTCGACTGATCGCTCGGGGCGGCGCCTCGCGCCTGCCGCCATTTCCTCGAGAATTCCCTCCAGCGATTCCGTGCGCGGATCTTCGGCGGTCAGCACGGTAAGATCAGCCAGTTCCGCGGAGGTCTCCGCCATCATGCGGCGCTTCTCCTTGTCGCGCAACCCCGCCGACCCGAAAACACAAATTACGCGTCCCCCGGTCATCTGGCGGGCGGTCTCCAATGCAACCTTCAACGCGTTGGGCGTGTGAGCGAAATCCACGATGGCGGTGAAATCCTGTCCCATGTCAATGCGTTCCATGCGTCCGGGGATGCCTTCGAGCGAAGCGATCCCCCACGCGGCTGTCCTGGGATGGATCCCCAAGCCATAGAATGCGGCGGTCAACGCGGCGAGACAATTCGAGACGTTGTACGCGCCGACCAGACCGCTCGTCACCTCCACCTCGAACTCCCGGCTCTGCGCGGTGAAACGGATCCCCGACGGGCTGTATTGGATATTCACCGCGCGGACGTTCGCCTCCGGGCTTTGTCCGTAATTCACCTTGTTCACCGTGATCGAGCCGTTCAGGAAGTCGAACGATTTGGAATCATCGCGGTTGATGACGCCCAAACGCGCGTTCCCCTGCGGTTTGGGCAGCGTCCATTCGAGGCTTTCGAACAACCTCGCCTTCGCGGCGCGGTAGTTTTCGTAACTGCCGTGTTCGTCCAGATGTTCGTGCGTGACGTTGGTGACGACGCCGACGTCGAACTCGCAGGCATCCACGCGGCGCTGCGACCAGCCGTGAGAGGTCGTTTCAAGGACAACGTGCGTCAACCCCGCCTCCACCATTTTCGCGAGATAACGCTGGACGTCGTGCGCGTCCGGCGTGGTGACGTGGAAGCCGGTATCCAAAACTTCGTCCCCGATCACCGCGTTGACCGTGGAGATCATGCCCGCCTTAAGTCCGGCCGCGAGCAGGATTTTGTGGATCAGGTTCGTTGTGGTGGTCTTGCCGTCGGTGCCGGTCACGCCGATCACCGTCAGATGGCGGCCAGGCCAGTCGTAAAACGCGGCAGACAACCAGGTCAGAGCCTGACGCGTGTCTTCGAGTCGGACGTAAGGCGCGTTTCGCAGGTCGCCGATTTTCGTCGCCTCCCTTTCCCCCGCAACGGCAGCCGCGCCGTTGTCCAGCGCCTGCCGGAGGTGATCGTGACCGTCCGCGCTTCCGCCGCGCAGGGCAACGAACAGGTCGCCGGGCTTCACCGCGCGGCTGTCAATGGCAATGCCGCCGATCTCGACATCGGGAATGGAGACAGGCATGGGGAAGGGAAAATCAATAAAGAGTCGGGAAAGTTTTTTGCTCATGCGGTTAAATGAAAAATGGGTGTTGGCAAGCGCGCCAAGACCCATATAAAAGACTTCGGAAGCCTCGCAGACTTCCGAAGTCCTGCATGACTATTTCAGATTCTGGCGCAAGCCTTCGAGTTTCCCGGCGACGGAACCGTCCAGCACCTTGTCGCCGATCCTGACGACCAGGCCGCCGAGGATGGAGGGGTCAACCTTGAAGGCGACCTCCTTCGCGTTGAAACTCCTTTTGACGGCTTCCTGCTCGTCGCGGGTGAGAGGCAATGCGCTGGTGACTTCAGCCGCGTCGCCCGTGAACCCGCCTTCGACCACGACCACTTTGCCGGACTTCACGCCGGAGAAGAATTCATCGAGCAGCGCGCGCTGCTTCTTCTCGTCCAGCGCCTCGCCGACGATCTTGTTCGCGGCGGCAATGGCAAGGGCGGCAACCTGCCCGCGCAGATCGCCGAGGATCTGATTGCGTTCGAGTTCAGCCTCCGCCTTTGCGGCTTCGCGGATGCCGGCGACCTCCGCCTCGGCCGCGGCTCTCACGTCCTTGCCGGCGACGGCGGCGCGTTCGGTCGCTTCACGGACGATGTTGCCCGCCTCGGCTTGCGCCTCGGCGATGATCTTCGCGGCTTCCTTTTCCGCGTCGGAACGGGCTTCCGCGGCGACGCGGGCGTCCTCCAGTCCCTGCGCGATCTTTTGCTTGCGGGTCTCCATCATGTTCACCATGGGCTTGTAGATCCACGCGTTCAACGTCAGGAACAGGATGATGAACGCGACGATCTGAACGATGAGAAAACCCAGATTGATTCCAAGCGCTTCCATCTATCGCTCCTATCCGCCTACACGACTTTGAAGAGCATGAGGAACGAGATCACCAAGCAATAGATCGCGATGGCTTCGGAAAACGCGATGCCGAGGATCATGCTGCTCAAGAGGTTCCCGTAGGTATCGGGGTTGCGCGCCATGCCCGTCAACGCGCCCAACGCGCTCAATCCCACGCCGATCCCTGCGCCCGCCGCGCCCAACATTGCCAACCCGGCGCCGACGTAGCGCCCTGCTTCCATGATACTGCCTTCCATGTTTGTGCCTCCTTGGATTAATTCCTGATTATTTTACCTTTGCGTGACGCGCGTTCGCCGACGCGCCTGCCACGCGCTAATGTTCCGCGTGCTCTTCACCGCCGTGGCCCTGCGTAGCCATCACCATGAAGACCATCGTCAAAATGCCGAACACGAACGCCTGAATGATGCCGATGAACAACTCGAACAGGTAGATCGCGGCCGGCACGATGCTGATCTTGCCGAGCAGGGCGCCGAACACGGACACCAGCACGATGCCCGCGAACATGTTCCCGAATAGACGGAAGGCAAACGAGAGTATCTTCGCGAATTCCGAGATCAACTCCAGGATGCCCATGAACATGTCAATCACGCCGAAGACCGGCTTCTTGAAGATGCCGCCGAAGTTGAAGAACTTGGTCAGGTATCCCCAGCCGTGCGCGCGGAAACCGACCACCTGGATGGCGATCACCGCCAGCAGCGCCAGCGTGAAGGTGAAGTTCAAATCCACCGAAATGCCGCGGAAGAACGGGGCGAGAATATACTCCCCCTCCTCGGCGGTGAAAAGATACCAGTTCCCAGCCAGGAGTTCCTTGGCGTGTCCTTCGTGCCCGGGAGCGACGTGGTGCAGGACGCCGATGGACTCGAAACCGGGGATCAACTTCAGCAGGTTCGCAAACAACACGTAGATCATGATGGTCGCGAACCACGGGAAGATGGTCTTTACCCACCTGCCCGCCGCGCCCTCCGTCATGTTGTAGATGACCTCCAGGATCGCCTCCGTCGCGTTGCCGATGCCGCGCGGCACGAGGTCGGTCTGCGCGCTCTTTTTCAGCGAACGGTTGACCGCGTACGCAAAGATCAACAGCAGAACGACGGTGAGGATCAGGGTGGGGAGCGTATTGACCAGATAGAAAGGTCCCGCAAAGCCGAGGAAATTCTCGAAGATCGGCTCCTCGATCAATTTTTCCGGCGCCACCGTGATCTCAGGCTGGACAGGCACGAACATCCCCCCCAGGTAAAAACCCACGATCAACAGCGCCAACAGGACCCATCTGCGCCAGGGTCTGCGTTTTTCTTGTTCCAAATCCGCCTCCTAAGACGAAGTTTCAGAAGAATTCGATTCGTTTTCCATTTTGGCTTTCAAACGCGCCAGCGTTCTGCGCGCCACCGAAAGCATCACAATCACCGACACGGGAATTCCTGCAAACAACAAAGCCAGCGTAATCACCGGCTTTGTGCCAAACACGTTGTCGAGCCACAACCCGCCAAAAACAGAAGCCAGGATGATGACCAGCGTGAGACATCCCACCTGCCCGACCATCACGATCAATACGTTCGTCAGGATGCTCCTGCCTTTTTGTTCGGATTGTGTCATGTTGCACGATTATAAACGAAGGGCTAAAGGTGTGTCAAACAATAATCGGGATGACCCGCGTCGCTTCGTTCCCGACCTTCAGCCTGCCTCTGCCACGAAATCCCTATCCACGCCGAATCAAGTCGAACGCCCGCGCGTACCGCCGTTCCGCCCGGCGCGAGACGATCAAAACAGATTCAACGCCGCCGCGCCCGACCAACTGAACCACGGCGCAAAGAGCGTGCCGATCAGGATCACGCCGACCGCCAGCACGGTCAACGCGATGGCATACGGACGGGTCAGCGGGATGGGCAGGTTCTCCTCGTCCTCGTTCGGCATGCGGTACAGATACACGTACTTCAACACGTTCAGGTAGTAGTACACGCCGACGATCGAATTGACGATGCCCACAAAGACCAGCCAGACGTACCCCGCCTCCACGCCTGCCGCAAAGACGAAGACCTTCGCGACGAACCCGCCGAACGGGGGCATCCCCGCCAGCGAGAGGAACGCCGCCAGCATCATCAACGCCAGCCACGGAGAACGGCGGCTCAACCCGGCGTAATCCTTGATATCCTCCAGCCCGGTCACGCGGCTGAACGCCATGACGATGCCGAAGGCGAGCAGGTTCGTAAGGATGTACGCTGCAAGATAAAAGACCACGCTCGTCGCGCCGAGTTGCGACAGGGCGACCACGCCGATCAGGGTGTAGCCCGCGTGCGCGATGGACGAATAGGCAAGCAGGCGTTTGATGTTCGTCTGCTGCAGGGTGAGCAGGTTGCCGACCGTCATGGTGACGGCGGAGACGATGGCGAGCGTAACCGTCCACGAGACGCCAAAATCAGGGAACGCCACGAAGAACAGGCGGACAAGCACGGCAAAGCCCGCCGCCTTCGACGCCGTGGAGAGGAACCCGGAGACCGGCGTCGGCGCGCCTTCGTACACGTCCGGCGCCCAGAAGTGGAACGGCACGAACGAAGTCTTGAAACCAAGTCCCACGAGGATGAGAGCCAGCATGCCGAGCGCGGCGGTCAAGGGCAGGCTTCCGGCTTTGAACAGTTCCGCCAATTCGTACAGGTCGGTCGTCCCGGTGAAACCGAAGACGAGGCTGAAGCCATAGAGCATGAACGCCGAGGTCATCGCGCCGAAGAGCAGGTATTTGAAACCCGCCTCGGTGGATTTGTCGTCGGCGAGCATGAAACCGGAGAGGATGTAGAGCGGGATGGAGGTCGTCTCGATGGAAAGGTAGAGCATGACCAGGTCCGCAGAAACAGCCATCAGGTTCATGCCGAGGAGCGAGGCGAGGAGCAGGAGATAGGCTTCGCCGCGATGCCCGATCTTTTCGTTATCCATGAAAAGCAGGGCGGTCGCCGCGCCTGCGAACATGAACAACATCTTGAAGAAGAAGCCCAGCCAGTCGAAGCGGACCATCCCGCCGAGCGTCGCGGTCGGTTCGCCGGGACGGGCGAAGAGGAGACTGACGACCATCGCGGCAAGCAGTCCGCCCGCGGTCAGCCAGCCCACGTTACGGCGTTTTTCCTCCTTCCAGAACGGCTCGACGATGAGGATGAGAATGCCGAGGACGAGGATCAGGATCTCGGGGAGGATGGATGCGAACATTGTCGAAGTAAACATTATGCGCCTCCCAACAGGCGGAGTATGTTGTCAACCCCGGTTTGCACCAGCGGGACCATGAGACGAGGGAACCAGCCGATGAGAATCATTAACAGGCAGAGCGTCGTGATGGCGACCTTGTCCAGCACGGTGATGTCGGTGATGTGACCTTCGAGTTTTTCGGGCATGCTGCCGAAGAACACCTGGCGGATGTTCCGCATGATGTAGGCGGCGGTGATGACGATGGACACGCTGGCAATTACAGCCACCAGCCATCTCACCTGCCATACGCCCATGAAGATGGGGAACTCAGCCACGAAGCCGGAGAAGAGGGGCATGCCCATCGAAACCAGACCGCCGATGATGAAACCCACCGCGGCAAACGGCATGACCTTCACCATGCCTCCGAGTTCCGGGATCTCGCGCGTATGCGCGCGGTCGTAGATCATGCCGACGACGGCAAAGAAGAGAGCCGTCATCACGCCGTGCGAGAACATCTGCACGCCCGAACCGAGCAAGCCCTCGCGGTTGAGCGTGGAGAAACCGAGCATCACGAGTCCCATGTGCGAGACGGACGAAAAACCGACCATGTATTTGAAATCCGACTGGACGAAGGCGATGTAGGCGCCATAGACGACGGCGATCGCGGCGAAGGTCATGATCAGCCAGGACCAGGTCTTCGCGCCTTCGGGCAGGAGCATGATGCCCACGCGCAGCGCGGCGAATGCGCCCAGTTTCATCAACACGCCTGCATGGAACATGGAAACCGCGGTCGGCGCGGCGACGTGACCGTCCGGCGACCAGTTGTGGAAGGGCCAGATGCCGCCCAGCACCGCAAAGCCGAGGAAGACCGGCAGGAACCATATATCCTGGAAGGTCTGCGAGAAACCGGCGTTTTCCATGGCGAGCATGTCGAAGGAAAGGATGCCCGTGTTCTGATATTGCGTCCAATACATCACCAGCACGCCGACCAGCGAGACCACCGAACCGATGAACAGATACAGGGTCAGTTTCATGGCGGCGTATTCACGGGTCTGTATCCAGCCCCAGATGGCGATGAGCAAATACATCGGGAAGACGGCGATCTCGTAGAAGAAGAACAGCATGAACAGGTCGAGCGAGACGAATACGCCGAACACGCCACTGGCAAGGATGAACAGGAAGGCGAAGAACTCACGCGGACGGTCCTGGATGCCAGCCATGACGTGCGGGTTATCGTCGCCCCACGAGATCAAGACGCCCGTGAACATGACCACGCCCGTCAACAGGACGAGCGGGGCGCTGATGCCGTCCACGCCGAAGTGCAGGCTGATGCCCAGCGCGGGGAGCCAGTTATATTTTTCGACGAATTGATAGCCCGCCGCCGCCTGATCGTAGGAGAAATACATCCAAAGGGACAGGATCAGGGCGAAGCTCGCCGCCATCAACGCGACCGCGCGGGCTTCGTTTTTCCTTTGCGCGGGCAGCAACAATATCAGAATTCCCGCAGCGATCGGTGTGAACGTGATGACGCTCAAGACTGGAAAATTCATAATCACCTCTTGCCTCATCCCCAGCCCTTCTCCCGGAGGGAAGGGGTCGTCCCCTCTCCTATGGGAGAGGGTCAGGGTGAGGGTAAATTCTTAGAACAGCATGACCACGGCTCTGTTGATCACGTCCAGGATCCAGGCGGGATACAGACCGATCCACAGGATCAACGCCATGAGCGGGACCATCACCACGATCTCACGCGTGTTGATCTCGGTCAACTTGTGTTCGCCGCCCGCCCAGTGTTCGTTCAGGGGACCATGCAACACTTTCTTGATGCCCTTCAAAATGTACGCGCCCGTGAAGAGCAGTCCCAGCATGGCGACGGACGTGTAGATCGCCATCACCGGCACGGAATTGACGCCGACGCCGAACGAGCCTCGCACCACAAGGAACTCGGAGATGAAACCGTTGAGTCCGGGTAATCCGAGCGATGCCATGCTGGTGAAGATCAGGATGCCGCCGTAGACCGGGACGAGAGGAAACAACCCGCCGTAATCATCAAGGTTGCGCGTGTGCGTTCGTTCGTAGATCACGCCGACCAGGAAGAACATCCCCGCCGCCGACAAGCCGTGATTGAACATCTGGAGGATGGCTCCGTTCAAGGCGATCCTCGCGTCCTCGGTCCCGACGGCGAAAGCGGCTGCGGCGATTCCCAGCACGACGAACCCCATGTGATTGACCGACGAATACGCGACCAGCCGTTTGAAGTCCGTCTGCGCGTACGAGCCGAACGCGCCGAAGACGATCGCGGCGACCGCAAGGAAAGCCAGCGCGCCTGCGAAGTACTTCGCCTCTGCCGGATACAACGGCAGGATCAAACGCAGGAAGCCGTACGCGCCCAGTTTGAGCAGCACGCCCGCCAGGATCATCGAACCGGCGGTCGGCGCTTCGGTGTGCGCGTCGGGAAGCCAGGTGTGGAAGGGCCAGAGCGGAACCTTGACCGCAAACGCGATGACGAACGCCCAGAACGCAACCGCTTTGAATGTGCCGGCGGGAATGCCCGCAATCGGAGCCGTATATGCAGACCATTGTTCGGTGATGACCTGGAGGTCGTAGGTCTGGAAGAGAACGCCCAGCAGTTGGACCGCCAGCAAAAGTCCGAGCGAACCGCCCATGGTGTAGATCATGAACTTCATCGAGGCGTAGTTGCGATTCGCGCTCCCCCACTGGTTGATGAGGAAGTACATCGGGACGAGACCCACCTCCCAGAACACGAAGAAGATCAACAGGTCAATGGACATGAAGACGCCGAGCATCCCGGTCTCGAGGAAGAGGAACAGCATCATGTACGATTTGGTCTTTTCGTTGACGCTGAACGAGGCAAGGATCGCAAGCGGGGTGAGCAGCGTGGTCAACAACACCATCGAGAGCGAGAGACCGTCCACGCCGAGGTGCAGGGAGGAGCCGATCGCCTCGTACCAGACGTATTGTTCCTCGAACTGGTAGCCGGGCTGGCTCACGCGGAAGTTGAACCACGCGAACAACGACAACGCAAAAGGAATGAGACTCGCGACCAGCGCATACCACTTGTGAAGCGTCTTCTCATCCCCCGGCAGGAAGAGCATCGCCGTTCCCGCCAGCGCGGGAAAGAACAGGATGAGCGAAAGAAGATGAGTGGCGATGAAATCCATCATTTACTCCTGATAGTTCGAGCGTAGGAGGCGTTTTTCAACGCCTATTGCGCGCTTCGCGAAGAGCGCAACCTACCGAGTTTCGCGTAGAAGGCGTTCTCAAACGCCGTAACCTACGCGGCGAATATGAAGAAATACAATGCCGCGCCGATGATGACGAACGTAACCAGCGCGAGTATGAGATATTGCTGGACGCGTCCCGTTTGGATGGCGCGCAGTTTTCCGCCAAACCAATAGGTGACGTTTGCCGAGCCGTCGCCGATCAGGCGGTTGATGACGGGCAGGTCAATGTAATTTCGCAGGGCGGAACCGAATCCCTGCGTGCCGGGACCGAAGGCGTGCAGGATGCCGTCAATGACGCCCTGATCCAACAGTTTGTAGACGACGTTCTCCGCAAACCAATATGCCGGTTTGACGAACAGAAAATCGTAGATTTCGTCGAAGTAATATTTGTTCTTGAGCAGTGGGATCTGCAATTTATCCTCGCTGACCGATCTGACGTTACGATACGCAAGCCAGCCGACGAACAAACCGCCAAGCGCAACGACCAGTGAGGTCAACAATGGAACGATATTGAACTTGACCGCTTCGGGATGTTCGGCAAGCGTCGAGCCGACAAATTCGTGGAACCAGTTCGGGACGAGTCCGCCGAGGAGTGGGAAATGCTCGGGGATGCCGACCCAGCCATAGGTCACGGCAAAGAACGCTAGAACGACGAGCGGGGTCGTCATCGTCCAGGGAGTCTCCTGCGCGTGTTCGGCTTCCTTTGTGCGGGGTTCCCCGAGGAAGGTCAATGTGATCTGTCGCATGGTGTAAAACGCGGTCAGGAAAGCCGCAATCGCCAGCGTGATGAAAACAGCCATGTGACCATGACCGAAAGCATCCGCCAGGATCTCGTCCTTCGACCAGAAGCCAGCCGTGATGAGCGGAAAGCCGGAGAGGGCAAAGCCGCCGATGAGGAAGGTCCAGAAGGTGATGGGCATCTTTTTTCGCAAGCCGCCCATGTTGTACATGTCCTGCGGGTCAACCTTGTGATTCCCCGTGTGCAGGACGCCATGCTCCATGCCGTGAATGACGGAGCCGGAGCCGAGGAAGAGCAATGCCTTGAAGAAGGCGTGCGTGATGAGATGGAACGCCGCGGCAACGTACGCGCCGATGCCGAGCGCGGCGATCATGTAACCGAGTTGCGAGATGGTCGAATATGCCAGTACGCGCTTGATGTCGTTTTGAGCGACGGCGATGGTCGCGGCGAAGAACGCGGTGAACGCGCCGATGAACGCAATGACGGTCATCGTGGTCGGGTCGAGGCTCGTAAGCGGGAACATGCGAATGACCGCGTAGACGCCCGCGGACACCATCGTCGCGGCATGGATCATTGCGCTGACCGGGGTCGGACCTTCCATCGCGTCGGGCAGCCAGACGTGGAGCGGGAACTGCGCCGATTTGCCGATCGTACCGATAAAGAGAAGCAAACCGATCAAGCCCGCCACAGACAGGCCGAGGAGGCCGGACTGCGCTCCAGCCAGGGCGTGGAGCGTTTGTTCGGTGAAGATCTCGCGGAAGGTGAGCGTGCCGGTCGCCGAATACAGATAAGCAATGCCCAACAGCATGAACACGTCGCCGATGCGGGTGGTCATAAAGGCTTTGACCGCCGCATCGCGCGCGGAGGGTTTGCCGTACCAGAAACCGATCAGGAGGTAGGAGCACAATCCCATGATCTCCCAGCCCACGAACATGGTCAACAGGTTATCGGAGACCACGAGGACGTACATGCCGAAGGCGAACAAACCGAGGAAGGCAAAGAAGCGCGAGTACATCGGCTCGACCGAGGGGACGACGTGTTTGTGCCCATGCTCCTCGACGGTTGCGCCGTGAGGCGGCAAGCCCGCTCGGTCATGGTCGCCAGCGGGTTGTCCATAGTTTTGATAGCCGACGCTGTACAGGAAGATCATGAAGATCGTGATGGATACGAAGAACAAAACCGCTGCGCCGAACGGATCAATCAAAACGCCGATCTCGAACCACGAATTGCCGGTCGGCAGCCAGCGGATCGAAGATTCAAAAGGATGTTCGCCCAAATGCTCCACGCCGAGCGCGCGGAAGAAGACGATCATGCTTCCGAGCCACGAGAGCGCCGCCGCGCCCACACCGATCGTATGGCTGAGCGCCTTGTTCTTGTTCGTAAGCAGCACGATCAAAAAGAACGCCAGGACGGGAGGGAGGGGAATTAACCAAATCAATGTTTCTGTCGTCATCAAACCTCCGAAGAAGGTAGAAATTCGAGAATTGGAGAATTCTCCGGTTCTCGACTTCTCTGTTCCTCTAGAATTTCATCATATCCAGTTCGTCGGCGATCACCGTATTGCGGCGGCGATACACCGAGATCACCAGCGCCAAGCCCACAGCCACCTCCGCCGCGGCGACCGCGAAAACGATGATGGCGAACACCTGCCCCGTCATCATGCGCACGTCGCCGTAGCGCCAGAACGCGGCAAGGTTGACGTTCACCGAGTTCAGCATCAACTCGATGCCGAGCAGGATGGCGACCGCGTTGCGCCTCGAAAGCACGCCGAACAGACCGATGCTAAAGAGCGCCGCGGCAAAAATGAGATACCAGGAAAGCGGAACCATTGTCTGCGCCTCCTATTTCCGACCGAACGCGACGTACACCGCGCCCACCAACGCCGCCGCCAACAGGACGGACGCCACCTCGAACGGCAGGACGTAGGCATTGGGGGAGACGAGCGCGTTGCCCAACTCGGAAACCGCATCGAAACTGACGGGGTAGGCTGGCGCGGTCTTCGAGAAGCCCTCCCAACTCCGAAGCAGGAAGAACAGACCGCCGAAGGTCGAAACCGCCAGCAAGGCGCCGAACCACCAGTTTCGGTTCAACTGCGCGCCCCGGTCGCGCATCTCCTTGCGGGTGAGCATCACGGCAAAGATGAACAGGATGGAGATCGCGCCGATGTACACCACCACCTGCACCACCGCAAGGAAGTTTGCGCTCAGCAAAGCGAAGACGACCGCCACGCCGAACAACGCCGCCACGAGCCAAAACGCGGCATGGACGAGGTTGCGGGTCGTCACCACCATGAGACCCGAACCGAGCGTAAAAAATGCAACTACAAGAAAGATGATTTGTTCACCAGTCATAGAAATTCTCCAATTCTCCGATTTTCCAACTCTCCATCGAGAATTGGAGCCTTGGAGAATTAATGATGCGCCTCCGCAACCTGGGATTTTCCTTCCACCCTCTCGCGCTCCCTGCGGCTGTGCGAACGCGTGATCTCCACCGCCGCCCACGCGACCAGCACGTTCGCCAGGAACATGCTCGTAACGTAGAGCCAGGCCGGAGCGTCCGCGAGAAGCGCATTCACCAGGGCGATCACGATCAGGAGGGCGAAAGCCAGGGGGGTCAGGAACTTCCAGTTGAACGCCAGCATGTGGTCAATGCGGATACGGAGCAGCGTGTAACGAATCCACATGATGATCCAGTAACCGATGAAGGCTTTGAAGACCAGCACCGCGATCGCCAGGAAGGCGCTGACCTGTTCCAGCCCAAAGAAACGATAACCGCCGAAGAACATGATCGCCCAGAAACCGCCGAAAGTGAAGGCGTGGAGCAACTCGCCCGCATAGAACATGCCGAACTTCATCCCGGAATATTCGATGTTGTAACCGGAGACCAGTTCCGATTCCGCCTCGCCCATGTCGAAGGGCGCGCGTCCGAGTTCGGCGATGGCGGCGATGAGAAAGATGAGCGCGGCGAGCGGCGCAAGGAAGACGAACCACACGTCCTGCGCCTGCGTGATGGCGGCAACGCCCATCGAACCTGCGAACAGAGTCGGGATCAACATGGTGGTCAACATCGGAATTTCGAAGGAAAGCATGACCGCCACTTCGCGGAACGCGCCGATCAACGAAAACTTGTTGTTGGACGCCCATCCCGCCATGATGATCGAAAGCGTCCCGATGGCGCCCGCCGCGATGATGTACAACACGCCGACGTTCAAATCCACGCCCAGGATGGTGGGAGCCAGCGGCACAACCGCCCACAGGATCAACACGGAAGTCATCGAAAGGATGGGCGCGAGGTTGTACAACGCTTTGTCCGCTTCGGCGGGGGTGATATCCTCCTTGATCAACAATTTGATGATGTCCGCAAACGGCTGGATCAACCCGAACGGACCCAAACGATTGGGACCGATGCGATCCTGGAAGCGCGCCACCACCTTGCGCTCGACCCAGACGAGCAGAATATCCAACACCATCAGCAAACTGATCAGGAGGAGGACGCCCAGAAAACCGATCAGAATTCTGGCGGCAAGTTCGGGCATGCCCCAGTTCGTGAAGACGCTCATCAGCCATTCCGCGGCTATCTTGAGGGGATCTTTCCAAAAACTCATGTGACGCTCCTAAAACCAGATTTGGAATCAGGCGGCTGGCTGCCGTCTTTGCGGAAGCAAGCTTCCGCAATCCAAACTGTCGTTACACAAAGAAAAGGCTGAATGGAGAAATTCCAGTCAGCCTTCTCTGTGATTGTCTAAAAATTTACGCCCACTCCAGCATCCCCTTGCGCCAGGTATAGACCAGGCTCGCAACAAGGATCAGGATGAAGATGACGCCTTCGATCACGGCGAATAAACCCAGCGCGCCGAGTTTCACCGCCCAGGGAAAGAGGAACACGACTTCCACATCGAAGACGAGAAAGACCAGCGCAAAGATGTAATACTGCGCCTTGAACTGCACCCAACTATCGCCGTACGTTTCGATGCCGCATTCGTAGGTTGTCTGCTTGATGGGATTGGGCTTCTTGGGGCTGAGGAGCCACGCCACTGTGATCGCGCCCACGGGAATGATCATTCCTACGATGAAAAACAAAGCGACGAAAATCCACGGATTCATACAATCTCCATCTTGATTTATCAACAACGCCCGAAATTGTACCATAAAGAACTATCGCGCCGCATTATACGCATGTCAATTTTTCTGGTGATATTCGTCATATATTTCCGTTCTTATTTTCCGCGTCTTGTCCTCCTCCCCAACAGGAATTTTACGACATCCTCGAAAAAGGGAAAGCCGATGACCGCGCCCACGATGGACCCGACGCCCCCGGCCGTTCTCACAACGTTGGCGGGCAAGCCCAGAAAATTGACCGCTTCGATCTCCACGATTTGGGCTGATACCGTTTTCTGGCTTTCCCTCCCTCCGGCCTTTTCCACGAAACGCAAATAGAACCAGACCGTGCCGCGATAGACGCCCGCCTCCGGGGGACGGACGCTCCAATAGAAAGTGACCGACTGCCCCTTCGAGAGAGTCTGGCTGGATAGATCGGGAGGAGATACCTGCATCCCTGCGATGTCGAACCTCGCCTCGGCAATGACGTGATGCGTTTCATACAGGTCGGGGATCTCGATCACCTCCCCGCCGACGACGTTCCCTTCGAATTGCGCCGTCGGGGTGAGGTTGCCGAGGTCGTCCACCTCGAGCGTCAGTCGGACGATGTCCGAATCCCCGGCGCGGATCCGGGCGGGGAATTCCAGCGTGAGTCTGCGGCGCTCGGGAATGGTGGGCGCGATTTCGCTTCCGATGACGGGCGGTTGCAATGCATTCGTGGGAGTTGGAATCGCCTGCTGGGTTGGCATGGGTTCCGGTGCGGCGGCGGGCTCCTCCGGCGCGGATGCCGCTCCTCCGCACGCTATGGCGGATATGGCAAGCGCGGCAATCGCAACGAATATGGGAAAAAGGTTCCGGGGAGGATAAGGCATCGGGATCACGCGACAGGGATCGGCTGGGTCAGAAGCGAGGTGGGCGTCGGCAGCTGCATGTCCGAGGGGGAGATCGGCTGCGTGTTGGTGATCCGATCCAGCGGCTTATACGCCCAGATCAACAACGCAATGGAGACGACAAGGATCGCAACTCCGAGGACGATCCGCATTCTTCTCATTGATCCACCTCCTCCACTTCGAGGTACCAGCGGACGCGCGTGCCGACCTTGTCGCGCATCTGCCATGCCAGGGATTTCGGCATTTCGTCGAACGCCCTGCGTATGGTTTCGACGCGTTCCATGACCAGGCGGCGTTCTTCGGGCGTAACCTGAAAATCTCCGTTTTCGAGAATGTCCTGCACGCGGTCGAGGTTGAGGGAGGTGGTTTTATACAAGCCCCAGTCCTGGGCGCAGAGCGAGACGATGCGTTCCAGCCCGATCATGCCTTTGCGCTCGTCGCCGATTTCGTTGTTGAGGAGCAGGCAGATGATGTCCAGCGCGTCCTTGCGGTTGAGTTGGACGACCTGCGTTTTTGTGAGAAGCAGTTCGGCAAGCGGGATGGTCACTGCGTCCACGTCGAGGCGGTTGTCGAGGGGCAGTTTGTGACACATCTCGAAATCGCCGATCAGGATGTCCACGTGAAGACTTTGAAACTGATCGTGATAGTAGATTTGCCTGCGCGCGCCGTTCAGCAGGTTGAACTGCCTGTCGGGCGAGTATCCCATTTTGCGAAAGAAGGGCTCGAGTTTTTGCCGGTCGTTCTTTTGCACGAGGAAATCGAGGTCGGGCGCTTCGCGATGGAAGAGTTTCGGGTTGTCCCGGCAATGCGCGAGGACGGCGAGGCCCCCAAAGGCGCGCATGCGCATCTGATTTCGATTCGCGGCGTCAATGAGACGGTTCATCTCGTTGACGAGGTCGGTCAACGTGTCCATGAAAAAATTATACCCTTCTCCCGGCGCGGGGACGCGGCGCGGGAGAAGGGCAAAGGGACTCTGCTATTCGACCGGTATTTCAGCCTGGACCTTGTCCATGTCAATACCCCTGCTCTTGCGATAGGACTTGAAGCCGAAGTAGATGATCGCGGCGAGCACGTACATCGAGAGCATGTAATACACCGAACTTGTATTGGTCAACCCGATGCCATACAAGGCGTTCGGGTCGAACAACCACTGGTACAACAGGAACACAAGGAAGCCGCCGAAGATCACGCCCGCCACCGTGATCAACGGAATGCCGAGGATATTGTATTTGGCGATCGGCGAGGATTTATACAGGTCGGGTTTGGTGTACGGGAGGATGATCGCTGAGATCGTCGTGCCAAGATAGGTGACCGCGATCACCAGCGTGGAACACAGCGTCAACGTCTGGAAGTTCGCAATGTTATACGAGAAGAGATAGGCAACCAAAACCGAAGGGACCACCATCAACAACAACGCGTTGACCGGCGTGCCTGTGCGCTCATTCACCTCCGCGACCTTTTCCGGGAGCAGGCGGTCGAACGCCGCGGCGAAGATCACGCGCGTCGAGGAGAGGAACACCGTCCCGCTCCAGCCGAACCACCACAGGCTCATCAGCACAACGACAATGAACTGAACGACCCTGCTGGGCGTCAGGAACGCCGCGAACAACGCCGGGTAGGGCCAGACGGGGAACGCGGGGGCAACATCCGTGTAGCCCCAGGCATAGTTCCACCATGCCGCGCCCGCCTGCACGTAAAAGTCCCAGCCGATGGTTTTGCTGATGGCGTACAGCAGGATGATCCCAAGCAACGTTGTAACGCCAAGCGCCCATCCCATACCGGAGACGTTGCGTTTGAAATCGGTTGCGCCGCGCACTTCACCGTACAAGGTCGCGCCCCAGTTGGGCCACAGGTTGAAGAACACCATGTATGGCAGAACAAGGAAGACCGCCAGCAAAGCCCCGCCGCTGAACGGGGTGACTGCGCCGGCTTCCGTTCCGAGCGCCGCGGTCGCGTCATACACACCCGGCTGGGCGCCAAACATCGAAGCCGCGTTGGAATCGAGTCTCGCCTTGAATGCGGCGTTGGACCCGGTGAGCAAAAGTACGATGACGATCAACAATCCCAGCACGCCGCCGTAGAATGAATATTTCTGGATTTTGGCGTAGGTCTTCATGCCGAGCGCGATGAAGATACTGACGATGGCAAGCGTGATCAGTGAAGCGACGAACGCGCCGTTCTGTGTGCCCGCAAACCAGAGCGCCGTATCCTGCGCGCCAAGAATGCCGAGGATCGGCACCAGCACGATGTGACGGAACATGTCGCCATAGAGCGGCACCCACAGCCACAGGATGAACCACCAGCCGGTGACCGCCAGGATGAAGCCCACCGCGCCGCCCAGGATGCGGCTCTGCCAAACGTAATCGCCGCCAGAACGAGGCATGACGGCGATCAATCCTGCATATACGATGACTTCGAAGAAGATGAAGAGCGCGCTAACGATCAACGCATTGATCATCCCACCCTCGAAGTAATACATCTGGCTGAAACTGTACAACCCCAGGGTGATGAGGTTGATCGAAAAGAACGCGTAGACGAACGCGTCCATGACCGACCACGAACGCACCAGGCCGGTCGCCTTACGCACGAACAAGTTACTCATGGGGAACCTCCTCCAAAGGATTGAGTACTGCGAGAATTATCTCGCCGCCTCGCCAGCGCAAAATGAATTTCGCGGTACTGCAAGATTTATCCTGCCGCCTCGCAAATGCGAAATGAATTTCGCGGTACTGCAAGAATTATCTCGCCGCCTCGCAAATGCGAAATGAATTTCGCGGTACTCCACAGTTCATAACACGCAACGCCCAAAAAAGTTAACCTGTTGTCAAAACGTAATTTTCGATCTTCCCGTTTCCCAGGACCACGAGCGCGCCGAGCAGCGTCCCCTGTTCGTACATCGAACCGGGGTTGATGCACAGGGTTTTTCCGATGCGCGCCGCGCCGCGCCCCTCGTGGATGTGTCCATGCAAGCCGAGCAGGGGCTGGGTCTCCTCGATGATTTTACGCAGCGCAGTCGAGCCGACGGGTTTGAGCGCCTGTCCCGCCATTTTGGGGCGCAGATTCTCGTCCAGTTCCGGGGCTTCATCGAGACCGGACTTATACGGCGGCACGTGGATATTGAAGACGGCGTTGCGCGGATTCCTGAGTTGGGAGATCATCGCTTCATACCGGACCTTGAGTTGGTCCTCGTCCTCTTCCCGGTGCGTATCCCAGGGCGTCCGGTTCGACCAGCCGGAGGCGATCATTTCGTGGACTCCGTCGAGGGGAATCGCCTGCCCCTCGGCGTGGATCACGCTCCGGCTCGCGCGAACGATCTCATCCACCTCGTTCATATCGTCGTTGCCGGGGCAGCAGTACACCTTCATGCCAGCGCCGTCCAGTTTTTTATCCGCCAGATCCATCCACTGCTGGACGATCTTGAGGACTTCGTTCGCAAAGATGCGATGGACGCGTTCCGGGTCCTTTTCGAGTTCGGCGATCTCGTCGGGGTTCGTGAGATAGGGATAATAGCCGCGGCTGCGGACGCGCTTGATCATGTCCGCGAGTTCGTCTTCGTTCGTGATCTGGAATTCCTGTTCGAGTAACGTGACCTTGTAATTCTTTCCGCCCTGATGAATGAACGGCACGACCGCCTTGCCCGTCATGTCGCCGCCGAGGATCAACACATCGGCTTCGTAGAATTTCCCTGCATTGAGAAACTTGCTCCAGCAAATGTCCGATCCGTGGATGTCGGTCGCAAAGAAGAGTTTGGTCACAGGCAAATCCTTCCCGTGCTGAATTGATCCGGCGCTACAATGAGCCGATTATACTCCCAATGGTTTTGGCAAATCCGAATTGCCTCACAAAAAAGCAACTTTGCGAAGTAGTGTTGCCTCAAAAGGATCGCCGGGTCTCTTTTATAATCGAACCATGCCAACAAACCTCCTCATCAACATTCTCGGCTGGACGGGTTCGGTCCTGTACCTGCTTGCGTATGCGCTGGTCTCTGCGAAGAAGACCGAGGGCGATTCGCTTATGTATCAGGGTATCAACATCTTTGCGGGCATCCTGCTCGTGATCTATACGCTTGCCCTGGGCGCGTACGCCACGACGGGTCTCAATGCCGTCTGGGTTGCCATTGGTGTGTTCACGTTGGGGCGAAAATGGCTTATACGAAACTGATTCCGCGCCATACGCAGGGTTCACGCGTCGAAGAGATTTCACGCGGCGCTTCGCATTATCGCTTGACGATTCCTTCTGGAAAAGCGGACGCATACCGCCTCGCCCAACTTGATGACTATACGCTCCTCTCGAGACGACAATTCCCCCACCGCCTCGGACTTGACTTGAGCCTGCTCGCCAGAACCTCAAGCGACGCCATCCCCGGAACCTGGGGATTCGGATTGTGGAACGATCCGTTCGGGTTATCAATCGGTTTTGGCGGCAAGCCGTTCCGCCTGCCCGCCCTGCCGAACGCGGTCTGGTTTTTTGGGGCGTCGGAGGAGAATTATTTATCTTTCAAATCCTCCCACACAGAGCGGAGGGCGAAGCTCAAAGACGAAGCGCGCTTTGCCAACAGCGCTTCGTCTCCGATCTGTTCCGCTCAGCGCGATGTACCCGTAAACGGATTCCTTGCACAATCCTTCCGTTCGCCGAGGTTTCATCCGCTGTTGATCCTTGCGGGGATGGCGCTCCCTTTTTCGCGCAAGTGGACGCGGCGGTTGATGAGCCGGGTCATCGAGGAGAGTGGAATCGCCCTCAGCGTGGATCCGCGCCAATGGCACAGATACAGGCTCGAGTGGAGTCCGAAGCGGGTCTCCTTCGAGGTGGATGATGTTCAAGTGTTCGAATCGGATGTGAGTCCAAATCCGCCTTTGGGTTTGGTCATTTGGATGGATAATCAATACGCGGCGTTCACCCCTGAAGGAAGGATCGGGTTCGGAGTGTTGGAAAACCCCGAACCCGCGTGGTTGGAAATCAAAGAGGTGGAAGTAGGTTAGAACGCCCAATAATTGGGAAGATAGATGCGCAGGAGCGCGTCAATGAGCAAGCCCAGCAAAATATAACCGCCGAAGCGACGGTTGTGCTGGAAGGCGAAGCCCGAAAACCACACGGGCCAGGCGGGCCAGCCTTCGGGGGCTTTTTCGGGTTTCGGTTCGTTCAAGACTTTGAAGAACTCGAGGGCGTCCTTGTAGGCGAGGAAGACGATCAGCATGGCGGGCGTGAAATAGCGCGTGACGAATACGAGGTACAGGATCACGGCGTAGATCGCGACGAGGGCAGCCTGGTCGGCTCGACGGGCAACGGCTTCGCCCGCGCGCACGGGGAATGTGCCGACGCCGCGCGCTTGGTCGTCTTCGCGCTTGTCAATGTGTTTGGCAACGTTGATGCTGGCAACGCCCAAACCATAAGGCACGCCTGCCAGCACCGCGTTCCACACGTTGGACATGACGATCTCCCGTCCGCTCACAAGGGCGAGGACGTAATACACGCCGCCGACAATGATCGGTCCCCATATCAGGAAGATGGACAGTTCGCCGATGCCCCAATATTTGAACGGGTAAGTGTAAAGCAGAAGGACCGCCGCGCCGAACGCAAACAGGGCAATGACGGCAAGGTCGAACGAGGTGTTGAGAAGAGCCCAAACGCCCGCAAGGGCAGCAAGTGCGCCGCTGACGATGAACCATCTTAGTTGCTGCGCTTTGGTGAAGAAACCCTGCGCCAGCGGATGGACGCCGTATTGCGTGCGGAAGTAATTGCCGTTATCGAGGCCCCGGTTGTAATCGGTGTAATCGTTGAGCAGGTTGTTCGTGCCGTGCGCGAGGAACAAGCCCAGGGTGAGAATGAGGAATGGACCCCACGCGAAGTACCCATCGCGCCAGGCAAGGATGCCCGAAATCACGCAGGAATACACGGTGACCAGCGTCACCGCGGAACGGGTGGCGATCAGCCATTTGGAAACAACGTCGAGCGCGTCCCACTCCTTTTTATCGTCCATCTTGATGAGTTGCCACGAGGCTTTCCGCCACATTGCGAAGTTGATGCGCATCACTCTCTCCTTATAAGGTTGGTCGAACGGCAAATGCCGATTTTCAAGGTCTGATTGTGCAAAATTATACGACCAAAACGATCCTCCGAGTCCTCAGTCCGGGATTTAAACACACACGGGCAGGGAACGCCTGCCCGCGTAAAGCCGCTTTGCAAAATCCTATCGCCAGAAGTTCTGCGTGAACGGGATCAACCGAAGCGCAACGTCCAGCAACAAGCCGAACATGAAGAGCGAGCCGAACTTGCGGTTGTTGAAGAACGCATACCCGACGAAGTAAAGGGGCCAGCCGGGTTGTCCCTCGGGCCTGGTCTTCGGCTTGGGTCTCAGGAAGACCGGATAAACCTTTAGGAACAAGGGAATCGCGAAAAAGACGATCAGCATGACCGGCGTAAAGAATTTGACCGCGATCAGGTACACGGTGAAGAAATAAGGCGCGATCATCATCGCCAGCACCGCATAACGGGAGGCTTTTTCGCCGATCACGACCGGCAGGGTGTGAATGCCCTTCTCCCTGTCCATGTCGAGTTTGTCAATGTGCTTGCCGAAGATGACCGTGGTCACGCCGAAGACGTAGGGAAGGCTGGCAATGACGACGTTCCAGTTCCATTGCCGGGTCAACACGTAGTACCCGCCGCCGATCATCAACGGGCCCCAGACGACCAGCACGGCGAGTTCCCCCATTGCCATGCCCTTGAGGGGCCAGGTGTAGAACAGCAGGAAGAACGCGCCGAGTCCCAGCAATATCCAGGCGGTGGGGGTGAAGCCCGCGTACCAGATCAGGTACAAGCCCAGGGCGAGGGCGACCAGGGCGGTGACGGCGAAATAGGTCAGGTGTTGCCGCTGGGTCATCAAACCGCTGGCAATGGGCTGCGCGCCGTAGATGTTGCGGTAATAGTTGTCCTTGTCCACGCCGCGCACGAAATCGGTGTAATCGTTGAAGATGTTGTTGCTGGCGTGCGCCATGATGAGACCGAACGCCAGCGCAAGCCAGGGAAGGAAATTGAACGACCCGTCGCGCCAGGCGAAAAGCCCCGCGAGAGCCGCAGAGATAAAGGTCATAATGAGAACCGCCGCGCGGGTGGAGATCAGCCATTTCGAGATCACATCGAGGCGATCCCATTCCTCCTTGGAGACTTCCGGGATCACGCTCAACGCTTTTTTCCACATTGCGATATTCATGGTAACGCTCCTCGATAAATTTTCGCGATTATAACCAATTCGCCGTCGTCCGGGCGGTCTTCATCGAAAAGCCTTTTGATAGGCGTTCAGGATTGCATCCCAGCGCCGGACGGCGTCCCGGTCAACCGTCTGGAATTCGGGATGCGCCTCGAACCACGCCAGCGAACGGCGCACGCCTTCGCTCCATTTCACCCTGCACTCGAACTCCGGGACAAATCGTTTGATCTTGCCGTTGTCGAACACCACGCTGTTGGATTTATCGCCGATGAGACTCCCGACGGCGTGATCGTCGAAGCGCGCAATGAAATCGCTGGGGATGTGGATCACGTTCGGGTCCCGACCGAGAGCCTGATACGCTTCGAGATAGATTTGATCCCAACTGAGAACTTCATCCGACGTGATGTGAAAGGCTTCGCCGATGGCTTTTTTATTTCCGAGCAAGCCGAGCAGACCGACGGCGAAATCCGCGTTCCAGGTCAACACCCACAACGATGTGCCGTCGCCGGGGACGATGACGGGTCCGCCCTGTTTCATGCGGTCAACCAGGGTCCACGGATGCTGCCAACTGCCGTAGATGAACGGGATCTGCGAAGGTCCGTAGGTGTGCGAAGGGCGGACGATGGTGGCGGGGAATCCGTCTTCACGGTATTCCTTCATCAACAAATTTTCGCAGGCGATCTTGCCGCGCGAATATTCCCAAAACGGATTTTCCAGCGGCGTCTCTTCGGTGATGAGGTAGTTCCGCACCGGCTTCTGATACGCGCTGGCGGAGGAGATGAACACGAACTGGTCGGTCTTTTCGCGAAAGAGGGAGAGGTCGCGTTCGATGTCGTGGGGGGAAAAGGCAACGAAGTCCACCACGGCGTCGAAGCGGTGACCAGCCAACAGCGTGGAAAGACGCGCAGAATCGGCGTGGACGTCCGCCTGTAGAACAGTCGCGCCTTCCGGCGGGGGAAACTTTTTCGAGAGCGAGCGATTCAAAAGAAAAAGTTCGTGACCGCGCTCCACGGCAAGTTCCGAACAGGCGGAACTGATGATGCCGGTGCCGCCGATGAAAAGAAGTTTCATCATCCTTCTCCCGGCTGCGGAACGGGTTGAGCGGGGGCGCGGTGCGCGACGATGTTCTCGACCCAGAAAATGACGAGCGCCAGCCAGACGATGCTGAAACCGATCAGGCGGGTGTGATCGAACGGTTCGCGGTAGATGAAAACGCCGATCAGGAATTGGATCGTGGGGGCGAGATATTGCAGGACGCCGACCATGTTGAGCGGAATTTGTTTTGCGGCGGAGGCGAACATGAGCAGTGGAATGGTGGTGACGATGCCCGCGCCGACGAGCAGGAGGTCCACCGTCAAACCGTCGCGCAGGAACGCGCCCGTGCCGTCGAATTGAACGACGGCAAGATAGACAAGCGCAATCGGAAAGACGATGCCCGTTTCGAGCGTCAATCCGTAGACCGAGCCGAGCGGCGAAAGTTTCTTCACCAAGCCGTACAAGCCGAAACTCACCGCGAGTGAAAGCGCGATCCAGGGCAGGCGTCCGTAGGTGAACGTGAGGTAGATCACGCCGACCGCGGCGAGCGCGACGGGGACCCATTGCATCGGGCGCAGGCGCTCGCGCAGAAAGACCACGCCGAACAGCACGCTGAGCAGCGGATTGATGAAATATCCCAAACTCGTCTCGACGATGAATCCCGCGTTCACACCCCAGACGTAGATCAGCCAGTTGACCGAAAGCAGAACGCCCGCAATCGAATAAATGCCGATGGTTTTGCGCTGAAACGCCACCGAGCGAAAATCCCTCCACTGGCGGGAGACGAGGATGTAAAGCGTCAGCAGGACGAACGACCAGCCGATGCGGTGTCCCAGCAGTTGGGGGGCTGGAACTTGCTGCAATAATTTCCAATAAATGGGGAAAAATCCCCACAGCGCGTATGCGGCGACGCCGCTCCAGATGCCTTTGTTCATAAACCTTCCTGAATGAATGTTCTTCGGAATTGACCGCCAAAAGGCAGCCCGATCAAACCTGTGGGATATTCAGAACGTCTCGATGGGCTGGCGTCCCGTGAAGCCCGCCTCCAACTCGTGCCAGAACTGGATGCTTGCTTCTCCGTATTTCCAACACAGGTATACCTCCCTGCCATTACGCAAGGCGCGGAAATCCACCAGACCGATCGTCACATCCTTGACCTCCACGCCCATATCCTGCAAACGATGGAGCAAGGCATACAGCCTGTCGAAATCGGGCAGGAGTTTGCTCAAGGTCGAACTGCCGCCGTTTCCCGCCGCCTTTTCCGCCATTTCCCATATTTCGGAGCGGCGCTCACGGATGCGCCTTCCTATCTCCATCAACTCCTCCACCATCGGGCGGACGACGGTCAACAATTCATTGGCTTCGCGGAGGGTATAGTATTGGGGCATGGAAGCCAGTATACCATTTGCGTTGACAGCGTTCTTAGGGTTCGTAAAAAAACAAGCTCCCTCACCTTCCACGAAATGGATGTCATTGCGAGGGTGTTCGTCCCGAAGCAATCCCCACTTTGCAGGAAAATCTATGGCAACAGGAGATTGCT
>JAANMU010000858.1_pt1 | contig 32460 bp, 27 predicted proteins | sample 7279701 | NCBI WGS metagenome assembly JAANMU01 (sample SAMN14094539, study PRJNA606508) | bioreactor metagenome | isolation source: A lab-scale SPAN reactor treating ammonium-rich wastewater day 57 | place: Ireland: Galway | collected 2017-03-13
CTTGTTTTTTATCTTTGATTTTTTACTTTTATCTTTTACGGTTTCAACTTCCGCATCCGGCAGAGCTTGCGCAATTATCGGCTTGTCCGTTTTTTGAGTAGTTTCTGCGGTTTTATTTAAGGTTTTACCGACTTTTTTCTTCTTATCGTTTATTGTTGCTGTTTCCGGTTTATCTGCGGTTTGCACAGATTGGTTTTTACTTGTTGTTTTTACACTTTTTTTGGGTTTGTTGCCGATATTGATTTGTGATTCGGCAATTGTATTCGACAAAGTAACGGTCGCGTCAATCACCGCTATTGTATCGGAAGCGTTTGAGGCATTTTTCTGACTTTTAGCGCGTTTTATTGCGACAGTTGGGGCGGAAGTTTTTTTATTCATAGAATTATTATTGGCGCACGGTTGTGTCGCATATTTGCTCGGACGTATATTCCGTCAAGAATTCTTTGTAGCGAAGCATACGGTCTTCTACTTGTGCAAAAGATTCGTACTGTTGAACGTCTTGTTTTACGGCGGAAGCATACGGCAAGCCTCGCAGATAACCTGCGTAAAATTTCCTAAATTCAAGTACGGCACGACGTTCCGTTTTCCAACGGAGTTGTTCGCGTAAATGTTCAAGGCATACATTTATTCGTTCGTTGGCTGTCGGTTCGGGTGCGAGTATTCCGGTGTTCAGAAGTGTTTTTGCGCGACGAAAAATGAATGGATTACCAATAGTAGCGCGTCCTATCATTACGCCGTCGCATCCTGTTTCGGCAAAAGCCCGTGCCGCGTCTTCGGGTGTTTCTACGTCCCCGTTCAGAATTACGGGTATTGAAACAGCGTTTTTAATACGCGATATCCAACTCCAATCGGCAATACCGGAATGTCCCATATCGCGTGTACGGCAATGTATTGTCAGAGCGGTAGCACCGGCATCTTGCAACATCTTTGCTGCTTCTACAATAACGATATTGCGCGTATCCCAGCCTAATCGTGTTTTTACCGTAACGGGCAAGTTAACGGTTTTAACCAATTCTCGCGTCATTGCGGCCATTGCCGGCGGGTCTTTGAGCAGAGCTGCACCTGCGTTTCGTGCAACTACATTTTTCACCCAGCAACCGCAATTTATATCAAGAAAATCGGGTCGCGACTCTTCTGCACGTCGGGCGGCCTCGCGCATTACTTCTATGTCGCCGCCGAAAATCTGAATCGCCACAGGATGTTCTTCGTCGGATAGTCGTAATTTTTCCATCGAACGTCGTGCATCGCGAATCAGCCCGTCGGAAGATATAAACTCGGTATAGACAATATCGGCACCCATGCGTTTGCAAATTACGCGAAAGGGGAGGTCGGTAACGTCTTCCATCGGAGCAAGCAAAACTCCGTTTTGAACGGTTATATTGCCGATATTAAGTTCTGCGGCCATTGAAATTGATGTAAAATCGCGCTGTTTTCGATTGTTTTTTCAAAATATCAAGCAAAAATACGATAACTCTACGTGAAAAACGATTTATTGGAATTTTCAGGCATAACAGAGATTTTTAACGGTCAAAATAATATGCCGTTATTGCAATACAGATTGAAAAAATATATTTTGCCGCAAAAATTCTACCAAAGAAATCCTGAAACCGTAGCGCGGGAATTGATTGGTGCCCTTTTGATATATTTGCGGTCGGACGGTTGCATAATCGCCGGACAAATAATGGAAACAGAGGCTTATCTTTCAGTAGGCGACGCAGCTTCACCTTCTGCCAAAGGGAGAAATAAACGAAACCGGTCTATGTTTGCCGACGGCGGAGCTCTTTATGTGTATCAGAATTTATTATGGTGTGCATTATTGTATAAATGCAGTTACTGAAACGCAAGGTGTAGAAAGCACCGTTTTATTGCGTTCGGCCGAGCCTATTACAGATATAGAAGTAGTGAGTGCGCGGCGCGGCATAAATTGTAAAGAAACAGAATCGTGCCGCGGGCCGGGTAAATTGGCGCGTGCTTTCGGTATAACCGACAAAAGCGACGGTATATCGCTTTGTATGTCGACAAAAGCGACGGTATATCGCTTTGTATGTCGAAATTATTCATTGCAAAACTTCCAGCTGATACGCCCCAAATAGGTGTACCGCCGCGAATTGGGATTAGCAGATATTCAGAATTACCGCTGCGATTTTTTGACGAGTCTTCGGCTTACGTGTCCGGGGAATGCAGTGCAAATAAAAATATGATGCGCGTTAAGTAGCGGAATATCCGCCGAGAAATTTGGCAAGAAAACGTTCGACTGCTTCGTAAAGTTCAAATCTGTTTTCCTCGTTATGGAAGCCATGCCCTTCGTTTTCTTTCAATATATACTCGACATATTTGTCGTTTTCGCGCAATTTTGCAACGATTTGCTCGGATTCGGCTTGCTTTACACGCGGGTCGTTTGCCCCTTGCGCTATGAGCATAGGAACGCGAATATTGTCTGCAAAAAACAAAGGAGAAGCATTGTAAAGCAATTCTTTGTCGTTTTCGAGATGTCCGATGCGCTCATACATAGCTTGACGCAAAGGCTCCCAATACGGAGGAATAGAGTTGAGAAATGTAAATAAATTGCTTGGGCCTACGATACTGATACCGCAACAATAAATGTCCGGTGTGAAAGTAACGCCGGCGAGCGTGGCGTATCCGCCGTAACTTCCTCCCATAATACCTATTCGATTTTCATCGGCGATTCCTTGTTCTACAAGCCATATTGCGCCGTCGGTTAAATCGTCCTGCATTGTGCGTCCCCACTGCTTAAAGCATATTTCGAAAAACTCTTTGCCGTATCCGTCGGATCCGCGATAATTTGGTTGCAAAACCGCATAGCCGCGATTTGCAAGAAATTGAGCGAGTGCGTTCCAACCCCATACATCGCGCACATGATTTGGTCCGCCGTGCGGATGAATTATTGCCGGAAGATTGTTCGGCTCTTTGTCGCTCGGCAATGTCAGATAAGCAGAAATTTTTCTGCCGTCGCGTGATTTATAATTTACGGGCAACATCTTTGCCATTTTTATACGTGACAAATGTTCCGATTGCCTGACCAAAAGAGCTAATTGTTTGGTAGTTGCATCGTAAAGATATTCATCGTCCGTATGCGAATCAGAAGAAACGGCGAAAGTAAACAACGTTTCGTCGGTATTGCATGACGTATGCACGATATCTATGCGAGGTTCGGCAATTCGACGCTCTACTTCTCTATACATATCGCCCCAATACGTATCGAGAGCAATTGCGACAGGATAATCGCGCTGATATTGAATTATAACAGGTTTCTTATTTTTACGAGAAAAGCGAAGCCCGCCCAAATTTGGCATATCCAAGGCCACGTCAAATTCATTGTCATAGTAAATTTCTTCAGTAAATTGCGCTGTTTCGGTATCGAACAGATAAATGCCGGATTTGTCGTGTCCATTGTTTGCACCTGCATAGATATGGCGATTATCCGCCGCAAATCCAAAGATGCCGAATTTTTCGTTTGCGCCGTCGGGAGTAAAAAGCGGTGTAAATTCTTCGCTTGCATTATTACGGTGGAAAACCGATGTTCTTACGCCATCGTTGGAAAAAGCAAGGCGCACAACGTCGAGATAATCGGTTCCAAAGCCGATGAATCCATTGTTGTTTTCGTATAGTAAATTCATTACACCCGAAACACAATCCAGAGAATATAAATCCATAACAGCCGGTGAGCGTTTATTGCTTGTTACTATAAATTTATTAAAATCTGTGTACGAGCGTTTCTCCGGCAGTGTACGAGCATCTGCAAAAGGTGTTAAATCTTGTATTTCGCCGCTTTTGATTGAAACCGAGTAGATATGGTAATTTTCATCGCCGCCGGAATCCTGTATAAAAAGAACTACATCCTCGTTACCCCAGAAAAACGATGCTATGTCGCGCTCGCCGGGCGGTGTAAGCATTCGCTCGCCGGAACCGTCGCTATTGCGGATATGCAATGTCATTCTGTTATTTGTGTTTTTCAGGAAAGCAAGCCGATTGCCGTCGGGCGAAACAATAAAGCTGCGGACTGCCGGATTACGAAACAATTCGCGAACAGGAATTATATTACTCATAAAACATAAAGGATTATTGTATTGGCAAAATTTCTTATTAACCGATTATCCTTTTCAAAATCAATTTGTTGCAAGCGTTGGCACAAGTAATTATTCGTCGCTCTTTTTATCAATAGGGCGAATCGGTTGCGGGCGATATTGCGACGGACTTTGCGACGCCGGAACGGGAATAACCGGTGTTATTACGGTAGGTTGCTTTTTGTTCTCTCGTGAAGCATTCCGCAGTATTCTTTGCAATGCCGGTTGCGGAACTTTTTGCTTTTGTTTCACGTTTTTACGTGCAGCAACCGTTTGTTTTTTTACTTGCGGCTTGGTCGGAGGTTTGGGCTTGCTTTTAATAATGTGAGAATCGGCTGCCCGGCTGTTTGTCGTGCTTGCTTGCGTTGCTGCGGTTTTCTGTGAGGCAACGTTGGTATTTTGAGCCTGCTTCTGCGGCGAGCCTTGCGTTGCTGCGGTTTTCTGTGAGGCAACCGGCGCGGGGGGGCTGTAAGGTTCGGAAGAAGCGACAACTTCTTTTTCGGTAATTTTAACTTGGCGAACAATGGTGCCTTTTTGGCCGAATTTTTGAAGCTCTTGGCCGTTTCGCTTCAAGTTTATTGATCCCGAATTACCGAGCGATAAAATAAAGTATTCTTTTGCGGCCCAGCGGAATTGTTGAGTCGGCGTTAATGTTATTTGCTGGCTTCGCTGTCCGTCCATATTGATTGTTATCCAAGCTGTATCCGAGGCATGTGCCTCGAGTATTATGCTGTCAGCAGGAAATGCGTTGTTGAAATATGATAACATTCCATTGCCTTTTGACTGGGTATCGTCGGTGATGTTAGAAGTGTCGGCCAGTTCGCCCGGCCGTAGTGATAAAGTGGGTGAGGGTTCCTCTCGAAATAAGAAATAATACACCAAAACACCTATAAATAGAGCAACGGCCGAATAAACTATCGTGGCTACCAATGGTTGCGAAACTTTTACGTTTTTTCCGTTTAACAGAGTCGGGTTTGCATGTTCGCCGTTATTTTGCGACGATGTATAACTTGTTTGCTCAAGAGGTGGTGCGGGAACGGATTCGTTCCATAGAACTATCATTTCGTCATCGGATATTCCGACAAGCTGCGAATAAATTTTCAGATACGAGCGTACATACGCTGCCGGCAAAGTATTGTAATTCCCTTGTTCTATTGATTCGAGAATATGAACACGGATTCTTGTTTTTGCTGAAACGTCTTCGATTGTCCAGCAACGCTCTTCGCGCCTTTTTATTAATTCTTGGCTTAGCGGTGTCATTTTTCACAAAGAATGGAATAGGTCGTAATGCGAAAATTACGCAAAAATGACGAAACTGTGCAGTTTACGGGTAACCTTACTATTTTATTACAATAAAAATTCGTTTTTTTTACTGTTTTATTTGCCGTTATTGCAAAAACAAAAAATGAATAAAAAACTCAAATTCAAAACAAACAATATAATACATGAAAATAATCTGAACGGGCTGTCGGATACTTCAAATGGGATAAGCGAATTGTTAAAAAATAATTTAGGGTGTTATCAACAATAATGCGGTAAAAGCATAAGAAGTAGAGTTCCCGAATTTGCGCGTCGACTGTTTTCCGTAATTTTGCAGCGAGTAGTGAAGATTTGTGTAATGATTTCACATAAAATTTCCCGCCTGATTCATGCCTAAACGCAACGATATTTCTTCGATATTAGTTATCGGCAGCGGTCCGATAGTTATTGGTCAAGCATGTGAGTTCGATTATAGTGGCGTTCAAGCTTGCAAGGCTCTCCGCGAGGAGGGTTTTCGCGTTATACTGATTAACTCAAACCCGGCTACTATAATGACTGACCCTCATATAGCCGACGCAACATACATAGAGCCGATTACACCGGAGTTTATAGAAGCGATAATAGCCAAAGAAAAGCCCGACGCGATTTTGCCTACTATGGGCGGACAAGTGGCTTTAAATGCGGCTATGGAACTATACGAGCGCGGAATTTTAGAAAAGTACGACGTTGAACTTATAGGCTCGAAGCCTGCATCGATTCGTATGGCCGAGGACAGACGGCTTTTTCTTGAAGCAATGCGTCGCTGCGGCTTGGATATGCCCAAAGGAGGATTTGCACACGAATTTGACGAAGGAATGCAAGTCATTGACAGTGTAGGTTTTCCGGCTATTATTCGACCGTCGTTTACTATGGGCGGTTCGGGGGGAGGAATCGCCTATAATATGGAGGAATACGCTGAATTGCTTCGCGCCGGACTTACGGCAAGTCCTGTCGGGCGCGTGTTGATTGAGGAGTCAATTATAGGCTGGAAGGAATTTGAGCTGGAAGTGATGCGCGATACGATGGATAATTGCGTGATAGTTTGCTCCATTGAAAATTTCGATCCGATGGGCGTTCATACGGGCGATTCTATAACGGTTGCACCGGCTCAAACCCTTACCGACCGTGAATATCAGCGTATGCGCGATGCGGCGTTGCGGATTATGCGTGAAATAGGAGTTGAAACAGGCGGGTCGAATGTACAATTTGCGATGAATCCCGATGACGGACGAATGATTGTTATCGAGATGAATCCGCGAGTTTCGCGCAGCTCTGCACTCGCCTCGAAAGCAACCGGATTCCCGATTGCAAAAATAGCCGCAAAGCTTGCCGTCGGATTTACATTAGACGAAATACTGAACGATATTACCCAAAAAACGCCCGCTTGTTTTGAACCTTCCATTGACTACGTTGTTGTGAAAATTCCTCGCTGGGATTTTGAAAAATTCAGCGGGGTTGAGGATAGTCTCGGCGTACAGATGAAATCGGTAGGCGAGGCAATGGCTTTCGGGCGCACATTCAAAGAAGCATTGCAAAAAGCGATAAGAAGTTTAGAGAAAAATCGTTATGGATTCGGTTTCGACCGCCCGGAATATGTTGCACCGGGCTATGCCGATTCTCTGGATATGAATTATTTGCGTTCGCGACTTAGCAAACGTCATTCAGGCTCAATTTTCGATTTGTTCGACGCTTTGATGACGGATATGGATACCGAAGAAATATATCGATTAACGAAATACGACGCATGGTTTATCGAGCAATGCCGCGAAATTACCGTTGCCGGTAAAGCTGCAATCGAAAAAGCGGCAGAAATTCCAAATGCAGACGAAAGGCTTGAGCGGCTCGGTGCAGATAGTATGCGTAATTTTAAAAGGCTCGGCTTTTCCGACGTTCAGTTAGCAATAATACTCGGAATAACTGAAAATGAAGTTTTTAACTACAGAAAAACCAACGGCATACTGCCGGTATTTAAGACGGTTGATACTTGTGCAGCCGAATTTGCTTCTGAAACGCCTTATCATTATTCTACTTATGAAACAGAAACCGAAGCTGTTCGTTCGTCGCGGCGTAAAGTAATAATACTTGGCAGCGGCCCGAACCGTATAGGACAGGGAATCGAGTTCGATTATTGTTGCGTACAAAGCGTTTTTGCCGCAAAAGCTGCAGGCTGGGAGGCAATTATGATAAATTGCAATCCGGAAACTGTATCAACCGATTACGATACTACCGATAAATTGTATTTTGAACCGCTTACGTTCGAGGACGTTATGAACGTAATAGACGTTGAACGGCCGGACGGCGTAATAGTAACATTCGGCGGGCAGACACCGCTTAAATTGGCTAATCAGTTAAAACAAGCAGGCGTTCCGTTGCTTGGAACTTCACCGGAAGGAATTGACCTTGCCGAAGACAGAAAACGCTTCGGCGCATTGCTTAGGGATCTTGCAATTCCATGTCCGCCGTGGGGAACCGCTGCCGAAGAAGATGAAGCGGTCGAAACAGCCGCGCAAATTGGCTACCCCGTGCTGGTGCGTCCAAGTTATGTGTTGGGTGGGCGCGCTATGCAAATATGCTATCGCGAACAATCTTTGCGAAAATATATTCGCAGTGCAATTTCGGCATTCCCGGGGCGACCTGTTCTGATAGACAGATTCCTCGAAAACGCTTATGAATTTGATGTTGATGCAGTATCCGACGGCGAGCGCGTAATTATAGGTGGAGTAATGCAGCAAATCGAAGAAGCAGGCATACATTCAGGCGATTCGTCTTGCGTATTACCGCCCTATAATATTACCAACGAGCAATTTGACGTTATAACCGATTATACGAAGCGGCTTGCAAAGGCTTTGTCGGTTGTGGGATTACTGAATATTCAATTTGCGATGCAGGGCGGAACTATTTACGTTCTTGAAGTTAATCCGCGCGCCTCGCGTACCGTTCCTTTTGTATCTAAGGCCACCGGAGTTCCATTGGCGCAAACAGCCACTCGATTGATGCTTGGCGAACGCTTGGCAGATATTGGTATGCGTGATTTTTCACTGTCGGCAAAGCGTGTGGCAATAAAGGAATCCGTGTTTCCATTTGTGAAATTTCCGCACGTAAACGTCTTCCTCGGACCGGAAATGCGCTCTACCGGCGAGGTAATGGGCATTGATAATTCCTTTGGCAAGGCATTACTGAAAGCGCATATTTCGTCCGGAATAGTTCTTCCGCAAAAGGGAAATGTGTTCATTTCACTCGCCGATACAGATAAAACGTCGCGCGCCGCGTACATTGCCCGAGGATACTGCGAAAACGGTTTTGAAATTTGGGCTACGTCCGGCACGGCAAATTTCTTCAATGAGCAAGGCATACCTGCAAAACACGTACTCAAACATTATGAGGGACGGCCGAGCGTTATTGATTTTATTAAAAATGGCGAAATAAATATCGTCATCAACACTCCTATAGGCGAAAATGCACGGCACGACGAATATATAATGGGGCAGACAGCAATGCGTTACAAAACGCCGTTTTTTACGACACTTGCCGCAGCGGCCGCATCGTTGAGTGCGATTTCCATGATGAATGAAACGGTAAGCGTTAAATCGTTGCAGGAGTATTTCGGATAATGGGCTTGACTGAGGCGGTACGCAATTCCGACGATGCGTTGACCACGCTGGATATTATCCGGCGAACAACCGAATATTTTAAGCGGCATAATGTCGACAGTCCGCGACTTACGACAGAGCTGATGCTTTGCGAAATATTGAAGTGTAATCGTGTAGGATTATACATGCATTACGATAAGCCACTCGAAAATAATGAGTTGGAATATCTACGCGATATGCTCCGTCGGCGTGTACGTCGGGAACCTTTGCAATATATTCTCGGTTCAACAGAGTTCTTTGGACTTTATTTTAAGGTTTCGCCGGACGTGCTTATTCCGCGACCGGAAACGGAATTATTGGTTGAACAAGCAAAGAAATATATAAAAAACAGCGGCAAATCAAGCCCTATTATTCTTGATATTGGAACGGGAAGCGGCTGTATTGCAATAGCACTTGCCAATGCTTTTGCACAATCAAGCGTAACTGCTATTGACATTTCAGAGTCTGCTTTGGTGATTGCGAACGAGAATGGGCGGCTGAACGGCACAAGCAATGTACGTTTTTTGCAGGGCGATATATTCGATAATAATATAAGTCTGAATTTGACTGAAAAATACGATGTTATAGTGTCGAATCCGCCTTATATTCAAGAAAACGATATAGCGGGATTACAACCCGAAGTGGGGCATTTTGAGCCGTTAATAGCACTCACTGACAAGGGCGACGGACTTACTTTTTATCGTCGATTTGCCGAAATTTTCCGTTTTTTGCTTAATGAAAACGGATGTTTTTTTATTGAAATCGGCTACGAACAGGCCGACTCTGTTTGCGAAATATTTTCCGTAACAGATTTCGAAACAGCGGTAAGCAACGATTACGCGGGTATTCCGCGCATAATATCGGGGCATGCGTCAATACAAACGAATTGTCAGAATAGGCAGACGTAAGCATTTGAAGATTGGTGATTTACGCAACAACACGCATTGTAGCGCAGTGTTGATTCGAGATTTTTGCCGCAATCTTGGCACGATAATACGCGATAAGTGAGAAAAAGTTGTCATACAATTTTGAAATTTTTGTTAGTTTTGGCAACGTTTTTTCCGAAACAGCGATTCCATTCATATTGAGGGTTTTATGCCGCAACTGAAAATGAGCGAGAAAAACGGCTTTACCATTATTGCTCTGAAAGGGCAGTTTATCGGCGGAGACGAAACCGACCAGCTTCGGGCGACTTTGTCTGAACTTGGCGAAAAACCGGAACCCAAGATACTGCTTGATATGGACAGCGTCAGCTATCTGAACTCAACCGCGTTAAGCGTATTGATTTCGGCGCATCGTAACGTAGCCAAACAAAACGGTAAAATAGCCCTTTGCAATATCGGTAAAACTATTGAAAACGTTTTTGTTCAAACCAAACTTGTTCTCGTGTTTTCGATATATTCTACAATCGAAGATGCAATTAAGGAACTCGCCTGATACTTGAAAATTCTATCTCTTACTCATTTACTTTTCGGAGCGGTTTATGTCGTTTGAAATGGCAATTATCCTTTTTTCCGCCATATTTGCACTTATCGGCGCAGGCGGTTATTTTATGTTCAAATCGTTTAATATCCTTGTGATATTTCTAAGCTTAAGCGTTTCTATCTTAATTTGGGGATTATGGATGGGCGACCCGTCCAACTTCAAAGACGGAAGTGTCAGGCACGATCCGATGAATTTACTCGGTATTATTCACACAGGCGGACCGCTTGTAGGTGCGTTAATGGCGTGTTTGCTTGTGGCTATAACCTATATCGTTGAACGCCAATTGTCCATTCGCCGCGCACAAGGCGACAGCAATGTAATGTTTCTGAAAGCGTTACAAACGAGCCTTGAGCAAGGAGATGTACGTGCGGCGGTAGCCGAATGTGAAAAAAGACGCGGAGCTATCTCGAATATCATGCGCAGCGGTTTGGAGCGTTACCAAAGGGTAGAAAACGATAAAGACTATGACCCCGAAAAGAAAATAGCCGAAGTGCAACGCGCAATTGATGAAGCCGTAAATCTCGAAACACCTTTGCTCGAGAAAAATTTGGTTATACTTTCTACTGTTTCATCTATTGCCACTATGATAGGATTGCTCGGCACTACGGTCGGTATGATTCGGGCATTCGCAGCGTTGGGTGCGTCGGGCGGAGCTGTATCGGCACAAGCCCTGTCAATAGGTATTTCCGAAGCATTGTACAATACTGCTTTCGGACTTGCCGCGGCAATTATCTCCATCGTTGCCTACAACTTCTTTACATCGAAAGTTGACAACTTCGTGTATATGATTGACGAAGCAATTATGAGCGTGATGGAAATCCTGACCATCAAAGTAAAGAAATAATAAAAAAAGCGAATAAATGCGCTGAACGCGACGCTTTGTCGCTCTTTACTTTGACTATTTTACGAAGGAGCCATTATGTCCAAAGTAAAAATGAAACGTCAGGGGTTTGTCATTGACATGACTCCACTTGTGGATATTACATTTCTGCTTCTGACGTTTTTCATGTTTACGGCCAAGTTTAAATCGGAAGCGGAATCCGAACAAAAATTCAAAATTATTCGCCCGACTTCTTCGGCCGATACGACCAAATTACCCGAAAAAGATTTGGCTATAATAAAAATCGCTATTGATACGGCTAATCAAAATGACACGTCGTATTATTACGAGGTTGTTAATGAAGCCGACCGGTCGGCTATTTGGGAGTCTGTCAAAGAACTATCGCCCGAACAACGATTGAAACGTCAGTTGAAATGCGACTCTACATTGCTTGAAGCTCTTATCGGGCGCACTCGCGGCACAAATCCGAATACTCGGTTTGCAATAGATGCAGATAAACGCATACGCTATAAATATGTGTTTACGGCTATGGACGCATTGCGCCGAAAGCGGGCAACACAGTTCAATTTTGTAACAAACAAACCGCAGTAATAATTTTTTAAAAATGGCATTATAGCCAAGGTTTAATATACCGAGGCGGCCTGTCCGGTAACTTTTTCTTGTTTGAATGCGTCTTAGATGTGTAACACATAAGCCAAGGCGTTTGAAATCCGGATTTTTCTAGAAAAATAACTTTTTACGAGGATACAATGGCTGGTGGCGGCGAAGCATTAGGCAGCGGCGGCGGGAAACCGAAGCGCGGACAAAAAAATTCGAAGCGTAAAAAGAAAAAACGTATCGGCTTTAAGCTCGATATGACTCCGCTGGTGGATATAGCATTTTTATTGCTGACTTTCTTTATGCTTACAACCACAATGACGACACCGCAAACAATGAAAATGCAGGTGCCGCCGGAAATTGATACACCCGTGGATGTGAAGCAATCCGAATTATTTACGATATTGATTCGCAAGGACGAGAAATTGTTTTGGAAAGCCGGTAATGACCCTGCGCAACCTTTGCAGTTAGGCGAATTGCAAAAATTAGCTAAAGAAAAAAATCTCGAGCAGCCTAATCGCCTTATTACATTGGTTGCCATTGACCAGTCGGTTGCTTACGGCAATGTAATCGGTGTTCTTGATAAACTTAATCAGGCCGAAGTTGATATAACGAAAGAAATGAAAGGCGAAAAACGAGAGCGAAAATTCACCGTTTCCAATCTTACCGATGAACAAAGAAAGGAGATAGAGGGGTTATGAGTGCAACATTTGTTGTAACCAACAAAACATACGGAGCTTTCGAGCTTAAAGAGTACATTCGTAAATCCACGTGGCGAGCCTACGTGATTACCATGCTTCTTATTTTGCTGTTGCTTCTTCTTAATTTTGCTCTGAATATCTTTACAAGTCATACATTACTTACGGCACCTTTACGTATGGACAGAAAAGATATAGCCGTAGATCTTGCCCCGCCGCCGACCGAAAACATAGACCAACCGCCGCCGCCGCCGCCTGATGTAGTATATTCCGGTCCGGCAGCACGTGCCGGTGTTCCTGTTCCTGTTCCTGATGCTGAGATAGCACCTGATGTTAAAGACTTCGCCAATACGGACGAAATTGCACGTGCAAGCTCGATAGGTGGAAGCGGCGATGATTTTGGCGGATTTGCTTCAAATATCAAAACCGACGAAAACCTGAACGTAAAAAAAGAAGAACCGGAGCCTGACCCCGATGACTTTGTTGCTGTGGAAAAAGAGCCTTATGTAGATCTTGCGGCATTGCAAAGAAAAGTAGTGTATCCCGAAATGGCAAAACGAGCAGGAATTGAAGGGCGTGTTACAATTCGGGTTCTTGTAGGAAAAGACGGTAAACCGAGAAAATATCGTATCGACGATTCCGATAACGATATTCTCAATAAAGCAGCTTCCGATGCGGTTATGAGTTCAACTTTTCCACCTGGCATACAGAACGGGCAGCCGGTAGAATGTTGGGTAAGTATTCCCATAACTTTCCGGTTGAAATAAAAGTAACGGGTTTCTGACTTGAGATGAAAAGCCCGAACTGCGGTATGGCATCGCATAGTGCAGTAGCGTTATTCCGTAAAACATATTATCGCCGCTCGGTAAGGGAAAAACAACGCCACCGAGCGGCTTTTTTGTAACAATGCAAAAGAATATGGATTTATTATTGGTAATCCTTAATTATTTTGTTCGTGGCATTACCATCGCCGTAGGCTTAATACTTATAGTAAATCCGTTCCCGGCATTGGCAGACAACGCGGATTTTGTAAGAATATTCGGAGGAATAACCGTTGTATTCGGCATATTACGCACTATGGCATATCATAAAAACAGAAAAAAAATGTTGCGGGAACAACAGGAAGAAAATGATGAAAATATCGAAGATTGACCTCTTTGTCGCATTTGCGGCATTGCTTTGCTCTTGCGGAGGCAATGAGAATCGGATTCAAACGACGAATGAGGAAACGGTTAACAGCGGAACGGCTGTAATAATATGCGACGAAACAATTATGCCGTTAATTTCTGCGGCCAAACCGTATTACGACAGCGCGTTTCCCAATGCCAAAATTACATTGCAACCGGCTAATGCCCGCGAAGCTATGCGTCAACTGTTCAGCGGAAAAACACGAGCCATAATAATTGCTCGCGATTATCTGCACGACGAAGATTCGGCTATGCAAATACATAATATCGCCAAACATCAGCGGTTTCTATTTGCGGTTGATGGTCTGGTATTATTTGCAAGGAAGGATTTTCCTATAGATACGTTGTCGAAAGAGCAAATTACGGCAGCAATGAACACACGCTTGCCTATATTTACGCAACCGCCTTCGCACTCCGAAATCGAACCGTCATTTGCAGGCGAAATTTCAACGTCGTCTCTTTTTGGCAATTTAATGAACGAGTTTTCCGGTGGAAAGCCCGTTACCCGTCCGATGAAATTCTTTGCAACAGCCGACTCCGTGGCAGAATACGTAAAAAGTACAAACGGTGCAATAGGGTTTGGCTATATGTCGAAATTCGGCAGAGATACGACCGTAAAGCTGATAAGAATTGGATTTTCCGACTCAACGGGAAAGCGTGTATATCCACAGACTGTTCATCCCGGAAATATTGTTCGTGGTAAATATCCGTTTTCAGTAAATTATTACGGCTATCTTCTTGAAGACAGAATGAATCTTCCTTGGGGATTTTTTACGTTTATGCGAACCGACAAGCGAGTGCAACAATCTTTTCTCAATGCGGGCATAGCACCGGCTTTTGCCAAATTAGAGCTAATCGAGCAGTAAATAAATCACTTACATAATGGAAAACCGTATGCATAAGTTCATTGTATTCTCGGCTGTTCTTATTTTTTCGGCAATTGTTGCGAATGCACAATCCGGCGTGGAACAAGCGAGAAAATATGTTGAAAGTCGAGATTATTCGGCAGCTTACGCCGCTATTCAACCCGCAGTTAAAAGCGGTCTGACAGGCGCAGATGCATTAATTCTTGCAGGTGAAATTTATTTGGAGTTCGATAAGCCCGATTCTGCCGCCGTTTTTCTTGCAAAAGCACGTGATATGAATGAAACGCAGGAAATTACAAGAATCTATGCAAAAGCCTTGTCTAAGTCGGGAAAACATGGCGAAGCTTTTGAAATTCTCCGCAAGTTGTTGAAAAAAGATAATAAAGAGGCGTTAAATCACCTTGCACTTGCGGAAGCTTATTTGGAGGCCGATTCACTTAGGCAAGGTGAATTAGAAATTATGCTGGCCCGCGACATTGACAAAAATCTTGCGGAAGTTCATTATGCACTCGGCAATCTGTATTTTGCACAGAATATTTTCGAGTTGGCGAAAAACAGTTTTGAAGAAGCATTACGCATCAATCCGAGCTTGGTCGATGCACGCATCAAACTTGCCGGTTCGTATCTGAAATTGGCAAATGCAGAAATGGATGAGGCATTGTCGAACGAATTATTTTCGCGGTCGTTGAAAGAATGGAACGCCGTAGCACAGCAAGACCCGAACAATGCCCGCGCATGGTACGAACAAGGCAAAATTTTCTATATGGCAAGTAAATGGGGAGAATCGGCAAAAGCATTCTACAAATATGTTCAGTTGCGTCCCGAAAATTATATGGCGCGTTGGTATTTGGCGCAAGCATCGTTCAAAATCGGACAATATGATTCAGCGGCCGTGCAACTTCCGATTGTGGCCGAACATATAGACTCCGTCCGCGGCAAGGCCGTGATAATGTTGGCACAAGCCAAATTTGAATCGAGAAAATTCTCCGAAGCGACTGTTGCCTATAAAGATGCCGAAAAGAAAACGGAACTTGATGTAAACGACTACGAGCGATTTGGCACTGCGGCTATTCTTTCGGGTGATACTTCGCTTGCCATAAAGAATTTTTATGCGGCAATAGACGGCGACTCCAAAAAATGCGGATTAATGTATCGTTTTGCTCACCTTTTACGAAGCAGAAAGCAATACGGCGAGGCAATTTCGGTATTCAAACGGCGCATTGAATCTTGCAACGATTCAAATAGTACCGAATCGCGGCTTTATATCGGAATAAGTTATTACAGCGACGCTAAATACGACTCGGCCATGCTTGCAACACGCGAATATATCGCAATGCAGCCTGATAATCTTTACGGACGAATAATTTTGGCAAATTGCTTTAATGCACTGAAACAAGTCGATTCCGCCAAAGCAACGCTTATCAATATTATCGAAAGCGGCCGCACGAACGCTTCTGCGCGAAAAAACGATATGGAAAACGCATTCGCCACTCTTTGCGGATTATATCTCGATACGAAAGATTTCGGTGCGGTTCTTAAATACGGCAAACAATGGCTGGAATATAACCCCGAATCGGTAACAGCCAATATATACACGGCTGTAGGTTATCAAGGCAACGGCGATAAAGATAATGCCTGTAAGTATTATCGAGAAACATTGAAGCGCGACCCGAATAATAAAACCGCAAAAGATAATCTGAAAAAACTCGGCTGTTAATCTCTGTTTGAAAACATTTTTCATAAAGCCCGTTCATCTTATATAATTGCGGACGGGCTTTTATTACACTTTCTACGCTTATGAAACATTCGCTTGCGTTAATAACCGCCTGTTTCTGTGCAGGTTGCTTTTTTATTTTTACGCCTGTTTCTGCGCAGGTGCAGGGTGCGTCCGCATTACTTATCGGAAAATTAACCGATAAATCAGGTAATTCGCTTGGCAACGTAAGGTTTTCTCTAAATAACGAAGGTAAAAAAATCCGTGGTAAAACCGACTCCGAAGGTACGTTTCAGCAAGTAGTCAAGCCCGGCGCAACTTATGTAATCGAATGGCAGCACCCAAGCATGGTATTGAAGCGCGATACGGTAGTAATTCCCAATACAGGAAAATACGTAGAACATAACGCAACTTTTACGCCGCAAGCAATAGCGGCAGGCGATATGCTTGTATCGGGAAATATATTCACACGCGGTTCGGCCGATTTTATATCGGAAACGGAATTGCGAACGCTTGCAATGACGTTGAAAGAATACGGCAGACTGTCGGCTATTATTACCGTAAGCAACGATGCACCGGAACCGAAAACAAAAAAGACCAAAGCGAAGACAACAAAAAAAAGCAAGAAGGGGAAAGCAATACCCGCGCCGACTACAGGTTTCCCACTCCTCACTTTACGTGAAGAAGCGGTATCTGCTTATTTTTCAAAAAATTATCAGCAATTAGCAAAACGTCTGACAATTGTAGCGGCAGGAACACCCGAAGCAAACACTTTCTCGGCTAAAGTTAATTCTGTTCAACCGTCAATACAATCCGACTTGTAATGTTTTATTAGGTTCTGCGTTATATGAAAAAGGTTGATGCGCTCGCAACATTTTTCTGTACAGATTTATTCATTTCTTGTTGCTTAAATGAAACTTAATCCGAGTCGCGTCGTTGTGGGAATGTCCGGCGGCGTAGATTCGTCTGTGGCTGCCGCCTTATTGGTCGAGCAAGGCTATGAAGTTATAGGTATAACCATAAAGACGTATCGCTATGAAGACGTAGGGGGGAATGTAGGCAACGATTCGAGCTGTTGCTCGCTTGACGGCATAAACGACGCACGCCGTGTAGCATTAAGTCTGGGCATACCTCATTACGTCGTTGATTTTACCGAACGTTTCAAAGAAAAAGTTATAGATTATTTCGTTGCGACGTACCTTGCCGGAGAAACTCCGAATCCATGCGTACAATGCAATCGCTCGATAAAATGGGGCGAAATGGAGCAAAAAGCCGACGCACTCGGGGCGATGTGGATAGCCACAGGACATTACGCGCATTTGCGCCGCAACGACGATAACGGCCGTTATTATATTTCGCGTGGTGAAGACGTTCGGAAAGACCAATCCTACGCTTTATGGAATGTACAGCAAGAATCGCTTGGCCGTGCAATGTTTCCATTAGCCGGTTTCACAAAAGAGCGCGCCCGTGCCGAAGCCGCAAGATTCGGACTTTCAATTGCTTCCAAAGGTGAATCTTACGAAATATGCTTTATTCCGGATAACGATTACACAAGGTTTCTACGCGACACAGCAACCGAGATGCCGCCGGCCGGCGATATAATTCTTGACGGAAAAATAATCGGGAAACACGATGGTTACACTAATTATACAATTGGTCAGCGTCGCGGGCTTGGTTTATCAAATCCCGAGCCGCTTTACGTCGTAAATGTAAATGCAGAGGCCAACACTGTGGAAGTCGGTGCAAAAGAGAGGCTTAACCGCAGAGGATTACTCGCCGGCGAAGTGAATTTTATGAAATACGGTGCTTGGGATGGCGAAAAGCGGCTAGTTGCTAAAATTCGCTATAAAGACGAAGGCGCATCGGCCGTATGCAGAATAACAGAAAACGGAGAACTTGAAGTTATTTTCGACGAACCGCGCCGTGCCGTAACGCCCGGACAATCCGTTGTATTATATGAAGATAGCGACGTGGTGGCCGGCGGAATAATCAAGCGTTCCATCCAATAACTAACGTCAATAACTAAATTACAGCAATGCAATAAGGGGGAGGTTATCAATAATCAACTTTACATAATACTAATTATATTGCCAAAATAAGTAATTTAAAAAAAGGCCGCATACATCAAATCTATACGGCCTGTACTGCAATGATTACTTCTCTTTCTCTTCCGGCAGTCCGGCGTTGAGTTCCATCAGGTTCTGCAAGGTGCGCATCATACCTTGCGACGAGCCGTCCAAGAAAATTACATTGCCCTTGCCGTTCTCGGCAAAATGTTTGACGGATTCCGTCCACATCGAAAACAGAATCACGGAGGCATTAAGATTTGCCTGCTCCATTTCGCGCATGGCTTGCGTCATACCTTTTGCTACTTCTTCACGAAAAAGAGCCACGCCTTGTCCGCGTAATTGGGCGGCTTCGCGCTCGGCAATTGCGGCAATTTTTATGGAATTACCCTCGGCTTCGGCTTGCTTTGTCTTGGTGATAAGCAAAGCCTGACCTTCATTCTCGGCGGCGGCCTTCAAGTTGTTCGATGCAACAACGCGCGCCATAGATTGCACTATAGCCTCGTCGAAAGTTATATCGTTCATTTGCAAATCAATCAGATGATAGCCCCATTCCTCCAATTGTTCATCAAGTTGCAATTTAACGGCTTGCACAATTTCGCGCCGCAGAGACAGAATTTCGGATTGTTTTTTCGTAGCTACAAAACTGCGTACAGTTCCCTCAACCGTTCTGATCAGTGCTTGCATGAAACTTTTTTCGTCAACAAACTTGAAAGCAACGTTTTTTATCGTGCCTTCTTCTTGGTCGACGACAGCATAAAGCAAAAGTGCTTTGAAGTATACATTTGCTTGGTCAAACGTAATTGATTGAAAATCGAGCTCAATAGAGCGATTTTGCACAGAGATGCGCTTGTGTATTGACTCTATCAAAGGCAACTTAAAGTTCAGCCCCGGATACATAACACGCCGATACTTGCCAAACATAGTGATAATAGCCACCATACCTTGCGGCACTGTCCGAAACGAGCCCAATACGAGAATCGTTAGAATTGCAAGCAAAACTATCATAGAAAATTCCATAATGCACCTCCGCGTATAGATTAGTTAAGTTAAATGACTGACGGTATATTATATTCCGCGCAACAGTCAAATTATTTTTACACCGAGATTCCTTTACACATCTTGCGTCCAAACGCCAAGTTTGGCAAATTTACTGCGACGTTGGGCTACAAGTGCATCGTCGGAAAGTGGCGCAAGAGCGTCTAATTCTTCAATAAGAACTTTGCCGAGCGTTGCAAATATCTCGTTTGGTAAGCGATGCGCACCGCCAATCGGCTCCGGAATAATACGGTCAGCCACGCCTTGCTCCACCAAATCAGATGCCGTAAGTCGCAGTGCTTCTGCGGCCTGCTCCTTGAAATCCCAACTGCGCCACAGAATACTTGAACATGATTCGGGAGCAATAACCGAATACCAAGCATTTTCCAGCATTAGAATACGATTGCCTACGCCTATACCAAGTGCGCCGCCGGAAGCCCCCTCGCCTATTACAACTACAACAATCGGTGTTTTCAGCGATGACATCAACAACAAATTCTCGGCAATAGCATTGGCTTGCCCGCGGTCTTCGGCCTCTATACCCGGATATGCTCCCTGCGTATCAAGCAAACAAATAATCGGTTTACGAAATTTTTCCGCTAATTGCATCAGGCGTTTTGCCTTGCGATATCCCTCGGGATTCGGCATTCCGAAATTTCTATAAACATTCGATTTGGTGTCTCTCCCCTTTTGATGTCCGATTACCACTACATTATACCGCCCAAGAGATGCAAGCCCGCCCACGATGGCTGCGTCGTCGCGAAACATACGGTCGCCATGAAGTTCGGTGAAATTTGAAAATGTATTGAGACAATAGTCTAAAGTGTACGGTCTGTCCGGATGACGGGCGATTTGAATGCGTTGCCAGCGTGTTAAGTTACTGTATATATCCAACCTTAATTCTTCAATCTTACCTTCAAGGTCAGAGATTTGGTCGGAAATGTCCAATGTTCCGGCCAACGTACGCATTTCTTCTATTTTCTTTTCAAGGTCAATAACCGGTTTTTCAAAGTCGAGTATGTGTTGTGCCACTTTTATTCCGTCGGAAAAGGAATTTAATGATAATATCCGCGTCGAGAGCTGGCGTATAATGTTCGGCGTAATAGTTGTTTAATCGAACAATTGTTTGTGTAGTAAGAGTTTCCGGGCGTGCTATATGTGCAAGCCCTGTTATACCCGGTTTGCCTGCTATATGCGTATAGCCCTCCACGCTAAAATATCCAACCACAGAGTTGCGCCCGCGTAATACGGAAAACAACTGTAAAAATGCAAATTTAGGATTATTCGCAAACATAATAACCATAGGTGCGCCGATAGTCAGCACAAAAGCCGACATAAATATGTCGGTTATACGCTTTACTATGCGATAACGGATTTGTTGCAAATTAACTTGCGGAATACTCGCCTCGATACCGGCTATATCGTTCACGATTCTGGCTGTTATTACATCTTCGTATTCCTGCGCTGCGTGAAATCTTACCGTAGCCGAGCTTCCGGCAAGCCGCATTATTTCATGCTTTGCGAGCGACGATTCTGCTATAATTACCTCTTGAACAGCATAATCCGAGAGAATTTTAGATAAATATCCGATATGACCGATTATCGGCAGTCCGGCGAATGTCGAGCAATTTTCATCTTGTTTGGCGTTTACTATTCCTACTATATTTGCATTTCTCGCTTCGGCGGCACGAAAAGCATTTATTATAGCTTCGGCGGCCGGCGATGTTCCTACTATTACAATTCGCTTGTCGGATTCGCGCCCGGCAGTTTTATCGTAAAGCGACCAAAGCAACCGGAAAATATACCCGCCAGCAACGCTGAAAGCCGCCAACATCAACAAGATACCGCGACTATATGCGTAATTCTTAAAGAAATTCGTTAGCGATGATAAGATAAAAAATGCTATCATTACACCCATTAGGAATGAACGGAACAGCATTTTCTTTTTCGAATATCCGCCGGCTGCGGCTATTGAGCAAAGCGTTACAGCTAATGGCACGGTAAATACGATTGGCGAGGCTTCCGAAGGATAATAGAAAAATTTGTCGAAGCGAATTTTGGTTGCAATAAGCAACGACGACTCGATAATTACAGCATCGGCTACAATAGTAGCAGCTGCTCTGAATCGCTTTTCGACGTAAGCAAGGGTGGCGCGGAATGCTATGCCTGCTCGCAACAAAGCAAGAAGCAAGCGTGATTTTCCGTAATGCTTGCGGGCAAATATCGCCATAGCCTCGTAAAAAACACGCACCTCATTCATAGAACTGCGTCGCGCACTCTCTCCTTTGAAATGCACTACGGTAGTTGCCGGATAATAAGCCACTTTCCAGCCTGCCGCCTGAACGCGATAGCAAAGGTCAATATCTTCGCCATACATAAAGAAATCCGGGTCGAACCCTCCGATGTCGCGCAGAACCTGCGTTCTACAGAACATAAATGCACCTATTAGTGCGTCTACGTCGTATGTTTCGTCTTCGTTGCGGAATGTCTGATTATATCGTGCAAATAGCGGTGAGTTTGGGAATAAGGCTTGTAAGCCGAACAACTTACAGAAACTTGCCCAAGGCGTTGGGAAACCGCGTCGGCAAGCAACCTGAAAAGTACCGTCGGGATTAATGACTTTGCAGCCCGCAATTCCCGTTTCAGGTCTGTTCTCAAGGTAATTTTTCATTACCTCAAGCGTGTCCTCCGATATAATGGCATCAGGATTCAGCAAAAGAATAAATTCTCCTCGTGCTATATTTATGCCTATATTATTCGCCCGGCCAAATCCGAGATTTTCCGCCGATTCGATAAAATTGACAAGCGGAAACAACGGGCGCAGGAACGCTATAGAGTTGTCGGATGAATTATTGTCAACAACGATTATTTCTGTATCGAGCCGTGCGGTGGCGGCCTCGACAGAGCGTAACGCTTGCAGAAGAAAATCTTTGACATTGTAATTAACAATCACAACGGAAACCGACGGCTTCGTATTTTTGCCGGAAACAATCATGCCCGCAAGCGTCTATTCGTAGTAATTTTTGGGCACAAAGTTATCATTATTTCATCAACCTTTCTTTGGAAAATCAAAAGTTTATCATTGCAATAGACGGACCGGCCGGCTCCGGCAAGTCTACAACAGCACGATTGGTGGCAAATAGCATCAGTGCAATTTATATTGATACGGGTGCAATGTATAGAGTGGTAACTCTGGCGGCATTGCGCAAAGGAATATGCAACAATCCCGATGAAATTATCGCAGTTCTCGATAAAATAACGATTAGACTCGAGCCTTCCGAAGATGGGCAACGTACATTCTTGAACGAAGAAGACGTGTCAAAAGATATTCGTTCGGCCGAGGTTACGGCTGCGGTAAGTTTCGTAAGCTCTTTGCCCGAAGTTCGCCGCAGGCTTGTAGCCATGCAGCGGGAATTTGCGCGGCAAAAAAGCGTTGTCATGGACGGGCGCGATATTGGTACAGTCGTTTTTCCCGGTGCCGACTTGAAAATTTATATGACTGCCTCAATTGGCGACCGTGCTGTGCGCCGCGCTGCAGAAATTGAAGCAAGCGGTCAAAAAGTAGACGTGGACGATATTATTCGTGCATTGGAAGAACGCGACCGTCTTGACCAATCCCGCCGAGAAAGCCCGCTACGAAAAGCCGAAGATGCAGTAGAAATCAATACTTCCGGACTTTCCATTGCCGAGCAAGCGCAAAAAATCATCACGCTTCTTGAGGAGAAGAACTTGCGAAGTTAAATGCTTTAGGCAATGGAAATTTCGATAATTCATCGTACAATTTGCCGTAAACATTTGCTCCGTATTTGCTGTAATTTTCAAAATAGCCGGCGTACCATTCGGTTAGCGATGCGCCATTTTCGAGCGACTCTACTACATCGGAGGCAGTTTCCACTCCGCCTACTCGAATAACATGAAACTCGCGACGTGGCGGCTTGGCTGTAAGTGCTGAAGCAGCTGTACGAACTAATGAAAGCGAACTATCAGCCAAAGGTTTGCCGCTTACACCGCCGCCGAACGTCTTGGTAAAATAGTCGAAAGTCGGGTGCTCGGACTTAACCACGAGAGATTTGCAATAAGAATAATTCGTCGAAGTATTGCCGAAATTAACACCGTCGTAACCCATTGTTATTAAAGCATCAAGCAAAAACGGAACAATGTCGGGATCGGTATCTGTCGAGAATTTGACAATAACGGGCAAATTACGGCTGCGTTTCCGCAAAAAACGTCGGGCTGTTTCATCAAGTCTGAGAAGTAACGGCTCTAGTGAAAATTGCAATGCACTCGAATGCCCGGCCGTATTCGGACAACTTTCATTCAATTCGATAAAATCCACGCCTGCCTTGCTGTATAGCTCTAGCCCTTCAATCAAACCTGCAAAAGCAGATTCGGACGACGCACTTGGGTCAAAAGCCGCACTTACTCCAATCGGGCATTTGTATATTCGCGGAATAGATGCAAGTATTTTTGCAACAGCGGCGTGCCCTATATTCGGCAGTCCCAGCCAATTAGATGCGGCATGCGAACTCGGGTACGGTGCGAACGGCAGTCGCGTATTGTTCCGTTCATTGCCTTGGCGTGTGCTGTATGTAGTAGTTCCTGCAAGATATGCCCCCGCTCCGCTTAGAGCGCACCATGCGTATCCTTCGCCGTTTTTATACATTCCGGCGGCATTAAATATAGGTGAACGAAATCGTATTCCCCAAAGCGAACGAGCAAATTCCGGCGGAATTTTTACGTCTTTTTTAGGAATATCCCTTTCGTGCCTGCTTAGAAAATACTTTCGTGCCTGCGAGTAAAATCTAATGCTGTACTCCGGCGGCAAACGCATGGCAGCCGAACGCATTACACCGTCAAGTCTTGCAAAAAATGCAGTTAAACTCATTACAGCACCTTTATAGAATCTTTTTTTACTGTTTTCGCGGCGGCATTACAATTCTTTGCGTAACCGTGCCACAGGGATACGCATTTGCTCGCGATATTTTGCCACAGTGCGGCGCGCCACGTTAAAGCCTTGTTTTTTAAGCTCTTTGGTAACTTTATCGTCGCTGTAAGGCTTGCCTTTCGGCTCTTTATCTATAAGTTCTTTGATTTTTTGCTTAACGATGCGCGTAGAAACTTCGTCGCCGTCATCGGTAGGCAGCGCCTCGCTGAAAAAATAGCGCATTTCGAAAGTGCCGTAATCTGTCTGAGCAAATTTTCCGTTGACAATGCGGCAAACAGTAGAAATATCAAGCCCTGTAACGTCGGCCACATCTTTGTAAATAAGAGGCTTAATTGTTCCGGGGCCTTCTATGAAGAAATCTCGTTGCAATCCTGCTATACCGGTCATGACTTTCATCATCGTAATTTTCCGCTGCCGAATTGCTTGCAGAAGAAACTTTGCATCATCGTATTTTTTTCGCATCCATTGCTTGGTTTCTTTGGAATAGTTTCGGGCGCGGGCATCGCGTTTTAAGCGTTCGTATAAATTATTGACTTTTAGTGAAGGTATGCGATTGTCGTTTATGGAAATTAAAATATCTTGCTCGTCATCGTCGTAACGCGCTGCAAAATCAGGGATAATTGTGCCAATACCGACGGTTGCGCCACCGTATCCGGGCTTGGGGTTTAATCGCAATATGACTTCCAAAGCATCGCGGAGTTGCTCTTCGTTAATATTCAGCCGGCGAAGCATTGTTTGATAGTGTTTCATCGTGAAAGCCTCGTATACTTTCTCCAGTATTTGAATTGCGAGCTTTTGTTCTTCACTCGGGCTTGCAATAACCTCAAGCTGTGCCAGCAAACATTCCTGTACCGAGCGTGCGCCGATACCGGGCGGGTCAAGGCGGCGAATATATCCCAGCATGGTTTCGGTCATTTCGGTTGTTATGACTTGTTGCTTTTTGGGATGAGGTATGTCAAAAGTTTCATTTTTCTCGAGAGCGGCTGCTCGTTGTATGCGCCAATCTTCTAAAATATCGTCAAATTCTTCGTCGCGTATGCGATTTATTTCTGCTACCAATTCCGGCGTGTCGATTCTCAGGTAGCCGTCGTCGTCCAGCATTCCAATAATAAATCTGCCTATGTAAAGCATATCTTCGTCAAGCGGCAACAGAAGCAGTTGCGCGTTCAACTCGTCTGCAAAAGATTCGATTTCCTTGATTTGCCAACCGTCGTCATTATCGTCGTCGTCGTTACGGCTTTGAGACGGCACGTTATCCTGCCACGCCGATTCGTAAAAATCAAACGGGTCATTACTTTCGCGTAAATATACATTTTCATCGTTTTGTGCAACTCTATCATCGGCCACACCGCTTTCGCGGTCGTCATAGCCGCTCAACTCCGCATATTCATTTATGACAAGCTCGCCGAATTCATTGTCTTCGTCAGGAAATTCATCTATATCGCTCAATTCCTCGAGCATAGGATTCTCTTCTATTTCCTGACGAACATGCTGCTCAAGTTGCAATACGGGCAGCTGCAAAAGTTTCAAGTATTGAATTTGTTGCGGCGTAAGCGTTTGCAACAGCGAGGCTTGCAGACTTAGCGATAATTTCATCGTCGCGTGTCTCCGTCTTTATCCGGCCAATTATTTTTTTCCGCACGCATTGCGGCGGCTTTATTATTAAGTTCTTCCGTCCACTTTTCGCCGAAAGCACGGCGCAGAGGTTCCTGTAATTCATTAAGCAGATAAATATTGCTAAGCCGGCCTTTTTCACGGCCGGGTTCACATTCGTCGAAATGTTCGTAAAAGACATACGAGCCGCCGAAATTCCCAATACGAAGTGGAAATAAATGACAAGATAAAGGCTTTCTGAAAGATGTTTTGCCTTCAAAATACGCCCTCTCTATCGAGCATCGGGCGACACCTCCGGTATCGAAATACACAAAGCAACAAGCGCGACTATCAATACAAGTTGTCGAGTAGTCGCCGGCCGTTCCCTCCACGGGGCTGTTTCGCGCAATATCGCCGGAACATTCCGATAGATAAGGACTTACTGCTTCGTAAATTCCACGTATGATTTCGGCTTCATCGTCGGTCAGCGGTGCGCCGCCGCCGCCTTCAAGCGTACAGCATGCACCTTTGCATTTTGCCGTATCGCAGGAGAACTTTGCCGTTATCGCCTTCTCGTCTGCAAGTATGTCGCCAACCAAAATCATAGTAACGTCAAGCTAATTGGTACGTTTGTTGCTAAACTACAAACTTTTTTCTATTTTTCCGCAAGTTTACAGCACATTAGCCTTGTCTTGTTCATTACCCTGCAAAAACGATTTGGCAAAATCGTCGCTACTTTGTAATTTTGCGCTTCTTCGAGTTAATTACGTTCTGCGGAAGTGGCGAAATTGGCAGACGCACCATCTTGAGGGGGTGGCGCCGAGAGGCGTACGGGTTCAAGTCCCGTCTTCCGCACACAATGAGCAAGGGTTATCTTTGGGATAACCCTTTTTTGTTACATTTCTACCCTTTCTTACCGGTATGCATTACGCTCAAAACGTCCTCGAACTTGTAGGCAACACTCCGCTTGTGCGCCTCAATTCCATGGCTCAAAATATTGAAGCAACTATTTTGCTTAAGCTCGAAAGTAAAAACCCGGGCGGCTCGATAAAGGATAGAATCGGAATTGCAATGCTTGAAGATGCGGAGCGGCGCGGTGCGATTCAGCCGGGCGGACTTATAATCGAACCTACAAGCGGAAATACAGGCATAGGGCTTGCACTCGCGGCACGCTTGAAAGGCTACCGTTGCTTATTTGTAATGACCGACAAAGCGTCGCAAGAACGCATTCGCTATCTTAAGGCAATGGGTGCAGACGTTATGATTGTTTCCAGCGCAGCCAAGCCAAACTCGCCGGAATATTATTTTAACATGGCAACTCGCCTTGCATCCGAATTACCGAACGCCGTAATGTTGAATCAATACGACAATCCGGCTAATCCGGGAGTGCATGAGCGCACAACCGGCCCCGAAATTTGGCGAGATACCGACGGTAAAATAACACACTTTATCTGCGGCATTGGAACCGGCGGCACAATAACGGGCTGTGCGCGTTACCTGAAGCACCAAAACTCTGCCGTCAAAGTAATTGCAGCCGACCCAATTGGCTCGGCTATTAAAATGTTCAAAGATACCGGGCGGCTTGTAGAACCCTTGCCGTATTTAGTGGAAGGTGTCGGGCAAGAGCGTATCCCGGGTAATCTTGATTTGTCGCTTGTTGATGATATCATCAATATATCCGACAAAGAATCATTTCATACGGCCAAACGTTTGGCACTCGAAGAAGGTATTTTTTGCGGCGGCTCAAGCGGTATGAACGTAGCCGCAGCTTTGCGGACCGCCAAAACTCTACCCAAAGAATCGGTTGTTGTAGTTATTATCAGCGATACGGGCGAACGATACCTTACAAAACATCATTCGGAGGAATGGATGAAAGAAAAGGCATTGTTGGACTCCGACCGTATTACATTGCGCTCGGTTATTACAGAAAAATCCGTTGCGCAGGGACTGCCGGCAGTAATAGCTGTTTCGCCCGAGTGTACGGTTGACGACGTGTTGCAACGTATGAGCAAATATGAAATTTCCGAAATTCCCGTAATAGACGAAGGTGAATTGCTTGGCACAGTACGCGAAAACCGCCTTATGGCTCGTGTTATAGCCGACAGAAGTGCTCTATCGGCAAAAGTATCGTTGATAATGGACGAATCAATGCCCCAACTTGATGCCAATGACGACATTCAATCTGCCATTGCTCTTCTTAAAGAGCATCCGGCAATAGTAATCTTGGAGTTCGGGCGCGTCATGGGCGTGCTTTCGCGGCACGACGTTTTGGGGTATCTGCAATAGTTCAAATCAACTGCATATAAATGATTTTACGCTATTTATTCAGGAAAAAACAATGCGTGTAGCAGTAATGGCCGGCGGAATTTCACCCGAAAGAAACGTATCGTTGGCAAGCGGTCAAGCGGTAGCCAAAGCCCTGCGCGACCGCGGTCATAAGGTAACGTTTATAGATCCCGCGCTTGGAAGCAATGCCGAAATAGACGAAACGGCGCTTATGGTATCTGCTGCGAAATTGCCCGGCGACGAACTTGTACACTTCCCGCTTAAAAATTTAATCGAATGTGTACGGCTTCCCATATTCGACAACATTGATATTGCATTTTTGCTGACGCACGGAAAAAACGGCGAAGATGGCGTGATGCAGGCTTTACTTCAAACTCGCGGTGTTCGATATACAGGCAGCAAAGTAATGGCAAGTGCTTTGGCTATGGACAAATCAGCATCCAAACTTATATTCTCCGCAGTAGGAATTACAACTCCTCCTTGGGCAGTCATAAGACGCACCGAAATTGACGATACGGAAAACCTTGAAAATATTTTCAATGAACTGCGTGAAAATGTGGCAGTAAAACCGAATGACCAAGGCTCTACCGTAGGAATGACTATTGTGCATGAAGATTTCGAAGGATTTCGGAATGCGGTTAAGCTTGCAGCCGAATACTCCGAAACTGTTTTAGTGGAGCAATACATTGCCGGACGCGACTTGACAGTAGCCATACTTGGAAACGAGGCTCTGCCGAGTATTGAAATAGAACCGCAAGACGGATTCTACGATTACGAGCATAAATATTCCAAAGGTAAAACCAATTATCATTGTCCGGCCGATATTTTTCAAGAATGTGAGGATTTTATCGGGCAATCAGCCATAACCGCGCATCGCGCATTGGGTTGCACTGCCTACAGTAGAGTTGATTTCAGATTGGACGAAGAAAATGTGGCACATTGCCTTGAGGTTAATACTTTGCCTGGATTTACGGCTACAAGCTTAGTGCCTATGGCGGCAAAGGAATATGGCTTGGAATTTGGAGAACTCTGCGAAAGAATCATAGAGTTATCGTAGCCGTTTTTATTGCACAATACTTCTGTTTTTCGATATAAATACGCTTGTTTGCAGTTAATTGCGTATTTTTGCGCCGAATACTACGCTTAATCTCAGATCTCCTCCATGAAAATTCGATTGATTGCGGCACTTGTCGCAATATTTTTGTCGCCGGCCGTCGTGCTTTCAGGCGAATGTACCGCACAGTTTACCGCCGGCATTCTCGACGCGGGAAAAGTCCTTGTAAAAACCCATCATACACTTACGGCAAGGTTAGTCAATTCTTCGAGTGATACGATTTATTTACGCGGTGTAAAAATCGCCCAGAATACGGAGATTTTTACAGTAGAAAATGCATCGTCGGGAGCGATTCCGCCAAAATCAAATCGTGATTTTATTTTCACCGCATTCAGCCTGCATAATTTAATATATACTGCCGTAGCATTTGCACAACTGCGTTGCTCCGTAGGCGAATATTCTTTGCCTATTACTCTTACAGCCGAATTTATTTACCCGGACTCGACCTATAATTTCACTCAAAATCTTGTAGGTTCAGCTTTGGCAACGGCATTGTCTTTATATCTACAGCCGCAAACTTCCTATACATATAAGCAAGCACGCGAATATATGTGGGGGTCAATAGACAATCGCAACGGTACCGTCGAGTGTGTATACACCGGCAGAATCGTATCTACAAAAGGCATTCCCGACGCATCAAAATTCAACACAGAGCATACATGGCCCCAGAGCAAAGGCTCTGATACCGGTCCGGCAAATACCGATTTATTTCATTTGTATCCTACTTGGGCACCGGCTAATTCGGCGCGTTCAAATAATCCTTTCGGAATTGTTGCGCAAAGTATTTATTGGCAGGACGGCGGCTCGAAGGCCGGATTTGTTGCAATAGGAAAAAACGACTCTATTTTCGAACCTCGCAACACTCACAAAGGTAATGTGGCACGAAGTATGTTCTACTATTGCACGCGCTACGGTAATCGCCAAGGAACATACGATAAAGAAGGATTTTTGACGGTACAAGAGGACGTTCTGCGCGAATGGAACAATCTGGATACGGTAGATGCGGCCGAACGCGCCCGGAACGAAGCAATATATGCATTGCAAAAACGACGTAATCCATATATTGATCATCCTGAATTTATCGAACGTATAAACAAATTATCCGCCCAACGCGACTTTCCGCCCTATCCGCGCCTCGCGGCAAGCGATGAGCGCGTAATTTTTTCATTCTACGGCTCAGATGACCAAGAGCGGGAATTATCCGTATATGTGGCAAATACGGGAACGGAAGACGCAATGATTGTTTCGGCAAGCGTATCACCCGATACGGACTCGAATTTTACAGTAACCGATATTACCCCAAAAGAATTAACCGTCGCAAATTGGACACGCATAAAAATACGCGCAAAACGTCCAAAAACGGGTAATATTGACGGAACATTGAAAATACGCTTTGCCGACGGCCTCCCATCTATCCCGATTGCCGTAAGTGCTACGGCCTCTCAACCTTCGGCCATAGAAGAATCGTCTCTCGCACAGGAACAAATCACGCAAATAACAGATTGCACCCCACATCCGGTACTCGACGAGGCAACCGTTGCTTTCAGCGTGCCAGAATATCTTGCTGCCTCTGCCAGAATTATTTTTTATGCACCGAACGGCCGTTTACTTGCCGATGTTACCCCGAATATTATACGGCAGAACGGATATTCTTACGTAAAATTCCATCGATACGATCTGCCGACCGGCTTCATTATCGTACGACTATTGACAAGCACGTCATCAGATGCCCGCATTATCATTCTTGAGTAATTCACAAATTAAAAAATACTTGCTCGGCACGTTTGCCGCTTTGCAATAATTCGGTATTAAAAGTTTTTTTTTCTTTTTTTAAGGTTTTCATGTCTGACGAACAAAAAGCAACGTCTTCGACGGCAGCTATAGGAACACTCTATATCGTATCAACGCCCATCGGAAACGACGACGATATCACATTACGAGCTACGCGAATACTAAAGCATTGCGACGTAGTTGCTTGCGAGGAAATTAAAGTTGGGGCTAAAGTACTGAAAAGGCTCAATGTAAGCGCACCTATCATCGAACTGAACGAGCATACGGAAGATTATGCAAATGATGAGGTTATAGCGAAACTTCTCGGCGGAGAAAATGTTGCTCTCATCAGCGATTGCGGCACCCCTATTTTTGCCGACCCGGGACAAGGATTGCTTAAACGGGCATTTGCAGCTAACGCACCCGTAGTTGTAGTACCGGGCGTAACCAGCATTATGACCGCTCTTACGCGAAGCGGACTCTCTACCGATTCATTCGTATATGCCGGATTTATGAGCCGCAAGCCGGAAGAACGTCGAGAGCAATTACGACAACTTGCCGCCGAAATACGGACTGTTGTTTTCTTGGAAACACCTTATCGGGTAGTGCCTTTACTCGTTGCCATTGCAGAGATAATACCAACGCGCCGCGCTTATGTGGGCTGTAATTTAACAATGCCTTTCGAGTCGCATCATTACGGCCAGGTAGCCGAAATAGTCGAAAAATTAATGGCGGAAAAATTCAAGGGCGAAGCGGTTATTTGTATCGAAGGCGCACCTTCCGAAGTTCGCGGCGGTATCCGCCGAAAAGCAGCCGCAAAACATATACGCATAGCTGAAGTTGAAGATAGTGAAGTCGAAGATAACGACGAAATGCAAGAGTTCAGTCCCGATAATGACGAATTTCCGGAAATGCGCCCGCAACATTCGCCAAATATTGATGATAACGAAATCGAAATAGATTTTGACGAAGAAGATGACGCCGATGATGTTGATGAAGTCGAAATAGATTTTGACGAAGAAGATGACACCGATGATGTTGATGAAATCGAAATAGATTTTGACGAAGAAGATGACACCGATGATGAAGACGGAAAGCCAAAACACGGGCCTACTAAGCCGCGATTCGACAATAAGCCGCGCCCCGGGGGATACAAACCGCGTTTAGGCGGCGGCGACCGTGAAGGCGGACGCAGATTTGACGACAGAAAACCACGCTTCGGTGACGGCGACCGTGAAGGCGGACGC
>JAANMU010000859.1_pt1 | contig 32411 bp, 23 predicted proteins | sample 7279701 | NCBI WGS metagenome assembly JAANMU01 (sample SAMN14094539, study PRJNA606508) | bioreactor metagenome | isolation source: A lab-scale SPAN reactor treating ammonium-rich wastewater day 57 | place: Ireland: Galway | collected 2017-03-13
CCTGCCGGGCCTGGCGCGCCAGCTCGCGGCGCTGCCGCAGGCGCTCGCGGCGGTGCGCGAGCGCGTCACGACCGACGGCCAGAGCCAAAACCCGGAGGCAATCGTCGTCACGCCGAGCCTGGCGCTGCGCGCGGCCGGCGCGGGCGCCGCCTCGAGGCGCACGCTCGAACGCTTCCGCGACCATTACGCCGCCTTCGTGCCCGCGTTCGGCTGGCACATGGACGCGCCGATCCGCGAGGCGCTCGCGGCGATGAGCGAACACGAAAAGTATCTGCGCGAATCGATCGCGGGCCAGCGCGGGCGCGACGATGACGCGCTCGTCGGCGACCCGATCGGCTCCGAGGCGCTGCGGGCCCACCTCGAGCGCGAGATGATCGCTCTGTCGCCCGAAGAACTCATCGCCGTGGCCGAGGCCGAGCTGGCCTGGTGCAGGGCGCGCCTGGCCGAGGCGGCCGCGGAGCTGGGGTTCGCGGACGATGTGGCCGCCGCGATCGAGCAGGTCAAGCTCAAGCACGTCGCGCCGGGCGACCAGCCGCGGCTGGTGACACACCTGGCCCGCGAAGCGATCAACTTTGTGCGCGAGCGCAACCTCGTGACGGTGCCGGAGCTGTGCGCCGACCTGTGGCGCACGCAGATGATCAGCGCCCGCGACCAGCGGACCTGGCCGTTCGCCGCCTACAACAACAATCATGTCATGGTGGCCTACGCCTCGAGCGAACAGTCGTTCGAAGCGCGGCAGATGGCGATGCGGGGCAACAACGAGCACTTCACGCGCCTGGTCGTGCAGCACGAACTGATCCCCGGCCACCACCTGCAGGGCTTCATGGCGGCGCGGCACCGCGCATACCGCGGCCTGTTCGCCACGCCGTTCTTCGTCGAGGGCTGGGCGCTGTACTGGGAGATGCTCCTGTGGGACGTGGGCTTTGCCCGCGGGCCCGAGGATCGCATCGGCATGCTCTTCTGGCGAAGCCACCGCGCGGCGCGCATCATCGTGAGCCTGAAGTTTCACCTCGGGCAGATGTCGCCGGCCGAGATGACGGCCTTTCTGGTCGACGAGATCCACCATGAGCCCGACAACGCGGCCAGCGAGGTGCGCCGCTACGTCGGCGAGCAGTACAGCCCGCTCTATCAGGTCGCGTACATGATCGGCGGGCTGCAACTGCGGGCGCTGTGGCGCGAAGTCGAGGCCGCGGGCGGGCTGAGCCTGCTCGAATACCACGACGAGCTGCTGCGGCACGGCTCCATCCCCGTCGCGATGATCCGCGCGCAGATCCTGGGCCACGAACTCTCGCCCGCGTTCGCGCCCGACTGGCGCTTTGATCGAGACTGATCGGCGGCGCCGGGCTGCCGGCCTGTCGCGCTGCGCTTTCAGGGCAGCGTCTGCCCCGCGTCGAAGCCCCTGCCGTTCCACGCGGCGTTGGAACCGCGATCGACCTCGACCGTTGCGAGCGTCGGGTCGGCGACGACGAAGCCGAGTTCCTCGAGACTCCTGCCCTCGGCGTGCCCGTCGAGAAACGCGACCGTCACGCGTCGCCCGTGCCTGGGCGCGACGACGACCGGCCCGGTCTCGTGTCCCCATTGCAGGTTCGGGCCGAAGCGTGCGCGCTCGAGGCGTGGCGGATCGATGGTGTAGGCGTGCTCGCGCGCGCTGCGGGTCGTGCGCAGCATCTGCGAGCCGCCCGAATCGGCAAACGCGACGGTGCCGCTGGTGGCGATCATCGACGAATCGCGCACCGGGTAGTTGGCCGAGCGGCCCCCGGGGCCTTCAAAGCGGCGGTTGCCGAGGAACTGGTAGTTGTAGCCGTACGACCCGTTGCGCAGAACCTGAATCGCCCCGCTGATGGCGTGGTAGTCTTCGGTGGTGTGCGTCGGATCGGCGAAGACGTCGTTGTCGAGGCGCGTGAAATCGTTCGTAGTGACAAAGTTCTTGGTCTCAAACTCGCCCTGGGGCACGATCGGGCGGCCGACATAGTCGCCGATGGCCCAGTGCCATCGCGCCGCGTGGCGGCCGGTGGTCGTGTGATACTCCCCGGCGGCCAGTCGCAGGGGCGGGTACATGCTGTGGTCGCCGGCGTACATCGCCAGCCCCTGCCCGAGGCTGCGCAGGTTGGTGGCGTTGACGAGGCTGCGGGCGGTCGCGCGGGCTTTGCCGAGCGCGGGCAAGAGAATGCCGATGAGCAGCGCGATGATCGCGATGACGACGAGCAGTTCGATGAGCGTGAAGCCGCGTTGGCAGCAAGCAGCGGAGCGCGGGGGACGAGCAACCTGACGCGAGGCGGGGCCGGTCGCGAGCGGGGGCAACGTGGTCACAGGGTCTTCTCCGGAGTGAGCGGCCAAATCGACCGCGTGGAGCGATTCGCGATCTGCGATTGAGACACAGTCTCAGTGTATCACGTCCCACGCCACCGCAGCGGGCTCTTGAGCGGCCTCACGGTCCGCGACGCCCCCAACACTTCAAGATCCCCAGACTCGGTTGTCACAATATTTGGACCAGGTGTCACGACTGTGATGATGGGTGCCACGACTCGCGGCCGCTCAGGCCGCGCAGTCGTGCGGTCGACGCACCGGCCCACGACACCACGACAGTCCCGCGACCATCCGTCATCGCTCCGCGGGGAGGGAGAGGAGGAAGAGGAGAAGAAGGAGTTCTGCGAGCGATGGCACCCTGGCAGGGAAGACATCGGCACCACGACCTCGAAGATGAGCGTCCGCCTGTGTTTCCAGAGTTCGTCGGCGAGTCCGGCCAGGACTCACCTGTTGTGGTGAGTTGCGCGGCTCAGCGGGCACAAACTGCACACAGAACGAAAAAAAAAAATCGTCGCGTGATGCGCATGCAAGTTGGTGTTTGTCGCCATCAGTGTGTCAGGCCGATGCGGGCGACACCACCGTGGATTGGTCGGCGATCGGCTGGCAACGCAACGACCACGCTGATGGGATCAGCTGGTCACACACTGGAGCAGATGCACATGTGCGCTCTCAGACACGACGTCGACACCGACAGAACCTGCAGCATCGTCAGATCAACCCGCCCGCTCTCCATCACCGCAGCACTCACTTTGGCACTCGTGGCCGGTCAGGCAATCGCAAGCGAGCCCGGCAACGACACCCCCGCTGCGCCGACCATCGTGCAAGGCTCGGCGACCGGCGTCACGTTCAGCAGCACACTCGAGGTTCGGCCCGTCTGCCCCGAATGCTCCGATGACTTCGATTGGGAGGGCGACGACCTCTTCGGCGACACCTGGGTCGGGGTGTTCAACGGCGCGGGTGTGCTGCTGGCCGCCGACCTCGACGAGGTGTGGGAGGTTCCCGCCTCGCAGAACCCGCGCTCGTTCAAGGTGACGGGCGCGACCGACCGCAACTTCGACGGGAGACGCGATGGATCGACTGCCGCCCATGGGCTTCTGGGCCTCGTGGAACTGACGATTGACTATCTCGATGCCGACTTCGACTATATTGATTGGGATGACCGCAGTTTCACCTTCACAACCGGATTGGAAGTCTGGTCCGGCTCATTCATGCCTCCCGCGGGCACCCGTTATGTCGATGTCAGCACCTATCTCGACGTTGACACATGGACGGGTGACTGCCCGGGAAGCGATGTGGACCACATCGAGATCCGCGGCTTGTCACCGAATACCGCTTACGAAGTCCGTCTGTTCGGGCTGGTCAATGGTGGCCTCCTGGGCTTCTCGCCTGCGTGGCAGGTGAATGCCAGCGCGATCGGTTTTGGCAATCCGGTGCCGAGCCTGTGGCTGACGAGCGATGCCAACGGCACGATCCGCCTCGCGGTGACTGGATCGGGCGATGCAAACGCCGACGGGATTACCGATGGCACCTCGTGCCCCCACAAAGTCAGCGGAATCTACTCGCTCGACCTCAGGCTGGATACTAGTACCCCATGTCAACCCGCCGACATCTCCCCTCCGTACGGCGTGCTGGATGTGTTCGATGTCCTCGCCTTTGTCAGTGCTCTCTCGGCCCAGAATCCGATCGCCGACTTTGCTCCGCCCTTGGGTGTGTTCGACTTCTTTGACGTGCAGGCGTTTCTCAATGCGTTCGTTCAGGGGTGTCCTGCGATCCAGCCCCCCGAAGCTCCGGGCGGAGTCACGATGTCCCTGCCCGGCGGGAGCACGGTGCGCGTTTCGTGGCTCGATCACTCGATCAACGAACAGTATTTCGAGATCACGCTCCGTGACAATGCGGGCGAGATCGACCTGCGTGCGGCCGTGCCGGCGGGGGCACAAAGCGTCGACATCGATCTCGGCGGCGCCCTGCGCTCTGGGAACCGCCTCACGGCAACGGTCTGCGCCGTCAACACCGCGGGCCGCGAATGTGCCAGTGGCTGGTTCGACCCGCCCGGGTGCGATGCGGCTCCGTCGCCACTGACGTGGATCTATCGCAAGCCGGGCTCCATCCGCCTGAACTGGATCGACAATTGCGCATTGGAAAATGCCTGGCGTATCGCACAGAGCCGCAACGGCGCACCCAACTATCGCAACATCGCCGTCGAAGAAGCCAATGCCACGTCTACGGTTCTCAGCCACCTCAAGCCGGGCCAGAGTTACCAGTTCAAGGTGCGCGGACGCCTCGACGCAGGCTTCACACCGTACTCGAACATCGTCACGGTCAACGTTCCGGCGGCACCCCCGGCCGCGCCGACCAATCTGCGCGTCGACAACCGCTGGGCCCGCGCGCTGGATCTGTGCTGGAATGACACCTCGTCGAATGAATTGGAGGTGCGACTGGCCATCAGCACCGATGGTACAAACTTCAACAACCTCGCGGTGCTCGACCCTGCGGGGGGCAGTCAGCGCTGCTATCGCGTGAATGATCTTCAGCCCAACACGACCTACTGGTTCAAGGTGCGCACGGCCAATCTCGCGGGCTACTCCGCCTACAGCAACACGATTCAGGTTACAACACGTGACGAAGTTCCCGCCGCGCCGAGCAATCTGCGCCTCACCGATGCCAACCCCTGCTCCTTGCAGGTGCGGTGGGACGACAACGCGCACAATGAGACCGCCGTCTACGTCGCGATCAGCACGGACAATGTGAGCTTCAACAACGTCGGCGGAAATCTGCCTGCCAACACCACGTCCTTCACCATCCCGAACCGCTGCCCGACCACCACCTACTGGATCAAGGTGCGAATGGAAAACGCGGAGGGCTTCAGTCCATACTCGAACGTGATCAGCCCTGCGACTCAGCCGCTCCGCACGCCGACCGGCCTCGTGGCACGCCGTGACAACACCACTCCGGCGACCGATGTGCTCATCACCTGGGATCCTCCGCAAGGCTGTCACGATCAGGTGCGGCTGGCCCGCCGTGTGGATAACGGAGATTGGAGCAACCTCGTCGTGCTCGAACCCGGCGCGACTTCCTACCGTGACCTGAACGTCATTGCAGGCCGCACATATCACTACAAGGTCCGCTTGCGTCTGAACTGCGGCGGGATGAATCACTTCTCTGCGTACTCGGACGAAGACACGGCCCGCCCGTAAGCTGGTTCACTTTGCAACGGCGTAGACGAACGATGACAGCCCGGGTTTCGGCCCGGGCTGTTGTTGCGTGCGCTCGTCACTGATCACCCGCGGCCCACGTCTCCCCCGTCGCAGCCGCTGGCCGAGATCGTCAGCGGCACCGCGCTCGCGCCGTACACCGCCTCGAGGATGTGCGGAGCCTCGACGCGGATGCGCCGCAGCTCGGGGTCGATGCCACGCTCGCGCATCACGCGCTTGAGGTTCCCCGGGAGCCCGAACTCGACCGACTCGTGCGTCACATCGCCAAGGTGAATCGTCGCGCCATACCGCTCGACGATCCAGCGGCAGATCTCGGCCACCAGATCCTCGGGAGCACTCGCGCCCGCCGTGAGCAGCACCGTCTGCACGTGGCGGTCGAACCACGCTTCATCCAGCTGGCTCGCGTCATCGAGCAGCCGCGCCCGCGTGCCGACGTTGCGCGCGATCTCCGTCAGACGCACCGAGTTGGACGAGTTGCCCGAACCGACGACCAGCACCAGATCGGCCTGCGGCGCGAGCAGACGCACCGCGTGCTGGCGGTTGGTCGTCGCGTAGCAGATGTCCTCGCTCGGCGGAGCCTTGATCGCGGGGAACGCACGCTTGAGCGCCTCGATGATCACGCCCGCATCGTCGGTCGAGAGCGTCGTCTGCGTCAGGTACACCAGTTTCTCGGGGTCATCGATCTTGAGCGTTGCGATGCACGCCGGCGACTCGACGACCTGAATCGCCCCCGGCGCCTCGCCGCTGGTGCCCACAACCTCCTGATGGTCGCGGTGGCCGACGAGCAGGATCTGGTAGCCCTGACGCGCGTAGCGGATGGCCTCCGAATGCACCTTGGTCACCAGCGGACAGGTCGCGTCGATCGCGGTCAGGTTTCTCGCTGCGGCCGCCGCGCGCACCTGCGGGCTCACGCCGTGCGCGCTGAACACCACCACGCCGCCCTCGGGCACATCCTCGATGTTCTCGACGAACACCACGCCGCGCTGTCCAAAGCGCCCGACGACATGGCGATTGTGCACGATCTCGTGATAAACATACACGCGCTCGCCGGTGAAGACATCGAGCACCTGATCGACGACATCGATCGCCATGCGCACGCCCGCGCAGAACCCGCGTGGATTGGCCAGAATCAGACGCATCGTTCCTCTCAGTGCGGCCCGCCACGCCGGCGCGCCGGGGCTCACTCGGGATCGTAGGATTGACCGCCGCTTCAAGGAGCCTGTCATGCCGATCATCGCCGCGTGGTTCATGCGTGTTGTTCTGGTGTTTGCCGTCGCCGCGGCGCTGGCCGGGTGCGAGTTCAAGAAAGACATCAAGCACCAGGGCGAGCCCGCGACGCCGCTGCCTTACGCCGATGCGCCGCCGCCCGCGTCCGAACCCGCGCCTGACACTCAACCGTTCGACGCGGCGCAGTTCCGACGCTTCGGCCTCGCCGAGCCGCTGCCCAAAGCGAGTAGCAGCGTGCGCCTGGCGACCTACAACATCGAAAATCTCTTCGACGATGTCGACGACCCGAGCCTCACGGGAGAGCAGGACGACGCCGCCATGACCAAGCCCTACGACAACCGCGTCGCGGCCGCCCAGGCCCTGCGCCGACTCGACGCCGATGTCGTCGCGCTGCAGGAAGTCGAGTCCGAAGCGGCCCTCCGCTGGTTCCTGGACCTGCACGCCAGCGACCTGGGCTACGAACACATCATCAGCCTCGACGCCGGCGACACGCGCGGCATCGAGCAATCCGTCATCAGCCGCTATCCGCTCAGCAACCCGCGCCAGTGGGTCAACGAAGACCTCGGCGGCGTGCACCCCGAGCTCTACGGCACACAGCCGAACTGGGAAGCAGGCAAGCCGATGCGCTTTCGCCGTTCGCCGCTGGCCGTCGATGTGACACTGCCCGGCGATGAGATCATCACGCTCATCGTCGTGCACCAGAAGTCGGGCCGCCAGGCCGGATACTGGCGCGAGGCCGAGGCCCGCCGCATCGTCGCGATCGCCGCACAGATCGAAGCCGAGCACCCGGAGCGGGCCGTGTTCCTGCTGGGCGACTTCAACGCCGAACCGACCGCCGACAGCGTACGCATGTACCTCGAACCGGCCGCGTTCAACATCACCGGCGTCCCTCCGCAGCTGCGCTTTGTGTGCGGATTCGCGGACCAGAGCGGCCCCGAGATCATCACCCACGCCTCGGGCCGCCGCATCGACCTGATTTTGGCCAACGCCGCCGCCTTGAGGCTGATCGTGCCCGGCTCGGCCTTCGTTCTGGGCACCACGGCCGCCCCCGAGGGGGTGCCCTTCGACGTCGCCCGCGAACTGCCGGGGTACGCCTCGGACCATTACCCGGTCTCGATTGACGTGCAGCCGCGGTGACCGGTCCCGCCAGCGACCGCAAACGCCAGAATGCGCCACACTTGCGCCAAGCCGCTGGCTCTGCTCGGGGATGATCCCTGTACGCTGGGAGGGAGCGCCTCTTCGGCTCGTCGCCACGCGCTTCTTGAATTTCTCTTCACAATTTTGTGGACGATCTGCCGCTCGCCTACCCTTCCCGCGCTGCGGCGGTATGCTGGTCGGCACGTCGCTAAAGCCCCGGGCGAGAGTCTCCACCCGGCAGGAGGGATATCGAACATGAACGGCGTCAAACCATGGCAACTGGCGGTGATTGTCCTCGGCCTGCTCGGAGGGACGGGGTTGCTGGTGTGGAATGCCACTGGTGAAAAACGACTCAGGAAAGTCGATGAACTTGTGCTCATGGATGTCGTGACGGGTGATCGGTTTGTGGCCGATGTCCGTGGTCGCCGTGCCGTGATTCTGCCAGCGAAACACCCCGAGACGATGGAGTACACACTACTCCCGATCGCACAGGACGACGATGGAAAATGGCGTATTCACCGTCTGCGGGATATCGGCAATATTCCCCTTGAACGACTGACCGCCGTGGAAGATTTCGAATCCGGACTGGCTCGGCCTTCGAGCGCCAAGCCCAAACCACTTCGCAACTAGGCAAAGCGAGGTGCGTCATAGATATGCGAGACGTAACTCACTTGGGAGGCAACATGAAGCCCAGAATCCAAACCCGTCACTCACGAGCCTTCACTCTCATTGAGCTTCTCGTGGTTATTGCGATAATCGCCTTGCTCATCGGCATCCTACTGCCCGCGCTTGGTAAGGCCCGAACGGCCGCAAGATCGCTGGTGTGTGCCACAAACGTTCGTGGCATCATGCAGTATCAGATTTTCTATATGAACGACAACAATGAGTACTTCGCAACTCCAAACACTTCAAGCCTGCCCTATATCGCTCGAATTTCTAATAGTGGATTCATCGACCACAACAACACCAGGCCACGACTCGAAGGAATCAAATCAGCGACGACTCCAACCTCAACCCGAGATTGGCTAAGCCCCATCATGGGCGACTCAGTGAGTCTTTCCGGCAACCGGGCCGAACGAACCGCCCAACTGTTCGGCGATTGGGGTTGTGCCGAAAACCGGACTTTCTATAACGACCAACTGTTTGGAGGCACCGCAGGAGACCGCGAACTTTTTGATGCGATCCAAGAGGGTGGCAGAGGCTTCAACATGGTCAGCTATCTGATGCCGACAACATGGTATCGACAAAATCCACTAGATCTGGCCGCCGCGATCAGCTCACGAAACTTCAACGCCGTGTTTCCTATCATGGATCCTTCGAGCGAAGCAACGCCTCCTCGTGGGTATTCACCGCGACTCGAGCGCGTTGGGATTCAACTCTCTTCGAAGATTCTGTTTGCCGATGGAACAAGATATGTCTCGAAGTCATTTGGGGTTGATTTCGACCCCAACGCCTCACCATCGGTATTCGGATCCTTTACCGACAACAGTCCCATTACTCACGGTTCGACTGCTTATGGTCGGCAACCTTTCGCCAACGATGTTGATGTGCCCTACAACACACGTGCTTCGTACCGCCACAACAAAGGTATCAATGCCGCATATTTCGACGGGCACGTTCGATGGATGAGTCAGGATGAATCGTACTCAGACCCGATGCCCTGGCACCCATCGCGTAGTCGCTGGCTTGGCACGTCTGCAACCCCAGAATCCATCTCGTTTATGTCGAACATTCCTGAAGTTTCGCCGGGGCAGCGGCTCATTTACTGACTCCCAGGCGATCCAATTATGCCCGCTTAGAACCAAGAGAGGAAAGCCAATAACGCCGCAATCACATTTACCATTGGAACAAGCATTGCTACCGCCGATTGTCTGAACTTGGAATCCAGCTACGTGGTCTGGTGGGATTTTAGAGAATGTGCCACATGTATTAGTGCCACCGCCTATGCACATGCTAGTTCATTCACTTCGCAATATGGGTGCCCCCCGGCCCTTGGCACTTGCGGGTTTACCTCGATGACAAACGTTGACTCTGGGTGCGGAGGCGGCGCTTGGGCCAGAAGCGGAGGGTACGATCCTGCTCCGGGCTGCATCCTCGGCCATGCCGAGGTTTACGCAGACCTGATGGGGGCGGTCATCACCCAAACATATTATCCGTGCGCGTTTGGGCTTCACTATCCTCCTGTGAGGAGTCAATTCGATTGGCCTCGCCACGGCAGTCGGGTCTGCCAGCCTTCTCATTGAAGTGAAATGCGAAATGGACTTTTCGCTCTTTATCTGCGGAACCTCTGCTGATTCCGTCTCTATTTCCGAACTTGTCATCACAGAGGCTGTGATTGGAATCATTGTCGATGACCAAGGTGTTCCAACGGCATCCTGCGTGAGCAGACGGCACTCTGAACACGGTTCGGAGTTGAATGGCCTTGAACCGGACGACTGCACATATCTGATCTTGCCGACTGTTGATGAGGGCGTGTTCGAGTTCCGGGTCGTGACCGTAATGTTCGGGCCGGACGAACTCGATATCACTGGCGACGGCCGCTTCAACATTCTCGACGCCTACGCGCTCGAAGCGGAACTCTCATCGACAGATCCCGACCTGCTCGAACGATTCGATTTCAACAGCTCCGGCGATATCGACATGTTCGATGTCAGCATTTTGCACGCCCTTATCGACTGCGGCCTGGACCACGGCATCCTCGGCGACCTCAACGGCGACGGGGTGCTCGACTGCGACGACTTCGATCTTCTCCCCGCATCGCCAAACTATGTCATCGGCGACTCGAACTACATGATCCAACTCGATGCGGATCTCAACGGCACGAACGACGCCACCGATCGCGCGATCGTGTATGCAATTCTCCAGCCCGCCGACTGGAACAATGATGGCGTCGTCGATTTCTATGACAACCAGGCTTACTTCAACGATTATGCTGCCCAAGATCCGCGAGCAGACCTGAACAACGACAACACTTGGGACTTCTTTGATGTTCAGGCTTGGCTCAATATCTACGCGTCAGCCTGCCCCTGAGTCTCGAGTGTTCATTCTTCGTTCCTCAAGGTCCGCCTCTGCGGGCCTTTTTTCTTGCCCTACCCTCAGTTCATGCGCATCATCGATCTGCGTTCTGACACGATCACCCGCCCCACGCCCGCCATGCGTCAGGCCATGCACGACGCCGCGCTCGGCGATGACACACTCGGCGACGACCCGACCGTCCGCGCCCTCGAGGAACGCATCGCGGCCATGCTCGGCAAGCAGTCCGCCCTGTTCGTCCCCAGCGGCACGATGGCCAACCTGCTCGCCATCCGCACCCAGACCGAGCCGGGCGACGAAATCATCTGCCACGCCGACAGCCACATCTGCTATTACGAAACCGGTGGCTACGCCGCCGTCGCGGGCTGCTCGATCCGCTTCATCTCTGCCCCACGCGGGCTCTTCGGGCCCGGCGACGTCGAGCGCCTCATCCGCTACGACGACCCGCACTTCCCGCGCTCGCGCCTCGTGACGCTCGAAAACACCATGAACCGAGGCGGAGGTGTCGTCTGGCCCCTCGCACAAATTCAAGCCATCGCGACCCTCGCGCGCCAGCGCGGGCTGCGGCTGCACATCGACGGCGCACGGATCTGGAACGCCGCGGTCCGCCTCGGTGTGACGCCCGCTGCCGTCGCCCAGCACGCCGACACGGTCAGTTGCTGTTTCTCAAAAGGCCTCGGCTGCCCGGTCGGGAGCGCGCTGGCCGGAGACGCCCCCACCATCGCGCGAGCCCGGCGCTTTCGCAAAATGCTCGGCGGCTCGATGCGGCAGAGCGGCCTGCTCGCGGGGGCGGCGCTGTACTCGCTCGATCATCACGTCGAACGACTGGCTGAGGATCATGCCAATGCCCGTCGCCTCGCCGAAGCCATCAATCGCGTTCCGGGTTTGTCGTGCGATCTTGGCGCGGTCGAGACCAACCTTGTCTATTTCGAGGTTGATCCGGCGCTGGGCACCGCGGCCGAATTCTGCGCTCGGCTCAATGCGGTCGGCGTCCGAATGCTCGACGAAGGCCCGCAGCGCGTGCGGGCAGTCTGCCATCTCGATGTCAGCCAGACCGACATCGACGAAGCGGCGCGGAGAGTGGTTGCGCAGGCTGGCGGCCGCTAAACGCTTCCCTATAGTAACAATGTGCCGCTCGCAAGGGCGATTCTCGACCACTTGCTCTAAGCGGCTAGGTTTGCTGTGCCTCACCACATGTCTGCCGAAGATTCGCAACTCCTTTCCCAATGCCTTGCTGGCGATGAGCAAGCGTGGTATCGCCTTGTGGGGCTACATGGTGGACTGGTCTTTGCCGTCGCACGACGGGCCGGAGTGCCCGAGCACGCATGCGACGACATCGCCCAACGCGTGTTTGCCTCACTGAGCAGGTCGCTCGGCAAGATCCGGAACGAACAAACACTCCCCGCCTGGCTCATCACGACCACCAAGCGACAGGCGTGGCGCTGGGTTAAGACCCAGCGGTCGGCCGGTGCCACACTTGGAACAGGTGCCGAGGCTATCGGGAATGAGCACTTCGATGTCGAAGACCTCGAACGGCACGCACAGCTCCGACGAGCTCTGAGCGCACTCGAAGACAAGTGCCGCGAATTGCTCCAACTTCTTTACTTCGTAGCCCGTACTGACTACGAACAGGTCTCACGCACACTGGGCATGCCTATCGGGAGTATCGGACCCACCAGAGCACGGTGCTTGGCCAAGCTGGCTCATTTGATGGAGAACTCGGAACTCAAGATCGGGCGCGATACGAAGCGCAAAGAAAGAAAATAGGTTCCCGGTGTATCAGATGGAAGAAAGTCCCCTCCTTGTGAGTGATCATGGACACCATGCCCTCCAACCACGAGATTCTCTGTTATCTGCTCGGTGAAAGTACGGGGCATGGGGGCATGTCGGCTGCCGATGTGCAGCGGGCGATCGAACAAAACGGCGAAACCGGAGCACGAGCTGGCATCCTTCAGGCGATGCTTGGCGATCTTGGTCGAGCAGCGAATCTTGAGAGCCTGTTCGACGTTGCTTCGCCTCGGCTGTCGCGCCTTGCCCAAGCCACACTACCCGGCAAAGTGGGAACCGTTAGCATCGTGGATCGCCTGATCGCGTCAACGGCACTCCTGACCTTCGACAGTTGGAAGGCATCGCCCGCGTTGAGTGGATTTCGCGGCAACGCGACCTCGCGTGACTTGAAGTTTGCAGCCGAGGGATGGGAGATAGACCTTCAGATCACCCTCGAACGGGCAGCGATTGCGGGTCTCGTCTCTGGTACTGTCACGGTTGTGGGACGGGTAAGCGGATCGCACGTTGCTTGCAAAGCTTCGTTGATCTGGCCCGAAGGCACGCGACTTGAGTCAGAAGTTGACTCCGAAGGTTTCTTCGAGTTCTCCGTCGAGACTGGACAATTTCAACTACTTCTCGAAGGCGAATCCGGCTCAGTGTCTGTACCGAACCTCATGCTCGAAATGGATTGATGGATGCCAACGCTCATCAGCCAGTTTGAAGCCGCATGCGCCGCACGTTTGCGCACAGCGAACGACCGCGCCGAGTCAACGATGCTGCCGCGCGAGCAATCACTTCAACTGGCTGAAGAAATCAAGCGGCTGGCTTTAGACGATGTTCAGCGTGCCCTAGCGGTGTCCGAGCGCTTGGTGGAAGAACCGAGCGACGACGCGGGAGTCCTTGTCCAGTGGCTCGCGGCCCGAGCACACGTGCTGTGTTACGCAAACCGCTTTGATGAAGCCGTTGTGGCACTCGATCGCGCAACAACACTGGCCCGTTCACACGGAGCCGATCGCGACATCGGGCAGGTCTCGCTCGCGTCGGTGCAGCCCCTGGCAAGACTGGGTCGGCTCGAAGAGGCGGACCTGGCATCGAAGTCCGCTCTTGCGGCATACAAGGCGTGCCACGATCACATCGCGCAAGGCAAGGCAGCGCTCAATCGCGGCATCGTGCTGCGCATGCGCGGACGTCTCGATGACGCCCTGGCGAGTTTCGCGCTGGCAAGCGAACTGGTTGGTGCTGACCTCTTCCTTCAGGCAGCGCTCGCGAGCAACCGTGCCGAAGTACTGCTCGATCTTGATCGGTTTGCCGAAGCCGAGCAGGCGTTCGGTGCCGCCCGAGAGTCGTTCGTCGCAGGTGGCCACACGCACGCAGCCGCCATCGTCGAGGGCAACCGCGCCGACCTGCTCAGCCGTGAAGGCCGCATCGACGATGCGATGGAGAGTTTCGAACGTGCCAAGATGCTGTTCGCAACCGCCGGCGCCAAGGCCGACGGAGCACGTCTCGAAGCCGAGCAGGCAGAAGCTCTGGCCGCCATTGGCGCTCATGAAGACGCTATCCGAATGTACGCCGCTGCTCTTCCTCGCCTCGAAGCGGACCAACTCAAACGCGAAGTTGCCCGATCCCGCATGGGCTTGGGGCTTTCGCTCCGCGCACTCGGTGCGTGGACCGAGTCACAGCGTGCGTTGCAGCAGGCCCTGACAGAACTGGATGAAGTCGGTTCCGGTGATCTAGCGGGGGAGTGTCAACTCGCACTCGGACAGATGGCTTTGGGCTCCGGAAACTCTGCCCAAGCCGACGCAAATATGCGCAGTGCCTTCGCACGTCTGGCGGATCGCCCTGTTCGTCTTGCACGCGCACACGCAGAATGCGGCGAAGCTTTCCTGGAGCACGGCCTCATCGCCGAAGCAACTCGTCACGCCGACACGGGTCAAGTACTCGCAGCGTCTGTCGCATTGCTCCCTCTGCGAGCCAGATTCTCACGCTTGCAAGGAAGACTGCTGCTTCGGAACGGGCACACCGCGACCGGAGCGGCAGCCCTGGCCTCGGCTATGCGCGATGCAGACGAGATGCGGGGATCTCTACGCGTCGAATCGCTCCGACTCGCATGTGGCGAGTCGTGGCGCGATCTCTACATGGAAACCTGCGTTGCCGCGCTCGACACCGACGCCACTGGTGGCCTTGCGTTGGCGTTCGAGGCGCTCGACCGATTGCGCTCGCGAACGCTGCTCGATGCGCTGGGCTCTTTGCACATCACTCCTGCCACGAACGGCAACGCAATCCCTCAGCTTCAGGCATTGCACGAACAGCTCGACCACATCGTCGATGAACTCAACATTCTCTACAACCGCATCGGGTTGGGGCGGGCGGAAGACAATGCACAGCTGCAACGCCTCGAGACTCTTGAACACCAGGCCACCAGTCTTCGGCAGCGCCTCGCGGCACTCGGGAGCGTCAGCACTCGCGTGAGCGAACCGCTCGCACTCGATGAAGCGTTGAGCCAGATTCCTTCGGGTACGGCTGTACTGCTGCTCTGGCCCGATGGCGATGCTATCAGCGCCATGATTCTTCGCCGAGGCTCAGCGTGCGTTCGACGGAGGTTTGCCTCAATCGCGAGCGTTCAATCGCTGCTGCGCAAGCAGCGATTCAGCCTCGATCGGCTTCATCAAGGCCAGGCCGATCAATCTGCGTTGGCAAACTGGTTTGCATTGTGCGCACGTATGAGCGATGAACTGCTCGGTCCGCTCGCACAAGATGTCAATGATGTGCATCGACTCGCGATCTCGACGTTCGGATTGCTCGAGGATGTCCCCTGGTCACTGTTGGCAGGCGATGAAGCCCCACTCGGTGCCGAACGTGTTTTGCTGCATGTTCCTGGTGTCTCGACTGGCCTTCGAATCAACGCGCGACAACAGTCTGCGGGCGCGAGCGAGAATGTGCTCGCGGTCGGCGTTGCCGACGCGCTCGCTCCGATGATGGAGCACGAAGCCAGGGAGGTTGCGGCCACTTCGCACCGTTCGACTCTGCTCGTGGGTCAGGCAGCCACCGCTGCGGCCGTACTCGACGCGCTGGCCGAAGCCGACCGCGTCCATCTCGCATTGCACTGCGTGTACAGCCAGCACCACCCGCTCTCATCGCGCGTCCGCTGTTCAGATCGTTGGGTGACCGCTCGCGAACTGGCAAAAGCAATTCGACCTGGTGCGGTGGTCGTGCTTGCAGGTTGTGAATCGGGTCGCATGGGTGGGCCTGCGACCGAGGATCGCCACGGGCTGATCCGGGCGATGCTTGGTGCTGGCGCGTCGTCTGTACTTGCGTCGCACTGGCCCCTGCATGACAAAGCCTCGCTCACCTGCATGACAGCATTCCATCACGCCATGGCAACAACCTCGGGTGATGCGGCTGCTGCATTGCGAATCGTTCGGAGCAACTTCAACGAAGACCAGATTCCATCATGGCTTCATGGCGGAATCTTTGTCACTGGAGGGTTTGGATCATGAATGGCGGAAGAAACATGCGTTTGAAGTCTTGGATCGCAACCTGCTCTCTCTGCATCCTTCAGCCATACGTCTACGCCGATAACGATGACGAGGTCGTTCCCGGTCAGGTCGTGGTTCGTCTCGCACAGGGGGCAAACATCTCGGCGTTTCTCGCCCGCTACAACGTCTCCGCAATCGACACGATCGTGTCGCGCCGCATTTGGCTGCTCTCCGTCCCTGTGGGCGATGAAGAAGAGTTTGTCGATGAAATCGAATTTGATCCCGACGTCCAATGGGCAGAACCAAACTACACCGGCCGCGACCTTGACCCAGACCCGGACACGCAAAGCATCTTCGTTGCCGGTACCTACGGGCAGTACATCAATCAACCATCGATGGGCATCATCGGCCTGCCTCAGGCACAGTCATTCGCAACGGGCCAAGGCATTCTTGTTGCTGTACTCGATTCAGGACTCGATACCCAGCACCCCGAACTGCTTGGTTCCATCGCGCCGGGCGGGTGGAATTATGTTGACAACAATGGCGTCCTCGCCGACGTCGGCGATGGCATCGATAGCAACAACAACGGCATCTTCGATGAACTAGTCGGACACGGCACGCTCGTCGCCGGGCTTATCGTGCGCGTCGCGCCGGACGCCATGATTCTCCCCCTCAAGGTTCTCGACAGCGACGGCCTGACCTCGACCTTCACGCTCGTCAAGGGCATCTATCATGCTGTCGACGCATCGGCTGATGTCGTAAACATCAGCATGGGATCCACCGTTGACACCATGGTCCTGGGCGGAGCCATCGCCGACGCCGTTGCTGCGGGGGTTGTCGTCGTCGCTTCGGCCGGCAATGAAGACACATCGAGCCCAGTGCGGTATCCCGCCGGATACGCAAGCCTGGGCGTGATTTCGGTCGCGTCTACAGACAACTCCGACGTACGTTCACACTTCAGCAACTTTGGCTTCCACATCACGCTGTGCGCGCCCGGCAACTCCATCACGAGCACAGTGCCCGGCGGAGGCTTTGGCCGGGCTTCGGGCACAAGTTTCGCCGCGCCGCTTGTTGCTGGAGGGGCCGCACTCGTAAAGCAACGGCACATCAACGCACCTCCACACACCATCGCTCTCACGCTGGCCAACTCCTCGCGTCGCATCGCAAACGTCAACAGCGGCTATGAGGAACTGCTGGGTTCAGGACGGATCGATCTCCTCCGCGCGATGCTGCGCTCTACACCCTCGGGCTTGCACCCTGCATCCAGCAACAACGTTGCGCCCGCCGGTGCCATCCGTCGCTGAATCGACAGGGATCGCCTTTCGATCAGTATCCATCATCAAAATGCGCATACATTCCCCCTCGGCCTCGGAGTCACTTCCGAGGCCGATTTGTTGTCAATTGCAGCACACCCACAACACTTCCATTGCCCGCGATGCAGCAATCGCCACGTTCTTCACACACAATCACACAAATAGCTGATGCACTGTGTATCAGAATCTCCGCTTGCCTCCTCTTGTTGGCGAACGAACACATCGCACGCTGGATCGCTGTGTTGGCGAGCAGCGTTCGGGATTCATCACAACGATCAGGAGGTTTCATCATGAACGGTTTCAAGAGTGTCAAGTCTTGTATCGTCCGCAGCACAACTGTGCTCACACTGGCCCTGGCCGCAACATCGGCCCTCGCCCAGCCTGGCGCCCCCGTTTTCATCAAGTCATGGAATGACTGCAAAACGAACAACAACAAGTTCGTCGGCAGTGACGGGCTCTTCCACTGGGATGTTGACGCCAACTGTGACATCTACCAGAACGACCGCTATGAGCGCCCGATGACCCAGACGTTCTACTCGACGGTCGGCCGCTACGGCGCTCGCGAGTACTTCGAGTACCTGGACATCCACCGCGCCCGCGCCGGATTCGACAACACCTATCTCTACGTACAGATCGAACTTGCTGGTCGGCGCCATCTTCTCGCCGACGGCACCATCGACACCAAGGGCCTCGTCGAACGCTACGGCTTTCGCATGAGCACCAACAAGGATGGTCGCAACGGCGTGCTGATTGTCTCCGATCAGCCCGAACTCAAGAACGCTCCCAACACCAGCTGGGGACCGATCGGAACATTCGGGTATCGTGATACCGATGGTGATGTTGGCGGCGCGGCCGACAGCGGACCAACCGGCATCAACGTCACCAAGTCCGACAACCCCGACGAAGAAGACGGCATGAACGGCTACGACGAGAACATCATCTCCGATGGCCGCCTCGACAACGAAACGCCGGTCCTCTGGGTGCGCATCAGCCCGACTAACAACAAGCATGTGCAGTTCGCGCTCAAGTACGGCGCGCTCGGCTTCACACAGGCGAACCTCAAGAATCTGCGCTACTTCCACTTCGAAGCCATCAAGGGAGGGCCCAAGGATCCCCAGAACTACCTCTGGAACGACAAGTACACCAAGCAGGAAGCCGGCTCGCCGAACCCCGGCCCAGGCGGCCAATCCGAGTTCGGAACTGAAGGCCTCAAGGACATCTACGAAGTCGACACGGCTAGGGGCGGACCGATCCGCGTCGCCGCCACCGCAGGCCAGTCAGGCCCCGACAGTGACACCCTCGATGTGATGCGGGCCATTATCGCTGGCGAAGACTGGGCCGACTTCAACAACGACGGCTTCGTCAATGGTCAGGACCTCATCTCCTTCCTCAACAGCACCAGCGACGACGAGTAAGCAGGTCATTCTCCTCCTCTCTTTCCAACAAGCCCCGGCCACATGGTCGGGGCTTTTCTCGTTGCTTTGTTGTGCATTCCGCGTGTGCTCGAACGAACCGCGCAGATCAAGCTCGTGGTACGAATAAAACAGCAACCAGCAACAAGAAGTTCAGTGACCCCACGGCGCAGGCGGCGGCGTCACCGGCTTCGACAAGTCAAACTCCACGCGGAACCGACGATCCGTGCCTGTGCGGCGCAGGGCATACGCAAACGTGTCGCCGGGCATGATCTCGACCGTCCAGATGTTCGTCCTCGCAGCTGGGAGAAGGCTGGCTGTGAACTCGTCTGCGTGAAACTCCTGCCGCGTCGCCGTGCCCGATTGGATCGTGTCGCCGCCATACTGCGTCAGGTCATCTTCAGAACCGTCGGCGTGGCGATGGTCGTGCTTGAGCCGCAAGCCGCCATCCAACTTCGTGAAAACCCACGTGCGCGATCTATTGTCGGCGATATGAAACGGCACAAGGATTCGGCCATCTTCGCATCGGCGCGCATGCATCACGAGCGGCGTGCGGGCAAAGTCAGGACTCGCAGTCGAATCTTCCACAACGCGGCCCTCGAAAGCCTGCCCGCACAGGGCTTCGAGTGCAGCCCAGAACGCCGCCTGCGGTTTGCTTTGTGTGGAGGTCGAGCTGGGGGCATTTGGCTGGGCAGCCAGCCTGTCACCTTTGGACCCACTCGCACTGCACGACGCGAGCAACACGAGACCCACAAGAAGAATCATGCATCGCAGGATATCGAAGTAAAGCTTCATTGTGGGCTCCAGGAAAAGCGGGCACTCACGCACGGTACACCTAGACAAAACAGAAAAAGGCACGCGCGACCATCGAGTCGCACGTGCCCCTTCATATATCGACTCAGTTGCCGCGCAGCGCCGCCTGCGCCGCCGCAAGGCGTGCGATCGGCACGCGGAATGGCGAGCAACTCACATAGTCAAGTCCGATCCGATGGCAGAACTCGACCGACGCTGGGTCGCCGCCGTGCTCGCCGCAAATGCCAACTTTCAACTTGTCGTTCCCCTCACGCCCGCGCACGAGGCCCATCTCAACCAGCTGCCCAACGCCAGACTGATCGAGCGTGCCAAACGGATCGGCTGGCAAAATCTCCTGGCGAATGTAATCAGGCAGGAATGTGTTGACATCGTCTCGCGAATATCCGAAAGTCAACTGCGTCAGGTCATTGGTCCCGAAACTGAAGAAGTCGGCAATCTCAGCGATTTCCTTCGCAGCCAGCGCAGCACGCGGAACCTCGATCATCGTTCCGATCTTGATATCGAGCCGCGGCGTGTAGTCTTCCTCCGCTTTGACCTCGCGGATGACGGCTTCAGTCTCGCGGCGCAACAACTCGAACTCCGCGCGTGTGCCGACAAGCGGAATCATGATCTCGGGCATGGCCTTGATCTTGCGACGCACACATTCGATCGTCGCCTCCACAATCGCCCTCACCTGCATCCGCAAAATCTCGGGGTACGTGATTGACAGGCGACACCCGCGATGCCCCAGCATCGGGTTCGATTCCTGCAACATCATCACGCGCGAACGGATCTTCTCGAACGGCACGCCCAGACGCATCGCCATCTCGCGCTGCATCTCCTCTTCATGCGGCACGAACTCGTGCAATGGTGGATCCAGCAGGCGAATCGTCACCGGCAATCCCTTCATCGCTTCGAAGATTCCGATGAAGTCGTCACGCTGATACGGCAGCAACTTGGCCAGCGCGGCCTCGCGTTCCTCCTTCGACTCGGCCAGAATCATCTCGCGCATCGAACGAATGCGGTCACCTTCGAAGAACATGTGCTCCGTGCGGCACAGACCAATGCCCTCAGCCCCGAAATCACGCGCACGCGCCGCGTCCTTGGGTGCATCCGCATTCGTACGCACACCAAGGGTGCGATACTTATCCGCCCAACGCATGACCTTGGCAAAATCGCCCGACATTTTCGGCTCGATTCGCGGCAAGTTGCCATGAATCACCTCGCCCGTCGAACCATCGAGCGAGATCAGATCCTGCCGCCCGAATGTACGCCCCCCGACCGAGAACGTCCCGGCTGCCACATTTATGTCGATCGCACTCGCGCCCGCAACACAGCACTTGCCCCAACCGCGTGCAACAACCGCCGCATGGCTCGTCATACCCCCAGTGCTCGTCAGAATGCCCACAGCCGAGTGCATACCGTCAACGTCCTCGGGACTGGTCTCGCGCCGAACCAGAATCACCTGCTCGCCCTGAAGCGCCCGCTCGACGGCTTCCTCGGCTGTGAACGCCGGACGCCCCACCGCCGCACCGGGCGACGCTGGCAGGCCCCGAGCCAGAATGTCCGCTGATGCCTTCTTCGATGGGTCAAAACTCGGCAGCAGAAGCTGCGTCAGATCGTTGGCCGGAATGCGCAGCACCGCCTGCTTCTCAGTAATCAGTTTTTCCTTGACCATGTCGCAGGCAATGCGGACCGACGCACCTCCCGTCCGCTTTCCCGTGCGAGTCTGGAGCATGTACAGCTTGCCGCGTTCGATCGTGAACTCGATGTCCTGCATTTCGCGGTAGTGCTTCTCGAGCTTCTTCTTGATCTCGATCAGCTGCTTGTACACCCGCGCGTTCCAATTCTTCATCTCGTCGACCGGCCTGGGTGTGCGAATCCCCGCGACCACATCCTCGCCCTGCGCGTTGACCAGGAATTCGCCGTAAAACTCGTTCTCGCCCGTCGAAGGATTGCGTGTGAACGCGACGCCCGTGCCCGAGTCATCGCCCATATTGCCATAGGCCATCGTCTGAACATTGACCGCGGTGCCCTTGAGCCCCACAATCCCGCTCAGACGGCGATAGCTCACCGCGCGGTCCGCGTGCCAGCTCTTGAACACCGCTTCGATCGCCAGTTCAAGCTGCTTGAATGGATTTTGCGGGAACTCGTCGCCAACATGCGCGCGATAGACCTCCTTGTACGCATCGCACAACTCGCGCAGGCCATCCGATGGTACTTCCGTATCGAGCGTGACTCCATAGCGCAGCTTCACCGCGTCAAATGCCGCCTCGAACTTGTCGTGATGTACGCCCATCACCACATCGCCAAACATGTTGATCAGTCGGCGATACGCGTCGTACGCAAACCGGCTGTTCCCCGTCGCCTTGACCAGGCCCTCGACCGACGTGTCGTTGAGCCCAAGGTTCAGAATCGTGTCCATCATCCCCGGCATCGACACCGCCGCACCCGACCGAACCGACACTAGCAGCGGGTTCTCGTCGCTCCCGAACTGCTTGGCCGTTTCCTTCTCCAACGTCGCCATGTGCTGATGTACTTCGTTCATCAAGCCGTGTGGCAGACGCTTGCCGCCCTCGTAATAGCGAGCGCACGTATCCGTCGTAATCGTGAACCCCGGAGGCACCGGCAAGCCGATCGAAGTCATGTCGGCCAAGTTCGCGCCCTTACCGCCGAGCAACTGCTTCATCGAAGTGTCGCCCTCGGTGCCAAGCCCGCCGAAGTAGAACACCATCTTGTCCTTGCGAGGCCGGCGATCGGCAGCTGGCGCGCTCCGCCCGCCGCTTCGTGCCGACTTGCGCGCAACCTTCTTGGTTGTATGGCGAGCGTTCAAACCCCCAGCATGAACTTTCGCCGCACCTTTCTTTTTCACCCTCGACGACGAGCCCCCGGGCTTTGTCGTTGATTTCTTCGGGGCAACCTTCTTGCTCGTCTTCTTCGTCTTCTTCGCCATAGCGTTGCTCATTCAAACTCTCGCGAGGTTCTGGAGTGCTGGTTATGTCCACGCTCGCGCTCTGCGAGGGGGGCATAGTTTATCGTCACAACCCCCTACGATCGACCTCCGACACCTCACAACCTCGCGACATATGCACTTCCTCGATCAGAAATCACCTTATTTCCTCATTCGCCACTGGCCCAAGCACCTGCCTCTGGCTGTTGTATGTTCCAACACCCAAGCCGGACTTCGCATCTCCATCACCAGCCCCGCCTCCTCGCTTGAACTCAGCAAGGGTGCCCATTGCATATTCGCAAGAGACCGCATCCAAACCGTATCCGAACGAACCCCGCCCGATTCCCCCCTTGCCTCCCTCGAACAAGAACTCGCACGACCCGATCCGCCGCTCTACTGGATCGCTGCATTCTCATACCACCTCGCCCCTCACTTTGAACCCGCAGCCGGTCCTCTACGTCAGTCCGCTTGGCCGCTCGCAACCCTCCACCGCTGCAACTGGTCCGCGACCCACGATCAGGCGAGCAATCGCTGGCAACTCGCCGGCGATCTCGACGCCGCCCTTGCCGCACTGACCCAACTCGAACCCGCGCCAGCCAACTGCACACTCAACGCGCCTGACCTCGAGTCAAATCGCGATCACTATCTTCGCGCAACCAGACGCGCACTCGAACTCATCCACGCCGGTGACATCTATCAGGTCAATCTCGCCCACCGCCTTCACGCAGAACTGCAAGGCTCGCCGCGCGCGCTCGCCGCTGACATCTTTCAATCGGCTCGCCCCTGGCACGGCTGTTATCTCGAAACCACCGCGCTCCGTCGCGCCATCATCTCCGCAAGCCCCGAGCTCTTCCTCGAACGCGTCGGAAACCGCCTGACCACGCGCCCGATGAAGGGAACACGCCCGATCAACGCCGACGAACGCGAACTCTTCAACGCTGAGAAGGACCGCGCTGAACTCAACATGATCGTCGATCTCATGCGCAACGATCTCGGGCGAGTCTGCTCGGTCGGCTCCATTCGTGTCGATGTCCCGCGGCAACTCGAACGCCACGCCCAGAGCGTCCTTCAGGCCACCGCCACCGTCTCCGGTTCGCTCCGCTCAGGAATCACAGTGTCCCAGATCCTCGCAGCAACATTCCCTCCCGGCTCTGTCACCGGTGCACCCAAGATCCGCGCGATGCAGATCATCGAAGAACTCGAAGGCGAACCTCGCGGCCCCTACTGCGGCTCGATCGGTCTCATCCACCCAGACGGCAACTTCTCGCTCAACGTCGCCATCCGCACCGCGCTCCTCACCCATCTTCACGCCGACACCTGGAACCTCGATTTCCGCGTCGGAGCCGGCATTGTCGCCGACAGCTCTCCCGAAAGCGAATGGGCTGAAACCCTCGACAAGGCGCACGTTCTCTGCCGACATACAACCCACGAACGAGCCTCAACATGACTGGCCCGCAACTCCGCGCCGACATCATCGACGTCTACATCTTCCGCGCCACACCCCCTGACATCGAACTGCTCCAACTCCGCCGCTCGCGCCCACCGCTGCCCGGTTCGTGGCAGCCGATCATGGGACACATCGAACCGGGCGAAACCGCCTTGACTGCTGCACGCCGCGAAGTCCGGGAGGAAACGGGCCTTGACATGGCTGCGTCCTTTGTGCTCGGGCTTTGGGCACTCGAACAAGTACACCCCTTCTACCTGCCCGATCTCGACGCCATCATCCTCAGCCCACGCTTCGCACTTCAGGTTGACTCATCGTGGACCCCGACGCTCAACGCCGAACACGATGCGTGCAGATGGGTCGCCGCGCGCGACGCAGGCGAGCACTTCATGTGGCCCGGCCAGCGCGCCACGATCGCCGAACTTTGCACTTCACTCTGGCCAGCAGACAACCCGACTCGCGTACGTTGCTCAGTGCTGCACCTCTGACCCGCTTCGCGTCACCGTTGATTCGACCATCTCGATCACACGCCGAGCAGTCGCCTCATGAGTGAAAGACACACGCACCCGCTCGGCAATCTGCTCCCCGCGCGATCGCCTCCACGCCGGATCGCTGATCGCACGCTCGACGCATCGCTCCAGACCAGCCTCATCCGCAAACGTCACGTCTTTCACACTCCCCAGCAGATCCTCAGGCGTGGCCACCTCGAACGCAACCCCGAACCGCTTCATGTTCTCGAGCGTCTGAGGGTGCACCCACAGCGTCTGCTCAAGCCCGAACCCAGTCCCCACGCACAACTCACGCAACAGCCGCAACGGTTCATGCTTCTCAACGTCAAAACCCACAAAACCATCCGCTGCACGCACACAATCCGGTTTGCACGCACGCGCAGCGCGCGCAATCGCCCTTTGCCGACTCTGACCGAAGCTCGACCCGATCACCCGACACAACGGCAGCCCACCCGATAGCGCACACTCCATCACACGTTGATGCACCAGTGACGTCACCGAAGCGTGCAACTGCACCGAAGCGCCCTGATACGCCGCACGCAATTGTTCGCCATGTTCCAACACGCCGGCAGCATACATGCCAAACTTGGCGTGCTTTTCCCACCCGCGACCATAGATCCGTAGCCTCCACCCACGTCGCTGCACGATCCTCGCCGCCCAGTTGAGCGTCTCGTGCCGCAGCACACGCTCAATCATCGGCACCAGATACTGCTCGCGCAGCTGCTGTGCCACACGCGGCTCCGGGGCACTCCCGCGCACACGCAACCACGCCTCACAAGGAATGTCCTTGACCATCCTCGAACGATCCTCACCACAGATATCGCCGTAGCGCTCCACGATCAGGTCACGCATCGCATCGAGCACCCGCACCACCTGCGGGTCGCTCGCATTGCTGCGGAGCCACGCGTGCAGCGCCTCGGGAGTCTCACTGTGATGGCTCACATACCCAATCTCGCAGGCATACTCCTTCAGGTTCGGTGCTGCCGCCGCATGAAACTTGCGCGCACAAGCCACCACCGGTGCCGACAACGCACGCCCCGCCGGATACTTGAACTGCGTCAGCAGACTCGGATACACATGCCCCATCACAAAATCCCGTTCCCCGTGCGAAGATCCCACCTTGGCATCAAACAGATGCGGCATCGAATCCTGGATCCAGCACACAAATGGTGCATTGGAGCAGAGCGCCTCCGCCCGCGTCGCGCGAGGCCAATTGATCAGCACGATGAGATCCGGATCAAACTCAAGCTGCTCGCGCATATACGCAATCGGCGAAAACCGCGATCCATCATCCTCCTCGATCATCAGACGCGATTCCCATCCCAGCGCCTCGAACCCCGCCGCCAGATCACGGCTGGCGTGCTGAACATACGTCGAGTATCGCGTCGTAGGGACAAGCACTCGCCGAGGTCTTGCTTCCGCAAATCGTTCGCGCCAATACGACGCATCCCGCTCCCTTTCACGCTCAATCACACGCGCCCGTAATTCATCAGCCAGTCGCCGCTGCTCAATGCCCAGATCCCGCATGACGTCACCCAGCCCCGGCTCGCACCGATCGCGCAGCACCCCGATCGGCACGACCGCCCCAATCGCATCGAACGCAAATCTCCTACGCACCACTTCGCGCACACGCTCAACCGCATCCTCGCCTGCAATCACAATGGCGCGCGACAGCAGCGCCGACAAATCGCACAACGAAAGCCCTTCTGCCAACTCGCTCTCACTCCGTTGCACCACAATCAACGGCGGTCTGTACCCATCACGCAGCCTCGGCGTCGCATCCGCAATCGCCATCGCCATCCACGGCGGACTGAGCCCCTCGATCAACACCGGCCCAGTTGCCACACGCGACGCCTGACTCAGATGTGCAGCCGCGAACTCGCTCGCTTCACGCCGCAGGTCGCAAACCCACTCACATCCCGCCAGTCCCGAGCCCTCCGCGTTCTGTCGCACAACATTGCCGTCAGTCGCCCGGTGATATAGCGTACCCTCCGCTGCCCACGCCTCAATCGCCCGTTCCTGCCATGTCACATCGAGCATCGCTGCGTTGACTCGCGCCTGCTGAACCATCACATCGCGGTCGATCGCACGCGCATCCCGATGCGCCACCAGCAATTGATCTCGCTCCAGTCGCAACGAACCACCCTCGATCTGCAATGCCATCTCCCACGCCAGCCGCCGCAATCCGAGCGCCTCCAGTACTTTCGCCGCCAGCAGCAGCACCTCGCCATCACCCGGCTGAACGCGCAACTCTTGCGCAGCCTGCGCCAAAAGACCCCACCCACTGACGCCTTGCCCCGTGGCCGGCATCAGCGATCGACCGCCCCCCGCGCGCAATGAAACTCCGCTCATGCCGCCACAATCGACCGCAGGCACTACAAACATGCAATTTTCGCGCGTCGACATTCACCAACTTGGGTACGACCGCACCACTCATCGCAATTTCCCGTTCCCCCGCCCCGCTTGCCGATAACGCAAACATGCCGAGCCCAGCACGCGCCAAGATTCTCTCCATTCACGAGCTCCAGCAACTCCGCACACAAGCCCGCACCGCAGGCCAAACTGTCGTCCAGTGTCATGGCTGCTTCGACATCGTTCATCCCGGGCACATCCGCCACCTCCGCTTCGCAAAATCCCAAGGCGATCTCCTTCTTGTCACCATCACCGGCGATTCCGAAATCACCAAAGGCGACGGCCGACCACTCATTCCCCAGGAACTCCGCGCCGAGAACCTCGCCGAGCTCGACTGTGTCGATTGGGTCTGCATCGACCCTCACCCCACCGCCGCCGATCTCCTCAGCCACATTCAGCCCGACGTCTTCATCAAGGGCCGAGAGTACGAGTTCAACCGCGATCCGCGTTTCGCTGCCGAACGCGCCGCCGTCGAGAACGCCGGAGGTCGCGTCGTCTTCAGTTCCGGCGACGTCATCTTCAGTTCAACCGCACTCATCAACGCAATGGAAGCCCAGACCGAACCATTCCAGCGTCGCCTCGCACACCTCGCCCAACAGCCCGAACTCGCGCAAGGCGAGCTCGAACTGCTCTGCTCCGCTTTCCGAGGCCGCCGAGTGCTTGTCGTCGGCGAAATCGTGCAGGAAACCTACGTCTTCTGCGATCAACCCGAAGTCGCCGACGAAGCCCCGATCATGTCGCTCCGCCCGGTCCGTCACCAATATTTTGATGGCGGAGCAGCCATCATCGCACGGCATCTCGCAGCACTCGGCGCAAAACCCACACTTATCACTGCCCTTCCCGACTCCGATCTCGCTCGCGCGGTCCAGCGCCGTCTTCATGCTTCGGGCGTCGATGTCCATCCCGTAACGATCGAATCGTCAATTCCCGAACGCCAGCGCTTCTTCGTCAACTCCACAAAGATGATGAAACTCGATCTGGCCGATCATCTCGTTCTCGACGCACGCCAACGCGAACAGCTCATCGCGGGCGCCATCTCCATCGCCGAGGCTGCCGACGGCTTCGACGCCGCGGTCATCGCCGACGCTGGCATCGGTCTCTTCTCGCCCGCAATCCTTCAGCGCCTCACCCGAGATCTCCGCCCACACATCGGCGTCCTCGCTGCCGGCAGCAGCACACGCCGTGCCGACCTCCGCTCCCTTCATCACCTCGATCTCCTCTGCACGTCCGAATCGCAACTCCGCGACGCATACCGCAACTTCGGCGACGGCCTCCCCGCCGTCACATGGGAACTCTTCCACGAGACCAACACACACGCCGCCATCGTCTCGCTCGCCGATGAAGGTCTCATCGCCTTCAACCGACTTCCCCAAGCCACCGACTCCGCCTGGAAGTCTCGCCTCAAGGGCGAGCATGTCCCCTCACTGGCCGCCAATCCCGTCGATGCGCTCGGCTGTCACGAAGCCATGCTCGCCACCGCCACCCTCGCCCTGGCCAGTGGCGCATCGCTCCTCGCCGCTGGCTTCCTCGCCTCCGTCGCTGCCGGTCTGCACGCACGCCGCATCGGCAACCCACCCGTCGAAATCTCTGAACTCCGCCGCGACTGCGCCCGCGTGCTCTCTTCGCGCATCGCGTTCACCCAGACCGAACTCCCCGTCGTCGCACGCATCACCCGACCCGATCCCGCAGCACACCGCACCGCCTCATGATCTCCTACGTCATCCCAACCCGAGACCGCCCCGACGACCTCGCACGCACCCTGCGAGGCATTGGCTCATTACTCGAACACGATCCCGCGCATCCCGCGCACGAACCAGCCGAAGTCATCGTCATCGACAACGCCTCTCGCTTCGTCCCCATCTTGCCAGCGTGGCTTGACAACAGAGTCCCCGTCCGCCTCGTCCTGCTCAACGAAAATCTCGGAGCCGCCTCACGAAACATCGGCGCCAAACGCACCAGCCCCGACAGCCAATGGATCGTCATGCTCGACGACGACTCCATGCCCGTCGATGGTCGTTTCATCCAGCGCCTTCACACGCAACCACCCGACGTGGCCGCCGTCATGGCCGACATCCACCTCCCAAACCAGGATCGACGCGAAGATGGCGGGCTCCCCGAGGTCTTCGTTGGTTGCGGCGTGGCCATTCGACGCGAAACCTTCACTTCCCTTGGCGGCTACGACCACACATTCGAGTACTACGCCGAGGAATACGACCTCTCCGCACGCATCCTCCGCTCCGGCTCACGCATCGTCTTCGAGCCCGACTTCCGCATCGATCACTTCAAATCCGCCGGCGGACGCGACATGAACCGCATCGTCGCCCGGCTTGTCCGCAACGGCTGCTGGGTCATGCAGCGATACGCCCCACAAACCGACCGCCGCACACAACTCCGCCAGGTCCGTACCCGCGCACGCCTCATCGCCATGCTCGAAAACGCAACCGAAGGATACAAACAAGGCCTCGCCGAACTCCGCGAGTCTCTCCCGCGCCAAGTCCGCTCCCCGCTCGACCGCACCACCTTCGACCGCTTCACCGGTCTATGGCACGCGCGACAAGCCCTGCAGCGTGCGCACGCGGACAGACCATTCTCGTGCGCCAGAGTCGTTGGGCAAGGCAAGAATGCCTGGGTCGTCCAGCGCGCTCTGGCCGAACTGGGCGTCAGCATCGATGACGAAAGCGACGTCCTCGTTGTCGGAACCATGAGCCCCGGACCCATGCTTGACACACGCGACCGATTTGCCGACCTCGGCCGAGTCATCACTCCATGGTCGCGCACCGCCCGCGTCGCTCGGCGTGCCTGACACACTCCACAGCCCCGCGCGCTGTCCGGCACGGTCCAGATCTCTTCCACATCCGCGAACCACGTTCCTAGAATGTTGCCTCAGTGGGGAAGAAGGAGCGTCTCATGAGCGAAGCCACAATCACTCGCGGACTCGAAGGCGTCATCGCCGGTGAAACCGCCGTCTGCAGCGTCGAGCAGGGTCAACTCATCTACCGCGGCTACGAAATCCACGATCTGGCAGAAAACGCCACGTTCGAGGAAACCGCCTTCCTCCTTCTCGAAGGACATAAGCCAACACCCGACCAACTCCGTCGCTTCACGGACGAGGTCATCGCAGAGCGCCCGATCTCGCAATCCGTCATCAACTTCCTCCGCGATGTTCGCCCCAATCTCAAGGCTGGCACCGCCGTCCCCATGGATGTCCTCCGCACCGGCGTCTCCATCCTCGCCCACGAAGACAAGGACTGCCAGGACAACTCCCCCGCCGCCAACCTCCGCAAGTCCAAACGCCTCCTGGCGAAGATCCCCACAATCATCGGGCATATGCAGACTTTCCTCGACGGACGCGATCTCGTGGACCCCAAAACCGGTGGAGACCCCAAACTCACCCACGCCGCCAACCTTCTATATCTCATGACCGGCGAGAAGCCCACCGCCGAGGCTGCCCACGTCATGGATGTCAGCCTTATCCTCTACGCCGAGCACGACTACAACGCCTCAACCTTCACTTCCCGCGTCATCGCCGGCACCCTCAGCGACCTCCACGGAGCCGTCACCGGTGCCATCGCTGCCCTCAAAGGCCCCCTCCACGGCGGCGCCAACGAGGCCGCGATGGAAATGCTTGCTGAAATCCGCAAGGACATTGGGCCCGCAAACCAACCCGACAAAATCAATGCATGGATGGACAACGCTTTCACTACAAAGCGCAAACTCATGGGTTTCGGTCACCGCGTCTACAAGAACGGCGACCACCGCGCACCCATTCTCCATGGCCTCGGTCGCCAACTCGCGGCACAAAAGGGTGACTCCTACGTCAAACTCTTCGAACTCGGCGAACACGTACAGAAGATCATGCTCGATAAGAAGAACATCCACCCCAACGTCGACTTCCCCTGCGGCATGACCTACTTCACCATGGGAATCCCTGTCCCTCAATACACACCCATCTTCGTCGCTTCACGCATCACCGGATGGGCAGCCCACATCATGGAACAGCACGCCAACAACCGACTCATCCGCCCCATTGCAAAATACGTCGGCCCGGCAATCACTCCTTGGAACAAGTAATCACCCTCCCCAAGGAAGCCAACCCATGATCAAAAAGGCGTGCGACCGGTGCGATCGCGTCCTCGAAGTCGATGACTCCAAAGCAGGCACCAAGGTCCACTGCCCATCTTGTGGCGATGTCAATCTCATCCCCTTCGTCACCAGGTACCAGCCAGGCTCGACCCCATCTCAAGCCATTGGTCGCGCCGAAGCCAAGGGTTATCCCCCAGAAAAAGGCCCCGAGGTTCAAGTCCTCGTCCTCCGCCGCGCCATATTCCGCTCGCGGCCCCTTTCCTTTGTCGCAGTCGCCATATTGACCATCACGTCTCTCGTCCTTGCACTGATCCATCTGGTCAATCCTGCCGCTCTCCCTGTTTGGGTGGCGATCACTGCGGTGCTCGTTGTCTTGGCAGGGAGCATCCTGTTCGTCATTTGGTGGATCCAGAGCCTCGCCGCCCGTCTCGATGTCACGAACAAACGCACCATCACCCGCCGGGGTCTTTTCAGCCGCTCAACAAGCGAAGTTCTGCACGACAACATCCGCAATGTCCAGATCGAGCAGACCTTCTGGCAGCGGGTCTGGCACGTCGGATCCATCGGAATCTCGAGCAGCGGGCAGGACGGCATCGAGATCCAGATGCAGAATGTCCCCACGCCTGACCGATTGAAAGAGGTCATCGACCTCTACCGCCCGCTCGACTGACTGTTTCTTGTCCCGCCAGCTCGTGGAACTCCCGACGGATCCGACCTTCAATAGCTCGCGAATCAACACCTGTCACCCCGTATCCTCCCCGACCCCTCGGAGCACCTGACCTTGAACTGGTTCCACAAGATTCGACTTCGAGCTCTGGCCGTCCTCGCTGCGGGAATCCTGGCCTCGTTTGCGCTCATCAGTTGGTTCGCCCTGCCCGTCCTGCCGGTCGTCGGGGCCGCCTTCATCACCGTCGCGGCCGTCGTTCATTCCATGACCAGCAAACTCGGCCAACCGATCTGTCACGACTGTGGCACCGACCTCGCAGGCCAACCCACTGGCGTCTACGGCGCCGTGTGCCCCAAGTGCGGCTTCATCAATGAACGTCTCGGCGATCACAACGCCTGATCCGCTCGCACTCACACGCGCTTGCGCAACACCCCCGCATAAAAACTCCGCCCTTCGAGCCGAAACTTACGCTCAAAGTTCGTCCCTACCAGTTCCCCCGCACGCGCCGACCCCGGACGATCGAACTCAAGAAACTCGAACGGCTTCGAAGGCATCGATTCGCGCGCACGCACCACATCACTCGACAACGCTTCGATCGACGTTGCCTGTGCGCGCGGCACCCCATGTCCACGATCAGGTCTTTGACCACTTTCAGGCCGAGGATCGGCTC
>JAANMU010000860.1_pt1 | contig 32403 bp, 25 predicted proteins | sample 7279701 | NCBI WGS metagenome assembly JAANMU01 (sample SAMN14094539, study PRJNA606508) | bioreactor metagenome | isolation source: A lab-scale SPAN reactor treating ammonium-rich wastewater day 57 | place: Ireland: Galway | collected 2017-03-13
GGCTCGCCTCCCATTCGCGCCTTTCGGAAAGCGCCAGACGGATGGCCCGGATCTGCAGATGGTGGGGGCTCACGATGAAGAGTCCCTGGCGCCAGAAGTCCGCGTCCTTCTTCCAGGAGCCCCGACGGCGCAGGTCTTCGGCCAGGTCGGCCACCAGAGCCGCCTCCACCCGGTTCTCCACCGTGGCCCGAACGTTCTCGAGCACGCACAGCGCCAGCGGAAAGTCCGGGTCGAGCAGCCACCGGCACAGCTCATTGCTGGCTTTCCCTTTCAGCTGGAGGCGACCGGAGCCGTCCACCGGGCGGTAACCAGTCCCGTAGAGCGCCTCGGCCGGGAAGGCGCACAGGGTGTCATTCATCCTCCAGTTCTCGGTCAGCTGGCAGGGCTCGTGGCGGGCCATCAGGTAGGCGAAGAGCGAGTCGTGCAGGCCGTGCTCCTCGGGGTAGCGTCCCTGGATGATGGGTGGCAGCTGCAGGTGATCCCCGGCCACCACCACGCGCCCGCCGGGCGCAAGCCAGCCCAGGGCCAGCGCCGCTTCACCGAGCTTGAGCTGGGATCCCTCGTCCACGACCAGGAGATCCACCACTCGCTGGGCCTTGTGCAACTGGTAGACCGTGCCCCCCACGATGCCCGGCAGCTCGCGCGCCGTGGCGGCGGTCACCTCACGGGTGTCTTGAGGTTTGAATTGAATGCGGTGGGCCTCGGGCAGCTTGCGCAGCAGGTTGTCGATGGCCGCGTGGGTGAAGGCGGTAACCCCCACGCGCAGCTTCGGGTTGGCCTGCGTGAGGCCCCGGAGGGCGCTGGCCAGAAAGTGCGTCTTGCCCGTCCCGGGCGGGCCCCAGACCAGCGTCAGGCGATGGCGCCGCAGGTGCTCGAGGGCCGCCTTCTGGCTGGGCATCAGATCGCTCTGAGGAGCGCAGGGCAGCGGTTTGAGCCTGGCCGGGAGCTGGCCGCGCAACAGACGCAGGAAATGTCCCTCGGTGTCTTCATCCAGCTGGTGCAGGCAGAGCAGGATCTTGTCCGTGTTGCTGTCCTGAAAGCGTGGATGGAGCACCGCCCTGGCGCCCACCTCGAGCTCTTCGTGGGTATTGGCCGAGACGACCTCCAGCTCGATCTCCTCCAGGGTCCCGTCCTGAGGGCGGGGATGCGCGTTTTTGAGCTTTGCCAGGCGAACCTGCGTCCGGCCGGGCGCCCAATGGTTGGCGCGGTTGCGAAAGTCGTCGTAGGCCATCTGGGCCTTCTCGCCCTCCTCGCCCTCGGGCACGAGCAGCCGGTCAGGCATCATGGACAGGGTCACGGTGGAGGCGTCCACCGCGCTCAGCACCCGCCAGCGGTTGCCTTCCAGGCGTTGCAGGGGGATGCTGATGGCCTGCTGGATGCGCTCGGCCCAGGGTGCCGAGCGCCGGCGGCGTGTCTTGAGCGCACCCAGAAAGCACTCGTAGCGCACCACGAAGGCCAGGCGGGAGAGCTCGGGATGGCGGAACGGCTCGCTGTCCACGAACCGGAAGCGGGGCGGCCAGGCGAAGAGACGGGCTTTGAGGCGGTTTCGCAAGCCGTCGAGCAGCACCGAGCAGGCCAGCAGGCGTCTCCCAAGCGTGCCCTCGATGAGCCCCGAGTGGTCCTTCTCGCCGCTCCAGGTCTTGAGCACCGCGTCCTGGCGCAGGGCGTTGCTCAGCTCAAAGCGCAGGTACTCCGGCGTCTCGTAGGAGAATTCGTCCCAGGTCTTCAACCAGGCCAGCGACTCCTCCAGCCCCAGCGTGAGCGGCTGGGGCAGGGCCACCAGATCGCGAATGGCCTCGGTCAGCGCCACCACCGGGAAAGGGATCTCGGTGCGCGGATGCTCGTCCCAGCGCGCCAGCTCCTCGCTCTGGAAGTGGAAGAGAAGCTGCAGGGCTCGCTCGGCCGTCTCTGGCTCCTCCAGGGCCTCGAAGAGCAGGTCCTCCAAAAGATCCCGCTCGTAGGCGTCAAAGACATAGCACTGCAGGGTCTTCTGCTCCTTGAACTCGGAGTGCTCGCGGTTGAACGTATCCACCAGCTCAAGCTGGCGGTGCAGCTTAGCCACAAGCTCGCGACGCACTGCCGCCGTGTCCTCGAAGGAGCGGGCGCAACGCTGCCAGGGCTCCCGGTTCTGCCAACCCTCGATGCGCAGCAGCCCGGCCGCGTAGATGGCTCCGGAGACGGGCTCTTTCTGCAGCGTCAGGAGAATGCGCACCTTCTCGTGTACCGGCAGAGCCAGACTGGCGCCTCCGTGCTCTTGCAGCGAGCGGTCGAGCAGGGCTCGGGTCTGGTGCTTCAGACGGTGCCCTCTCCCCCGCAGCGACCCGCACAGGTCCAATCGCTCGGGGGTACGCTCCAGAAAACCCGCGAACTCGGTCAGCGTGTTCACCCCCTCCTCGCGCAAGAACGTGCGCGCTCCGTGGGAGAGGTAGGGCAAAAGCGAGACCGAGCCCGTCTCTTCGGCCTCGCTGCGGCAGTGGTGGAAATACTCGCACCACTCGCAACGATAGAGGACGTGCCAGGGCACCTTCTCCACCTCGTTGCGGAAGATCCCCATCAGCCGGTCGCGCAGAAACGTCTCGAGCACCGGCAGGGTGTGGCGCAGCTCGAAGTCGGTCGGCTCGGCCTGCTGCGAGAGCCAGATAGCTCCGGTTTCGAGATCGATCCGCTCGCTCATCAGCTCGCGCAGGATGAGCACGTAGAGCCCCACCTGGATGCGATGGCTGGATTTGAGCTCGTCGGTTGCCTTGATGTCGATCACCCTGAGCTTGCCTGATTTGGTCTTCAGCAGCAGATCGGGCTTGCAGTCGGGGAAGCGCAAGAGCTTCGGGTCGAGGCCGTAGCGTCGGTAGAACGAGGGCGGGATGGCCAGCTGCCCCTGGTAGAGCGCCTGATCGCTCTGGAGGCGGTCGAGCTGCTCGAGCGTCTCCTGAGGCCCCCAGGCCCGGTCGCGCAACGCTCCGCTCCCGGGTGGGACGACCGCCCTCTGGCGCAGGTGGCGGCTGACCACCTCCTCCTCCCAGGCGAAACCCGCCTCGAGCAGCGAGCGGGTGACCGGGGAGCGGTGGTAGTCTCTGGTCGGTACTCCCTTCTCTCCTCTGGGGCTGGCTTCGTAGCGCAGAAAGCGCTCACAGTCATGGTAGAAGTAGCGCGCCAGGCGAAAGGGGGAGATCAGGTAGGGCACCGGGTGGCCTTCGGGACGAAGAGGGGAGGACATCTTTCCTGATAAGTGGTCACTTGACAAATGACCACTTGCTTTCTAGGATTTGACCGTGGAGATCACCGCAAGCGAGTTCAAAGCGCACTGTCTGGAGTTGCTGGATCGAGTTCGCGATCACAAAGAGACCATCGTTATCACCAAGCGAGGGAAACCGGTGGCCCGCCTTCTTCCGATCGGGGATGGGCCACCGCGGTCGATCCTGGGGAGCTTGTCCGGGCTTGGAGTAACGACTGGTGACATCGTCGCTCCGGTAGAGGGGCTCTGGGAGCTCGATGCTGGTTCTTGATACCCACGTCTGGTGGTGGGCTCTGAATGAGCCCGAGCGGCTGAGTCCAAGCGCAGCCGAAGCGATCGAAAGCGCTCCAAGAGGGTCCCTCCGGGTGGCCGCGATCTCAGCCTGGGAGTTGGCGCTCCTGGGCTCCAAAGGGAGAATCTCCTTCGCTATCGAGCCTGAGGCCTGGTTCGAGCGGGCGCTCGGGCGCTCGAGTATCGAACTGGTCCCGCTGACCGCTTCCCTGGCCCTGGAGGCTTATCGGCTTCCCGAGCCGTTCCATGACGACCCGGCCGACCGGCTGATCGTAGCCACCGCCCGACTGCTGAAGGCACCTCTCATCACAAAGGACAAGAAGATTCTGGCCTATCCCCACGTGCGATCCTGCTGGGATGGCGATTTGTCCGACGCTTGATCGGCGCCGTCCGAGCTCAGTCAGGCTCGTACAGATCCTGGAGGCTGAAGAGCAGCACGTCGGCTTCGGCCGCCCTTCTCTTCAAGCTGGGGGTGAAGGAGGGAGCAAAGAGCGCCCGCCACACGTTCCGAGGAGACAGCGTCCTCAGCAACTCGGTCGCCTTCGCGTCGAGGTCGGCCAGGACGTTTTCTCCCACCGGACGGTCCGACCACTTGCACTCCCCCAGAAGAACCTCACTGTGGTCCTGATTGAAGGCCACCACGTCCACTTCGGCCTGAGACGACCACCAGGACCCTACCTGGACCGGAGCAAACGGCAGTTTCGCGCGTAGCACGAAGCTTCGGCAGGCATCCTCGAAAATGGGGGCGCAGAAGCTCTGGAAGTCAGGCCGGATGCGCTGCTCGAGAACGTGCTCGGCGAGCCCCATCTCCAGCCTGGTTTGCTCGGGAAGCACAAAGCGAAACCAGAACCTCAAGAAGGGATCACAGATCCGGTAGATCCCACGGCGGCTTTTGTGGGGCTGTGTTTCCGTGATGGGAACGATGCGCTCGACCAGGCGAAGATTCTGGAGGGTCTGCAGGTAGAAGGTCGCCTGGTTGTGCCCGGTGGGCCCGAGGGCCCGGTTGGCAATGTCGCCGAGCCGGGTGCGACCCTCCGCCAGGGCGCTCAGGATGGCCATGTAGACCCTTGGCTCGCGCAACTCTTGCATCAGCAGGAAGGTTCCTTCGTCGCGAAGAAACGCTCCCTTGCTCAGGATGCGCTCGCGCACACTGGTCCAGAGATCTCGGGTCGGATCGAACTGCAGGCAGTAAGCTGGAACTCCGCCCAGCGTCGCGTAGCGGCGAAAGCGCTCAGCGAAAGTGAGCCCGGGGAAGAATTCGCCGGCTTCCCGAAGGCCCAGAGGCTCAAGCCGATATTGGGCATTGCGCCGCCCATAGAGCGGGCTCTTCTCGGCCAGCACCGAGCGCTCCATGAGCGAGACCGACGAGCCACACAGCACCAGGCGCGCCTGGCTTTCGCGAAGGGAAGCAGCCCAAGCCCTCTGGAGGACGGAAGCAAGCGACGGATCGGACTCGGCCAGATAGGGGAACTCGTCCAACACCATCAGCAGCGGCTCGGTTGCCTGGGCCGCCACGAAGCGAAAGACCGCCGACCAGTCCGTAAAAGAAACTCCGGCCGCCTGCGGGAGCGCCTCTTCAATGGCCAGCGACAACTCGCGCAACTGCTCCACACGAGTGGTCTGAGTGGCAACGTGGAGGATGGCCGGCTTGCCCCGGGCAAAGTGACGCAGCAGCTCGGTTTTCCCCACTCGCCGGCGCCCGTAGAGGACGGCCATCCCCGGACCCTGGCTCCACCAGGTCTCAAGGAAGTTGAGCTCCTGGGCTCGGTCTAGAAATAGCATATTTTAGACTATACTAGTTTGGACTTGCTTGTCCTGCTGGCGATCGTGTCCGCGAGCGTCTGGTCCGAGTCCCACGGCTGTTCCAACCCGGGCTCCAGGAAACCCGTCGAGCCGCGCAGAACCACGCTCGAGCACTGGAGGGCAGCACCGTGGCCAACTTCCTCATCATCGCTTCCGACATCCCGCCGCTTGAGGGCGACACCATCAAGGCGCCCGACGTCTACAAGCTGATGATGGACCACTCGTGCTGGGAGTTCCCGCCCTCGGCGGCTCATCTGTCGCTACTCAAGAAGGGCGATACCCTGGTCTTCTACCTGGGCGGCAATCACGCGCGTTACTTTGCCGGCGAGGCCGTGGTGGCGGGCGAGTTCCAGGAAATCGGCAAGAAGAGCCCGGCCACCTTCGACCGCGAAAAGATCCCGTTCTTCCACTTCAGGCTGCCGCTATCCGACATCAAGCGCTGGGCACCCGAGGCCACCAGTCTCGACGACATGATGGACCTGAGCTTTGCCAGGGAGAAGCAGGTGACCCGGCCTTACATCGGCCTGCTCTTACGGGTGGGGATGCGCAAGCTGACCGAAGCGGACGTGAAGTTGCTGCGCGAGCGGTCGAGGCGAGCGGCGGCCAGACGCTGAGCGAGCCTGCTCTCGACCATGTGACCATGAGTACTGCCCATGGTAGGCTCGAAGTCAGATGAGGACTGTGCAGATCTCGAAGTTCAAGTCGACCTGTCTGGAGATGCTCGATCAGGTGCAGCAAACCGGCGAACCGCTTACCATTACCAAGAGAGGAGTGCCTGTTGCTGTTGTCGATCCCGCTCCGCGCAAGTCCGGGCGAGAGTTCGGTTTATGCGGAGCTCGCTGACGATTCTGGGCGACATCGTTGAGCCTCTCGATGTCTCGTGGGAGGCCATGAGCGATCCGAGTAGAGGCTGCTCCTTGCCCCTCGCTTCGGCTTGACCGGAGATTGCAGAACGTGGCGGGCCTCAGGATTCTTTCGTAGCGACCGTCAAGAGCCCGCGTAGAGCTCGAGCTGCTCGCCGCTCGGCCCTGGTCGCGGCGCCAAAAAGAGCGCGCTCAGGCTCGGGCCAAGCTCCTCCAGAGTCAGTCCTCTGGCTCCCTGCGAGCGCAGCTCGGCGTTTCCCTTGCCCTCGTCGGTCCCGACCCGCACGAAGGTGGGGACCCAATCATGCTTGAGATTCTCCAGCGCCCCCGTCCAGGTGCCCCCGCTCAGGTCGCTGTCGGCGATCACCACGGCGTCGCTGAGCGTGTAAATCAAACGGTTTCGTCCCATGGCGTTGCCCACCGTAAAGCGCGCGTCGGGTCCGAAGGGGGTGACCAGGGCCGTCCGACCGGTGGCCAGCATGGCGCGCGAGCGGCGCGAGAGGGCCTCCTTGCGCAGCGAATCGGCCAGCACGCCCACCACCGCTCCGCCCGCCTCGAAGGCCGCCTGCATGGCCTCGCGGTCCACCCCCCGGGCCCCCCCGGAGACCAGGGTGAAGCCCTCCTCGGCGGCGCGCCGGCCGACCGCGCGGGCAAACTCGAGGCCGGCCACGGAACAGTCGCGCGAGCCCACCACCGCCAGCGTGCGCTCGGCTGAGAGCAGCTCGAGCGGACCGGCGCCGAAGACCAGGGGAGGAGCGGCGCGCCCCAGAGAGCGCTTCCAGCGCATTGGATAGGCCCCCTCGCTGCGAGCCAGAGCCCACAGCCCGGCCGCGCTCCAGTCTTCCAGGCCCAGGCTGAGCTTGCGCTCGAGCAGGCGCGTCACCCGCTCGGAGGCGAGCTTGGGATGGCTCAGCTTTGAGGCCAGTGAGCTGTCGAGCAAGAGATCTCCGGGGCGCTTGCCGACCTCCAGGAGCCACCTGGCCAGGTGGTTGTACTCGGCCGGCGTGAGGGGCCTGTCCGTGCCCGGCAGGGGAGCGCAGAGGAGCAGGATGGCCTGGCGGTCTTCTTCGTGCATTCAGTCTCCTGTCGGAGCGGTGGAAGTGAGGGCGATGGGGTAGAGCTTCGATTCGCCAGCAATTCGGAACGAGATTTGATGGCCTTTTGGAAATCCTCTTCGGGCACTGATGTGCTACGCCGGATCAGATTGTCCGGAGAGGGCGTTTCTGCAGGGTTGAGCGCCATTCATCCGAGGAGTTGATGCAATCTTCTGCGAAGGCGCTTGGGCATTGTGGAAAGGGGGAATTGGGATTTCGTGAGCGACCTGCCCACTGCCAGGGCCAGGCAAATCTTCCAGTATCTTGCCGAGCTGGAACGACTGCGCCATCCGCCGGTGCTGCAGATCGGGCAGTATTCCTGGACCCGGCGTCTGAATGACCTGGCAGCGCTCAACTTGCCAGAGATTCAGGTGGGGCCAGGAGTCGGTATCGGGGGCCTCGCCGACGCGATCCTGACCGTCCGTCGTCCGACCGGGACCTGTTGCCCCGAACCGCCCGAGTTTTTGATCAATCGCCTCAGACCAGGGTGGGAGAACCCCGAGGCGGCGCCCCACATCAACTCGGACCCGTTCGAGGGCGACCCGGAGCGTATGCGGGCGCAGGAGTGGCTGGCCGCCAGAAGTGTCTGGAGCCAGCGCGTTCGATTCACTCTCGAACTCTTCCAAGAGCTGTTTGAGCTGCACCTTCAGCTTGAGCGTGAGCCCGAGAAGTGGCAGCTTTTTCTCGGGGATGGGATGCTGCACCACTGGATTAGCCCGGCAGGAGTCATCAAGCACCCGGTTCTCCAACATCCCGTCGAGCTTTGCTATGATGCGGCCGTCCCCGAGATCGTCATTCGAAGCTCTGATCGGCGCGTTGGTCTGAGCCAGCACTTGCTGGCTGCTTGCCCGGAAATCCCGGCTCGTCGAGTCCATGAGCTGTCCGTGCAACTCGAAGGTTGCCGCCTGAACCTGATGGATCAAGAGTCTACCTGCGGTTTCCTGAGTCGGTTGATGCCGCTGCTGTGGGCAGATGGAAAGCTGGTCGACAGGGTCGCGGGTCCCTCGCCGCAGGTTGTGCGCGACCCCATCCTCTTTCTGGCCCCGCGCGGCGGCAGCATTCTGAGGGCTATCGAGAGTTACCTCGGGCGTCTGGGCGACGATTCGAGCCTTCCCGGCGGGCTTGTCTGGGTGGCCGGCTCGGGACTGGGCGACGTTGAAGAAGTCTCATTTACCGGGGGCGCCAGCCTTGAGGAGGCGCATCGAGCGGGTTGTGTCCTCGGCAAGGTGCCTTCCGGAGTAGAGAGGAAGGCTCTCATCGCTGACCTCATCGGACACTTTCTGGCCGATGGGAAGACGGTGCTCGTCACCGGCCCGCGAGAGCGGGCGTTGCAGGGCATACGGGACCTGGTCGTGGAGCCGATCCGTCCCCTTTGTCTCTCGTCGAGCACTCAGGAGGGCGACCTGAGAGAGGCAGTGGAGGCCGTGTTGCATCGGCTCGCCACCACTTGCGAGCAGGACCTGATCGCTACTTCGGCCCGGAAGATGCAGGAGCGGGATCGACTGCGATCCGAGCTCCCGCCGCCGGGCTCGAGCTGGATCCCCGGGCCGGTGGAGCCAGGGCCCCTACCCCTGTCCGAAGAGGAGATACGGGGGCTTTACGCGAGCAATCTGGCTTTGAAGGGTCAGCAGGCCGACCTGGACGGACCACTGCCCGATCTGGCTGGCCTGTTGAGGCCGGACGAGTTTCGAGAGATCTGCTTTGAGCTCGAGAGGCATTCATCGCTCCAGCAGGCTGACGGATACCTGTGGACCTCGTCGGCTCGACAATCCCCTGATGAGCTGACCCTGGTCGAGCTTGACCTGAGGGACTGCCTGGCCCGAATCGAGCTCAGCCCCTCCTGGCTGCTTCGGTGCATCGACGGTGGCTTGCAGGGAGGCGGCCCTTTGCTCAGTCTGGAGCAGAGGATCGGGGCACTGGAGGAATCATGCCGACGCCTGGAGCGGCTGGCCCTGGAGGTCGAATCTCAAGGAGCGTGCCTGCCGGAGCCGCTTCTCTGGGAGCCCACGATTCGAGCCCTGCGCGCTCATGTGGTCGAGCGAGGGTCTCCAGGTCCTCTGCTCCTACTGCTTCATCCGGACTGGAAGCTGTGCCTGAGAGTCGCCCGGGTGGCTGCTGGCGCGCCCAGCACTCTGGAGCATTTCAAGGCTCTCGAGGCCTGCGTCGACTTTGCGCTCGAGCTGGAGGTCTTGCGGGAGCGCTGGCGTCGTGTGGTGGATGGGCTGGGGTTGACATCCCCGGGTGGTGAGGTTGTGTCCTCGGCCCTTCAGTATGTGGCGAGAATGCGTTCGGCCCTGGAGTGGCATGAGACAGTCTGGTCCCCGCTGATGAGCCGTCTCAGTGAGCTGGGCTTTCAAAGGGAGCTGGTTGGCCCTCTCAACGATCTGGCCGGTCTGACGGCCGCGCTCAGGGGGGAAATCTTGCCCGCGGTCGCCACTCGCATCGCCAGCCTCCGAGCGTCTCAGTTGAGGGCCCGTCTTACGCTGGCAAAAGACCGTCTCGCGGCCGGTCCCCAGCACCCGGTTGGGGCAGAGCTCGCCAGGGGGTTGGACGGATCCACCGAGCTTTATGAACGGGCCTTTGAGCGCCTGCTTCACCTGAACGACCTGAGGGCCATCCAGAACGAGCGCCAGGGGTTGCTCGACCGGCTGCAAGCCTCGGCTCCCACCTGGGCCCGTATGATCGCTCAGCGCGAGGGCCCTCACGGGGATCCATCCCCGCCCGGGCCAGTTGGCCAAGCCTGGCTTCAGGCTCAATCGGCCTCCCGCCAGCCAGGCGATACCGACCTGCAGCGCACCAGTATCGACCTGCTGGCAGCCCTGGCCTGGTTGGCCCAGATTCGCCGAATCGGAGTGGAGGATAAACGGGCGATCCAGGAGTGGTCCGAGCTAGAACGCAAATGCGCCAGTGCTGTCGGCGGGCGGGTGACCGACTTGCGGGTAGAGTCGCGGGCCAAGCTCAAGGAGTTCCGTGGGGTGCTTCCCGTTTGGATCATGACCTTGCCGCAGGCGATGGAAACGTTTCACCCGGGAGCCGACCTCTTCGATGTGGTCGTCATCGTAGAGGCCGACCAGTGTGATGTGACCGCCCTGGCGGCTCTGACCCTGGCCAGCAGGGTCTTGCTTCTGGGAGGGGCCGAGCCGCCAGGGCGGCTCGCTAATTTGGAGCAGGCCGGCGAGTTGATCGCCCGCTACCTGGCCGATGTTCCCGACGCTCGCCTGTATGATCCGAGTCGCTCGCTCCTCGAACTGGCCAGACACAGCCTGGGTGACAATGAGGGTGGTGACAATGAGAGCCTGGGTGACGATGAGAGTCAAGCAACAACCTCGTTCACGAAGTCCGACGGTCTGGAGGACTTTCTCGGGTCGGTTCTCGGGGAACGGTGGAGCAAGCTGCAGGATCACTCGCTCGAGCTCGAGCCGCTGGCATCCGAGGAGCGCGAGCAAATTCTCGCTCATGCCGTGGTAGGCGAGATCCTGGCCCGGGTCGACCACGAGTTGCTTGACAGCGGAGGACTGATCGGGGTTGAGTCGCTTCTCGAGCTGGTGGACCACCGGTCCTGGCTAACCCGGCTTGTTCCCCTCTTGCGTGACGACCTGTTCCTGCTTTCGAGCGGGCTGGCAGAGCGCAGCTGGTTAGCCGAGACGGTCGACGAGATCGCCCGAGAGTTCCCCGCTCCTGTTTTCCTCGCTCGAGTGCAGCACGAGCTGACCGACCGCACCGGGATGAGAATGGACGAGAGCGAGAGGGTCTTGTTCGAGCGGTTGGGTGCGACCCGGGCCGTCATCGATGACCGGGGAGTCCTGGTGAGCTATCCCGGGGAGCAGCAGACTCTTGAGTCGCGTCTGGGCGCCATTCGTTTCGTGCTGCCCGATCTGGACATCGATGAGCTCTGGAAGGTCTACCAAGAAGCGTTTCCGACCACCGGCGAGTCGAAAGAGGAAGTGCTTGGAGCCGAGACGGCCGAGAGACTTGGGGCCGTGCTGGCCGAGGTCGCTGCTGAGCATCCCTGTCCCCTCTTGCTCGATGTGGTCAAAGATGCCGTCATCAAGCGACTCGGGTTCAGGGTGCCTCCCGAGAGGATCGAGGCCTGTCTCTACGACGAGATGGGGGCGACCTCGGCAGTGGTGGAGGACGAAGAGATCCTGGTTTCCTATGACGGGGTGGAGACCACCTCCGACCGCGTCAATGCTCTGCTGCTGGTCTGCCCTGAGCTCTCCGCGGGCAGTCTGTGGGAGCTCTATTGCGAGACTTACCCGGATGCCGAGGAATCCGAGCGTCAAGTGAGAGCGATGATCGACTCTGAGGGACCCCCAGATGAGTTGAGCCTTCTCGTGAGCAGCTCGGGGAAGGCCTGGTCTTACCAGGAAACGTACCGGGACGCCGAGGAGGAAGAGCCAGAAGTTCTAGAGGCTCTGGCAGAACTGACCGGTCGGCGCCCCCCAGGCCCGGTCCCGGTCCCGGGCCCGGCAGCGACAGCGGCGTCAGTGGCTCCTGGCATTCCACACTGCCCGTTTTGCTTTGAGCGACTTAAGCCCGGGCGCCAGCCGCTACATAGTTGCCCGTGGTGTCAGGAGCGCTCCACAGCTGATACCGAGGTTCCTCTTCCCGTGGTGCTCTGCTCTAACTGCCGCACCCAGGTGGTGGTAGACGGCAATCAGGGGGATGTCTGTCCGAGCTGTTTCGAGACTCTGCCTCTGGAGCTGATCGATCGCGCCGAGTTTCGGAGCTGGTTGCGAGGAGCGCTTCAACCGCTGGCCCTGCCCATCGAGCAACTCGGTCTGACTCCAGCGTTCCGAAACAACCTGCTGGCCAATGAGATCACCTCTCTGGCCGGGCTCATGAGCCTGAACGGGAGCCAGGTGCTCGAGCTGCGGGGAGTGGGCATGCGTTCGTGGAAGGAGCTGACCCGGCTCTTGCTGGGCCTGTTCCCGGTGGGTAACGAGCGACGGCCCGAGGTGGAGGATTTCTTACGCTCCAGAACCGAGCGACGCCACCTGCGAAAGCCCTTGCCGCTGGCTCCCGTTCCTCTGACCGACCTCGATTTCCGGGGACTGCCGGTGAGCTGGCTTGGTCTTGGTCGCGAGCAGGTCGAGCGCCTCCACGTCCCGACGCTGGGGTTATTGTTCGCGCAGAACGCCCTGGTCCGGTTGGGCCCCGCGGACCGGTTGCAGGCCCAGTCTCGCTTGCTCGAGCTCTTCAGCCGGCTGTACCCGGATAAGCACGGGCCCCAGCGGGCCGAGCTAACGCGGTTGCTTGGTTTGGAGCGCTCACAGCCTGCCCAGCCAGCTCCCGCAGTGCCGGCCGAGATCGAGCCGCGGACCCTGGTCGAGGCTGCGCGCAGGGCCCTCGAGCGGCATAAGAAGCCGGTTCACCTGGCGGTTTTGTTGGGCGACCTGCGCTCAAAGTTCGATGGCCTGACCAGGGCGCGACTCCGAGCTGAGCTTGAGCCGGCTGAGGGCATTGTCTTGCACGCTTTCGATGACCTGGTCGGCCTGCCAGAGTGGGGCGCCAGGGGTCTTCTAGAGGCTGTGCGCTGGCGCTGGTCGGCCATCGCCTCCGAGGCCAAAGAGGTTGACCTGGGGAGGCGACCTCCCTGGCCCCGCCATGCCTGGCAACTGGTCCACCAGGTGGCCGAGGAGCGCGGTGACCTGTCCACCCTCTGGATGACCGAGAAGTATCTGCTCGGGTCCGAGCATCTGTCCACCGCTGAAAAGTCGACCGCTCCTGGAAGTTCTCCCGAGCCCCCTGTCGTCATCCAGGCGCTCGAGCAGGCAGGGCAACCGCTTCCGGTTCTCAAACTGGCTGAGAAGCTCAGAATCACGGTCAGCAATGTCTGGGCTCAGGCGGCCGTGAATCCGGAGCTGGTGCGATATCCCTTCGGGCTGCGCAACTGGGTTGGACTGTCCGGCTGGGGACAGACGGGCTACGAGCGCGCGGCCGTCAGCTCATGGTCGGTGACGGGCCCGCATGTGCAGCGCGTGCTGCATGGCACAGAGCCCAACGACCTGGATCTGATCGCCTGGAGAGCAGTCTGCTCGGTGGGTAAAGACGACTGGTCCGAGTGGGAGAATCAGGCTGCCGCAAAGATTCTCGAGGAGCTGGAACGCAAAGAGGAGGCAACTTGCAGACACAATTGATGTCCCTGGAAGAGACCATGGAAGTGGCTGAGAAGAGGGCGCAGGAGCTGCTTGAATCGACCCGCAAGCTGCAGAGGCAGGCTGCGGCGGCGGTCAAGATGATTCGGACGGGAGACCTGAAGGGGCTGCGCAAGACGCTGGCGTTGCTCGAGGAGACTCGAAGGCAGACCGAGTCCGGCCTGGATGAGGTGCGCCGCTCCTGGAGCTGGAGTGAGCAGCAGGAAGAGCAGTACCTAGCCTCCGAGGCCTTCGCTCAAGAGCTGCTCGAGCAGGGTCGCAAGCAGGGGGTGGGGATCTATCGACAGGAATCGGTGCTGGCCTGTTACCCGTCGCTCGTGCGGGTCTTGCCGCGGGATCGGGCAGTCCGGGTCGACAAGAAGTCGGTGCGCGAGATCCGACCGAGCTACCTCATCGAGCGCCTGGGAGCCAACCAGAAGCGGGCTCCCAAGCTGAATGCTCAGGGCTTCCTCGAGACTCTGCTGGCGGCCTACAATGTCCGGACCGGGGGCAAACGCAATGTTATGGAGAGGTTAGTCGACCTCTACGACCTCTTGACCTTGTTGCCTTCGGCTCGAAAGGATTACGGACTGCAAGAGTTCGCCCGCGATGTCTATTTGCTCGACGGGAGTGGGGTCAAGACCACCCGCGACGGCTCACAGTTTCGCCTCAATGCTGGTGCCACTGCCTCCAAGAACCGGAGTAACCTTCTGGTGGTCATCACCCGCGAGGGCGTCGAGCGCACTTACTACGGAATCGAGTTCAACTGATGCAGTCGCTGCACGTCGATGCCAACGAGTGGGCCGGCCTGATCCGGCGCGAGTATCTCAACGATTACATCGGTCAGGGCGGGGCTGCCCTGAAGTTTGCCGTGGTGGGCTCGGACGACCTGGCCGGGAGGGTCCTGACCCGGGTCTCAAGTGACGCGAGCGGCCTCGACTACCTGGTGGCGCGAGTGGACGCTGCCACCGTGGGCGTGCACCGGATGGACCAGGTCTTCCACGCCACCGCTCGCCAGATCGCCTGGGCCGACCTGGCCCGACGCGTTCTCAAGCAGTCTTACACCGACATCGGGGTGGAGGTGACCGGAACCGACCTGTCGGTGGATACTCTGGCAGCGCAAAACGGCGTGACCCCTGGCCCCCTGCGCGCCGAGCTGCGCCGCGCTCTGGAGGCACTGCTCAACCGCAGTTACGATCTGGCTCGCGATTTTCGCTATGCGATGCGCTGGTTGTGCTTCTCGCTGAGCTACAGGGACGGCATGGGAGGGCACCAGGAGAAGCTGATCCTCGACTGGTTGGCGGGGGAGCTGCGTTTGATCTCGGCCCTCAAGGAGCTTCAGATCTTTCGCAAGATCGACCGCTACAATGCCCGGGCGATGTTCAGCTCGCTGGGCAGCTGGGCGCGCCTGGCCGGGCTGCGCGGAGTCGTGCTGCTACTCGATATCCGCCAGCTCAGCGTGGCTCGCCGCGCCGATGCTGCCGGCAAGCAACACTACTCGGCCCAGGCGGTCATGGACGCCTACGAAGTGCTGCGCCAGTTCATTGACGCAACCGACGACCTGGTGGGGCTCTTGACCGTGGTGGTCGCCAACCCTGACCTGTTCGACGACGAGAAGCGTGGAGTCAAGACCTACAAGGCGCTCTACGAGAGGGTCTGGCCGGACGTTCGGGTGCGTGAGTATGCCAACCCGCTGTCCTCGCTCGGTTACCTGAAGGAAGAGAGGCTGTGATGGATAGACTGCAAGCGCGTCGAGCCGTGGAAGCGCTCCGCTCGGGAGTGCCAAGCACGAACGCCGTGTGGGCCCTGGGCTCAGGTCAACCCGAGCTGGAGAGCCAGTTCTCGAGAATGCTCGACGGGGTCGAGCCAGCCGTCGGAGCCGACCGACAGGATTCGGGCATGATGTTCCGAGGGGGATTCGGCTCAGGCAAGTCCCACGTTCTGATGTACTTTGAGCGGATGGCCCTGGAGCGCGGTTTTGCCGTGAGCAAAGTGGTGATCAGCAAAGAGACCCCCCTGAAGGACCCGGCCAAGGTGCTGGCCGCTGCGGTGGCCGACCTGAGGGTGCCCAGAACGCTGGGGCGGGGCCTCGATGAAGTAGGCCTCTTGCTTCGCGGCCAGCTTGGAGCGGACGGCTTCCAGGCGCTGGTGAGCTACCTTGCCAGTGGCTGGCTCAACATGCGCTTTGGAGCCACGTTGCACCTTTACGCCTACGGTTACGCCGATGAGGAGCTGGCCGACCGGTGCGTGCGATTCTGGTCAGGCGACAAGTTCACCGTCACCGAGATTCGCAGGTATCTCAGGCAGATGGAGGTGGACGGCCAGTTCAAGCTCGAGAGCATCAAGGCTCGCGAGCTGGCCCTGCAGACCATGAGCTTCATTCCCCGCCTGGTTCGGGCTGCCGGCTTGAAGGGCTGGGTGCTCTTGATCGATGAGGTGGAGCTGATCGGACGTTATACCCGTCTGGCCCGCGGGCTCTCCTACGCCGAGCTGGGCCGTTGGCTGGGCGAGGAAGGCGCGGACCAGCGGCCCGGGTTGCTCACGGTTGCGGCGATTACCGACGATTTCGCTGCCGAGCTCTTGCACGGACGCGGCGATCTGGGGGACATTCCCGCCTACCTCGACGCCCGCCCCGAGCCCCGAGGCGAGCTCGCCACGAAGGGTATGCAGCGTATCGAGCGGGCCCGCTGGTTGGAGGCGCTGAGCCAGGATGTGCTGCGCAAGAGCTACCAGACCATCCAGGAGCTGCACGGCAAAGCTTACGACTGGAAGCCCGGGGAGGTGCCCTGGCCGGAGGCTCTGGGCGTGACCCCCATGCGCATTTTCGTGCGCGCCTGGATCAACGCCTGGGATATCCAGCGCCTCTACCCCGAGAGGGGTCCGGTGGGATACGACATCGACCGGGTCACCACCGACTATGCTGAGGAGAAAGACCTGGAGGGCTCGTTCGAGGAGGTCAGCCGGATGGTCGAGTGAGTCCGCGGCCGGTCAGACCGCCCATCCCGCCGCGACCGGCCTGATTGACTCGGGATGCAGATCCTGGTTGCTGCGCACGGCCAGCCGGGTTTCGATGGCCCTTTCGGCCAGCTCCCAGAGATCCTCGGACAGGCCCTGCGGCGTGGCCTCGGGGGTGAGTTCGGCCTGAGGCTCAAGCAGCCAGTCGGCCAGCTCGGGAGGGTTCAAGACCACCTTGCGATCGACGCCCACGGTGGCCAGAGTCAGCTCCTGGCGGACGCGCTGGCCCTGGTCGTTCTGCCAGTTCAGGATCGAAGCGAGAATAGCCCGGCCACCGGTGCCCCCGACCTGGGAGACTCGCCCGCCCAGGTCGTGATGAGCCATGAGGAGTTGGAGAGTTGCCGAGCCTGTGCCGACAACGGTGTGGGGTAGCGTCGCTGCGGGGAGCACTGTTACACTGGTCGCAGAGGGCTGTCCTGACTGCCGGCGAATCCTCCAATCATGACGCGTTCGATGCTCACAGAGCCCTTTGCGCCCTCAGAGGAAGACAAGCTCAAAGCGCGTGCGGCTATGGAGGCGCTGGCCCGGCACCATGAGCAACTTTCTCTTTGCGCCGAGAACGAAACCATCGAGGTGCCCCGCATGGTGCTCGAGCTTGTGAAGTCGGTCCTGGCGGTCATGGCCGAGGGTCAGGCTGTATCCATCGTTCCCTGCACCATGAAGTTGACGACGCAGCAAGCCGCTGAGTTCTTGAACGTAAGCCGACCCTTCATCGTAGACCTTCTCGACCAGCATCAGTTGGCGTTTGAGCAGATCGGCAGTCATCGTCGCATTCAGCTCAAGGATCTTTTGGCCTTTCGCAGAGAGCACGAGAAGAAGCACGGAGCATCGATGCAGTCGCTGGTGGACCAGAGCCAGGAGCTGGGCCTGGAAGATCTGGGCTTTGACTCCGAGTAAACCTCGGTGGCTTTCGTCGCGCTTCTGGATGCTTGCGTCCTGGTTCCCCCTGATGTTCGAGACCTTCTCATTGAGCTCGCCTACCGGGGGTTTTACCGCGCCCTCTGGAGTACGGACATCCTGGCAGAGGTCCGGCGCACCTTGGTGCACAAGCACGCCGTTGCTCCCGAGAAAGTCGATTCGTTGCTCAGTTCGCTCCACGAAGCCGTTCTCGACGCAGAGGTCCAGGGATATGAGGACCTTGTTTCCGGTCTCATTCTACCGGACCCGGATGATCGGCACGTACTCGCCGCTGCCATTCGGGGCGGAGCGGGAGTCATCGTTACTGCGAATCTGAAGGACTTCCCCCCGGATTCTCTGGCTCCATTTCAACTCGAGGCAAAGCATCCAGACGAGTTTTTGGTCAACCTCTATGACCTCTATGGTTCGGATGTCTTGGAGGCAAGCCGATATCTGCAGTCACTGAAAAGGAAACCAGCCAGGACCTGGGACGAGCATCTTGAGAAGCTGACTCGACTGTTGCCCGGGGTCGCAAAGTGCCTTCGTTCTGGGGCAGAGGTCGAGAGAATCGTCAGGGCCAAGAGCTTTGTGGTGGAGACAGAGACCGACTGATGGCCGCTCCTCTTCTCGACGCTCGACAGCCGAGCCCTCGAAGTGCTCACCTTCGACTGGACTGCGATCGCTCTGCTTCGGCCATCAGTTTGGCGTAGCGCTCCAGTTGTCGCCAGGTCGAGCAGTAAGACCGCCAGGCCGATTCCGAGTGGCTGACCTTCCGCCGGAACTCGGACTTCCAGCAGGGGGTGCCAGGGAAGCACTGCGGCTCGAAAGGCCGCAGATCGCCGTAGTCGCACTCGAATTTTCCGATCAGCCAGAGGTTCGACCGGTGTTGTCGGAGGGTCCGCTCGGAGCTGCCGCTCTCCTTCAGGTGAGCCAGAAGGTCGAGGAAGAACGCCCCTATCTCGCGTGCCAGGGCGTGCGACCTCTCGTCGTTGTGCCAGTCTCGAATGAATCCCTCGAGCTCCTGCGCCTTGTCGCCAGAGGTCACTGGCCCAACCAGGAGCGGTAGGCCGCGTGATATGGCGCCCCTGGCGCCGCAGGCGGAAAGGACAGATCGGCCAGGGAAACCGTATGGACACTTCCGTCGCCCGAGCGACAGGAGGCGGTCAGCCCGCGCAGAGGGTTTCCGTCGTAGTCGAACCCCAGCACCTCGACCCGCTGGCCGATGATGCTCGCCTCGGCCGGAACCGGCACTTCCTCCGAGAAGGCACAGAGAAAGGCGCAAAGCTGCTCATCCTCTCCGTAGCAGTCCAACAGGATTTCTCCGAGCAGGTCCTCGATTGTCTCTGTGCTCACGGCGGGCTCCTTTCTGATGCTTGGTTCATTACGGGCCGATGGGGCTCGCAATGAACGGTGCGCTGCCCGTGCGGTCTGGCTGCGCCGGGCAGGGGTTGAATTCCTTTCGAGCATGTGTGCTCTTCAAGCGAGTGGACCTTGCCCGCTTGGCGATCCGTCAACATTGGAGGCCAGGCCCTGCCCGACCGATGGCCACGCTGAGCGGACCGCCGAGCCGGGAACCAGCACCGACCGCCGACTACGGCGGGCCTTGAGCCGGATGGCCGCCGGGTCGCTGGAGGATTCGCTCGACTGCAGCCATTCTGGGAGAGGCCAGGACCGGCCTGGGGCGCAATCTGGCCTCAGGAAACCCATCTGCCGTAATCGCGGTCGAGCAAGGTGGCCTTGCTCTGGTCCCACTTCCAGAGGGCATCGAAGCCTTCCCCGCACAGGGGCCCGTCGATGGTGCCCTGCCTGTGGAGCCAGTAGCACTCACCGGCTTTCAAAGGATGAAGCTTCCTGGCACGCGACAGGTTCAACCGTCTCGGATTGACCTCGATATGCGAGCGATGGAGCCTGCGAAACTTGAATTCGGGGTCAGGGCAGAGCCGCATGAGCGTGTTGTATTCCGAGTCTGTGAGGCAGAGGATTCCCGGAGAAACCGGGTCGAGGATCTCGCTGGCGGCGATGAGACCGGGCTCGTCGGACAGGTAGACGCGCGTAATCCTGGTGTAGATGGGCGAGTAGGTAGAGCCACGGGCTGCTGCCTGCCACCCCGGCTCGTTCTTCAACAAGTTGAGCAGCGCGCCCTTGAGGATGCGGCACTGATGCTCCTGAGCGGGAGTCAGTGACTCGCGTGGGGGCAGCGGCTTTCTGGCCCTCATGTCTTGAGCCAGAGCGGTCGCTCCTGAGCGCCACCAGAGCCCGTTGACCCAGTCGTTGCGCTCCTGGCGAATTTGTCTCAGAATTCTCGGTTCGTCGTCCGAGCAGAACCCGTTCATCCTCTCGTGGGGGAGACGCAGAAGCAGGATGGCCCGGGCCCGGTCGGGGTGGATCGAGAGTGGCACCAATGTCCACCATGATGGGTATCTCTCGCTCAGATGCTCGGCCACGTCCCTCCAGCTCCCCCAGGCCGAGGTGGTGACGGGCGGAGGCAGGCCGACCAGGTCTTCCTCGTTGAGAAGGTCGTAGACAGCAGCCTCGTTGCGCTTCAGGGCATACTTTCGGCCCTGGCGCAGGATCTTCAAGCTGCCGCCCTCAGACCCCAGGTGAAGCATGGTTTCGATGCTCATGTCCCGAGCTTAGCTCCTGCCCGTGACAGGGAGTGTCGTTGCTCAAAGCCGGTGCACCCGGCTGACCGTCTCCAGGGACCGGAAGCGCTCGGGGTGGCAGGTGAAGAGCAGCACCTGGAGCCTTCCTGAAACCTCCTTGAGCAGCGAGCAGGCCCGCTCCATGCGCTCGTCGTCGGTGTGCACCAGGCTGTCGTCGAGCAGCAGAACCTGCGACTCGCCGCGCTCAGACAAGAGCTCGGCCAGGCAGACCCGGGCCAGGAACGAGAGCTGCTCGCGGGTGCCAAAGGACAGCTCGGCCACCTCGGGCCGGTGGGTAGTGTAGGCGGCCACCACCGACTGGGGCTGAAAGTCGCCCTTGAGCAGCACCCCCTGGTAGCGCGCCGAGGTCAGCTCCACCAGGCGCCGGCTCAACCGGGTCTGGAGGGGGCCCACCAGATCGTCCTGGAGGTCGGCTTTGGCCTGGGTGAGGGCCTCGCGCAAGAGCCGGGCGGCCTGGGCCTCGAGCTCGGTCTGGCGCTCTTCTTGAAAGGCGCGGGCATACTCTTCCTGGGCCACGGCCAGCTTCTCGTAGAGCCCCTTGTAGCGGCCCACGGCCCCGATCTTCTGCTGCATCTCGCCGGCCACCCGCTCGCGGTCGGAGCGCACGGTCTCCAGTCGCGCGCGCAGGGCGGCCAGCCCCTCGCGGGTGACCGGGGTGCCCGAGGGGGGCGTCAGGGCGGCTCGCTTTTCGTCCAGGTCGCGGGTAAGCCTGGCGATCGGCTCCTCCAGCGGCTTTTCGGGGAAGGGCGCCTTGAGCCCCAGCTCGGGGCGCTCGGCGGCCTGCGAGAGCAAGAGGTCGTGCACGGTCTTCCAGCGGCTCTCGGGGTCGTCGCGCAGCAGGGTCTCGAGCTCGCTCTGACACGACCGGTAGCGCTGGTCGGCCTGGGCGTAGTCTTTTTCGGCCTGCTCGAGGGCGGCGGGCATGGCGGCCAGCTCGCGCTCGAGCTCATCGAGCCGATCGCCCCCCTCCGGCTCGACTGGCTCGATGGCCTTGAAGGTCTTCAGCCGGGCGTTCAGCTCCTGGGCGCGCTGGTAACGCTCCTCGGCCTCCTGGGCGCTGCCCACCCGCAGCACGGCCAGCAGGCGTGTCAGCTCTTCTTTCTGCAAGGCCAGAGCCTGCCACTTGCTCTCCTGGTTGGCGCTCTCCACCCTCAGCCGGGCTACCCCGGGCAGCTCGAGAGAGAGCGCGCTCAGCACCTTGTAGCTCTGGCTGGCGCCGGGGGCCAGGCTGCCCTCCTGGGGCTCACCGTCGAGCACCGCGCGGGGCGCCAGCGGGGTCTCGGCGGTCAGCGTGACGCTGGCCGCTCCCGAGTCGAGGGCGGCCTCCTGCCCGGCGATGCTGGACTCGAGCTTGCCCAGCTTCGTTAGCTCTTCCTTGCTGGGGGGAGAAAGCTCCTCCAGCTCGCGCGTCAGGAGCGAGCGAACGCGCCCTTGCAGGCTGGCCTGGCGCTGTTGCAGCTCGTCCACACGCGCGCGGGTCGGCCGCTCGCCCGAGCGCTCGCGCAGGGCCTGCAAGCGCACCTCATAGTCGGCCCGCGAGGTCTCCAGCTCGCGCAGGCTGGCCACGTTGCGGGCCCAGCCGGCCTGCCAGGACTCCAGGGCCTTCTTCTCCTGCTCCCGGGCGTTGCAGGTCTGCACCTCGCGCTCGTAAAGGTCCCAGGCGCCCAGAGCTTCCTGGTCGCGATCGAGCCGCTCCTGCAAGGTGCTCGCCTCTTGCTCGAGGCTGGCCACGTCCTGGCTCAGGCACTGGATCTGCTCGCTCAGGCGGTTGCAGTCCTCGAGCTCGGACTCGTGCTCGGTGACCCGGCTCTCGCTTTGCAGGGTGCGCTCGCGCACGGCCTTGTAGGCCGAGTTGGGCGAGGCCCGCTTGTCGGTCCACCAGCGGTCCATCTCGTCTTTCAAGGTCGCTTCCAGCCAGCTCACCCCGGGAGTCACCGCCTCCAGGCTGGCCAGCTGCGAGCGCATGGAGACGGGGACGGCGGGCAGGGCGGTGTCGCCCTGGACGGCCCAGAGGCTGGCCAGGCCCTCGAGGGGGAGCAGGGCGTCGAGCTTCTCCTGCAGACCCTCGTCTTGAGCCACCAGCTTGCCGTCGCACTTGAGCCACGAGCCGGTGCGGGCCAAAAACCGCTTGCTCAGCTCGTACTCCAGTCCTGCGAAGTCGAAGGCGATCTCCACCAGGGGGTTGACTGAGGTTCCCCAGGGGCGGGCGTTTTGCATGCCGCTCTTGCCCCTCTTAGTGGGGGGCTCGAGCAAGACGCAGCGGATGGCCTCGCGCAGCGAGGTCTTGCCGCTCTCGTTGGGCCCGTGGATGAGGTTCAGTCCGGGAGCAAGCTCGAGCTTGACCTGCCCCAGGCCCTTCCAGCCGTCGATGCGAAGCTGCTTGATCTTCATCGCAGGTCCTCCTGGCCCGACCGGGCGATGAGCTTTCGTAACATCGCGAGGGCCGCGCGGGCGACCTCGGACGACTCGGGCAGCTCGCCCGGGTCCACCGTGACCGTGGCGGCCCGGCTTTGCAGGCTGGCGGCCATGCGCTGCAGCAGGGGATGGCGGTATCCGACCGGGGGAGCCACCCCCACCTCGTTGACCACGCTCAGGTGCCGGCAGCGCGAGGCCAGGCGCTCGAGTTGCTTGTCCAGCTCGCCCAGCTCGTCCTCGGGCAGGCTGCCGGTCAGGCGCACGCGCAAGAGCACGTTGCGTCCGCCCGGGTGCTGCAGGCTGGGAGGACTCTCCACCTCGAGCTCGACCGACTGCCACGACCAGCGCGCCACCTTCACGGGGTGCACCTGGAGAGGGCCGAGCGAGACGACCAGGGCCGAGCCGCTGTCCCCCTCGTAGTCCACCGGCTCGGGGGTGCCGCTGTAGCCCTCCTGGCGGTCCAGGCTGCCTCCCAGAGCCAGGTAGTCGAGGCCATGGGAAGCGGGCGGATCCCCCACCGCCAGCCCCACGCGCAGGCCGGTGTCCGAGCCCCGAGGGGGGATCCAGGAGAGGTCCGAGGTGCCCTCGCGCCGGGTGATGGGGCAGGGATAGAAGGTCAGCCCGCTCTTGAGCTCGACAGGCTCTGCCCGGCGCAGCACGCGCACCGGTTCCTGGAAGAGGTCGGCGCGCAACTCGTAGGGGCTGTCGGGGGTGAGGGGATCGGTCTCGCCGGGCAGGATCAGCACCGGCACCGAGCTCGCCCCGAGCAGGCGCGAGACGTCCATCAGGGTGCGGTGGCTGATGCGGTTGTCGGCCAGGGTGTTGCCCACCAGCACCAGGGCCTCGACCCGCTCTTTCTCGGCCAGGGCCACCAGGCTCGAGAGCACGTCGAGCCGGGCCTGGCGAAGCTCCTCGGCCAGCTCGGGCAACTCGCGGAAATCGCGCCCCACCAGGACGTCGGATGTCTGCAGGATCTTCATGTCTTACCTCCCTCGCTCCAATCGAAACAACCGCTCGGCGCTGGCACGCACGAAACGACAACCTCGGATGCGCCGCTCTTCTTGCTCGAGCTCGCGGGCGATCTGCCAGAGACGGTCTTCGCGCTGGTTGCGCAGATCGAGCAACTCGCGCGAGAGCTTACGGCTGGCCTGAGCGGCCGTGCGCGCAACCTCGGTGCTGGTCGCGTTGCGGCGCTTCTTCTCGGCCTCGGTGAGGGCTTTCTGAATCTCTCGCTCTTTGGCGTCGAGAAAAAGTCGCGCGTCCTGACGCCGACCCGAGAGCGCCGCCAGCAGTCGCTCGATGCGCCCCTCTTGCTCGTTTCCGACCGCTTGCTCGAGCTCGCGCAGAGCGGCCGGGAGCTCGGGGTGCTGCTCGGGAACGTCCTCCACCCGCTCCAGCGGACCCGCCAGAGCCTCCTCCAGCCCCGGCCCTCCCAGCACCAGCATGCGCTCCTCTTCCTCCAGCCCGCTCAGGGTCACCTTGTAGACCTCCCACAGGGCTGGCTCGCCCTGGGCGCGGTAGCAGCCACGCGCCAGGCGGGCCTCCCGGATGACCTGGCGCACCGCCGAATGGCCCACGTGCAGCGGCTCGCCGAACTCGTCGGAGGGCTGAGGCGGCCCCAGGTGGTAGGCCACCCCGCGCCACTCGAGCAGCACCCGGTCGCCGCGCACCCCTTTGCGCAGCACCGGCGACTCGGCCTCGAGCAGGTCCAGCAGCTCTTCGTCGCGGCGGCTCAAGGCCTGGGGCAGCTCCTCGGAGCAGCGGGCAAAGCGCGCGCGCACCTCCTCGTCGAGCCGTCCCACCAGGCCGGCCAGGTGGGAGGAACGCCGGCTCTTCTCGACGGCGTCGATCTCGAGCTCGAGGCGGTCGAAGGCCTCGCGGATCGACTCGGGCGTGCGGCAGCTCGAGAAGATGTTGGCGATGCGGGTCTCCAGGTCGAGCGTGGAGACCACCGCCCCCAGAATGGCGTCGGAGGAGCCGAGCAAGCCCTCGAAGAGCTGGAGTTTCTCGTTGAGCAGGTGGTAGACGCGCTGCTCGCCCTCGTTGTCGAGGTTGATGAAGTTGACGATGATCACGTCGTGGCGCTGGCCGTAGCGGTGCACGCGGCCGATGCGCTGCTCGATGCGCTGGGGGTTCCAGGGCAGGTCGAAGTTGATCAGGCAGTTGCAAAACTGCAGGTTCAACCCCTTGGCTCCGGCCTCGGTGGCGATCAGCACCCGGGTGCGCGTCTTGAACTCGTGCACCAGGGCCGCTCGCACCGCCGAGGTGCGCTCGGGCCGCTCGCGCTCGTCGAGGTGGGCGGCCACCTCTTGCTCCCAGCGGCGCAGCGCCTCCTCGGCCCGGGGGCCCTCGTTGGTGCCCGAGAAGGCGGTCACCTGGTCGCCGATCCCCTTCTCGGTCAGGAAGGCCACCAGCCCCTGCAGGGTCTGGCGGCTCTCGGTGAAGATCACCACCTTGTCGTTGACCACGCCGCTCAGCGAGTGGTGGGCGATCTTCTCGAGCAGCTCCCACAGCACCGTGAACTTGTTGGTGCCCTGAGCCAGGAGCTGGCGGGCCCTGGCCTCCATGCGCGTCAGCTCGAGGCTGTCCTCCTCGACCTTTTCCCAGTCGCCCTGCGAGGAGGTGTGGGCGAACTCTTTCATGCGGGTGAGGTTGCTGGCCAGGGCGTGGAGCGAGCTGGCCATGCGCCGGGTGACCTGCAGCATCACCAGGCGCCGCGACTGGGGCTTGTAGACCGACTGCTTTTGCAGCCAGCGGCTGACCTCTTCGTAGAGCTCGCGCTCGGCGGCCTGCAGGTTGAAGTTGACCGTCTCGCAGTGGCGTTTGGTAAAAGGGAGCTTCATGTGCTCGGCGGCCTGGCGACGCAGCGTGCGCTGCACCACGAAACCGAGCCGGTCGCGCAGCTCGCCCTCGGCGTTGGGCCGCAGCGAGCGTCCCCCGGGCCCGGAGTAGAGCTGGCAGAACTCGTTGAGGTGCCCGAGCACCAGGTGGCGCGGATCGACGAAGTGGACCAGTGACCAGAGCTCGTAGAGCGAGTTCTGCAGCGGTGTGGCCGTGAGCAGCAGAGCCGGGGCCTGGGCCTGAATGTGCATCAGCCAGGCAGCCCGGCGGGCGGCGCCCTTCCTCGGGTCCTCCTTGGGCCGGATGTCGCGCTTGCCGAAGCGCTTGTGGGCGCCGCTGAGCATCTCGTGGGCCTCGTCCACCACCAACAGGTCCCAGGGGCCGCGCCGGGCCAGCTCTTCGGCGTAGCGAGGCGAGGTGGCGAACTCGCGCCCCGCGATGTAGATGCCCCGTTTGGTGTGCTTGTCGAGGTTGGTCATGCTCAAGATGGTGGTCTTGAGGCTGAACAGATCCCGCATCTCCACCTGCCACTGGCGCGCCAGCGGAAGGGGCACGATGATGAGCACGTGCCCCCGCCCCTCGGCCTTGAGCTGGGTCAGCACCAGCCCGGCCTCGATGGTCTTGCCCAGCCCCACCTCGTCGCAAAGCAAAGCGCCCCCCTCGCTCAGCCGCTCGAGCGCGAAGATCACCGCTTCCACCTGGTGAGGATTGGGATCGATCGACGAGCGCCGGAACACCTCGACGTAACGCTCGAAGTCGTCGGTGCGGCGGCGGCGCAGCAGCTCTTCGGCCAGCATGAGCTGGCGCAGTCGGATGGCTGGACAGACCTGCGTGGTGGGCATCGCGTTCGATGAGGAGCGGAGAAAAGGCGCGAAACCGCTCTGCGCGGCGTTCGGCGGGGAAACGGGGGAGTCCTGGCTGGGCGAGAGAGTCGGCACGGGTCAAGTGTATCCGGTGTGGGTGACAGGTAACGTCGTCACCTGGGAGTTGTCGTTGGATCTGAGGTGCGGGATAGTCCGCGGAGAAGCTCGCCGGGCTTGCGAGCGGAGGCTGATTCCGAACGCCCGAGCCTCGGACCTGAGCATCAGGTTTCCGGGGAGGCACGAGATTGCGGGCTCAATGCTGGATGAGTATACTGATGAGTATGAGCAAACGTCTTCAGGTCGTGATGAGCCAGGAGGAGTTGGAGAGCTACCGAGCTTGTGCCGACAAGCTGGGATTGAGTCTGAGCGAGTGGGCTCGACAGGTTTTGCGAGCGGCTCACGACCACCAACTCGGCCCGTCGCCCTCCCAGAAGATGCAGGCGCTGGACCGCGCGCTTGATTGCGGCCATCCCACCGGCGATATCGATCAAATTCTACATGAGATCGAGGCCGGACGTGGTCTTCGTTGATTCGAACATTCCCATGTATCTGGTCGGGGGAGCTCACCCGAATCGAGACCGACTCGAGCGCTACTTGCGGGCGCACCCCACGAGCAGCTGGTGACCAGCGCCGAGGTCTACCAGGAGATCGTCCACCGTTACGTGGCCATCGACCGCCTGGCAGCCATCGCCGATTCCTGTGCCGTGCTCGATGGTCTCGTCCTTGAAGTGTTCCCTGTGGCTCGAGAGGATGTCGAGATCGCTCGCCAGGTGGCCGAGCGGAGGCTTGGCCTGAGCGGTCGAGACTGCCTGCACCTGGCGGTCATGATGCGGCGCGGAATCGGTAGAATCTTGACCCTGGACACCGGCTTCGAGGCCTATCCCGGCATCGAGCGACTTCCCCGCCCTGGTCTCTGATCAATCGTGATCCGAGTCACGAGGCCCTTGAGGCTCCGAAGCGCTCGCCCGCCAGGTTGGTCCGGTCACGGAAATCTTCCTCAACTCCAGAGTTCGGCCCTTCCTGGTGAACCTGTTTGCTGGATATGACATTATAATGTTATACTTTGATTAATAATGCTGCACTCTGATGCGCTAATCGAGATTCTCCAGTCGTACAACCCCTGGTGGCAGACCGGCACCTTCAGCCTGCCCGGGTATCCGTGTCGTCGCTCGCTGCAGCAGGTCGCCCTCGAGCACCTGCAGGAGGAGCCGCGGCGGGCGCTTCTGATTCGCGGTCCTCGCCAGGTCGGCAAGACCGTGCTCTTGTTGCAGGTCGCCGAAGACCTGCTTCGGGCGGGGTTCCCGGCCTCGAGGCTGCTCTATTTTCGCTTCGACGATGAGAGACTTCCGAAAGGCGTTTCGTTGCGCACGGTCTTGAGCCGACTGGAGCCGGAGGATGAGGCCCACCCGGTGGTCTGTCTGCTCGACGAATTGACCGGCGCCGAGGAGTGGCCCCGGGGGCTCAAGCTGGCGGTCGACCGTGGGGGCTACCGGGTGCTGGCCACGGACTCGTCGGCTCGACTGCTGCGACTGGGCGCCCAGGAATCGGGTGTGGGCCGCTGGGACGAGCTCGAGATGGAGACGCTGACCTTTCGCGAGGCTCTCACCTTTCAGGCGCGTCCGGGAGAGACCCCCGAGTCGGTGCTCAAACGAAGTCCCGGAGTTCTTTACCGTTTCTTGCGAGCCGGCGGCTTTCCCGAGCACCTCTTGAGCGAGGACCTGCGCCGGGTGGATGAGCGTCTGCGAAGCGACGTCTCCGATCGCGTCATCGGGCGTGACCTGATCGGCTACGATGTGGCCAGGGTGCAGCGACTCTTTGCTTACCTGGCCCGTACCTCCGGCGGCCTGGTGAGCTACGCCGGATTGGCCGGCGAGCTGGAGGCCGACCAGCGCAGCGTCAAGGACTGGATCGGCGCGCTCATCCAGTCCATGCTGACCTTCCCCCTGGAGCGCCTGGCCACGCGCGCTTCACAGAGCTTGCGCGAGCGGCGCAAGCTCTACGTCGCCGACCCCGGACTGGTGTGCGCCTTCTCGACCTCGCCCGACCCCCTGGCCAACGGGGAGGTGCTCGGTCGCGCCCTGGAGACCCTGGTCTTCAGAGAGCTTCGCGAGCTTTGCCGCAGGGAGGGCGGTCAGCTCTCCTTTTACCGCGACGCCAGAGACCAGGAGGTCGACTTTGTTTGGGACGGGCCCCGGGGAGTCGCCCTGCTCGAGGTCGGCAGCCGCTATCGTGCCGAGAAGACCGCCCGGCTCGACAGCCTGCGCGCCAGGCTGAAAGCTCGGGTTGCCTGCCAGCTCCACCCCGGGCCCCTCCGGGACGGACCGTCCTCGCGCACTCTGGAGGAGCTCTTCCTGGCTCCGGACTCCCTCTGGGAGGGCGCACTGTGAGCGAGTTGCCTCTGGGTCAGAGCGAAAGCTCAAAGCTGGAGTTCAAATCGGGCCAGGTCTTGAAGGACCCGAGCAAAGTGGGCCGGGAGGTCGTGGCCTTCTTGAACGCAGCCGGAGGGGTGCTCTGGGTGGGCGTCGAGGAGGAGCAGTCCATCGCCGTGCGCGTGTCGGCGCTCGATGAGCCAGAGCAGGCCCGAAGAAGGCTGCTTGACTATCTCGTGGACACGGTCGAGCCCACGTTGACCGACACCGAGCTCAAGAGCCGGGTCGTCGAGGGAGCGATCCGGCTCGACCTGCGGCCAGGAAAGGAGCGGCGGCCGTACTGCCTGCTCGGCCGGGACGGCCGGCTCTTTGTCAAACGGGTTGATGCGCGCATTCGCCCCATGACCCGCGAGGAGATCAGGGACGGTTTTCGAGGCTCCGGTGCCGCAGAGGAATCCTGGGTCAGTCGCTTGAGCCAGGTGCGCAGCAAGTGCCAGGGGGAGATGCTGTGGCTGGGATTTCTCCCCCGGCCCGAGCTCGAGCTGGACCTCGATGAAGTGGTCGGACTGCTCCGCGACCCGGCTCGCACTGGCAACCGCCGGGAAGGCTGGAACTTCGTCAACGAGTACGGCGAGGTTCGTCGGCGCAAGGAACGCCTCGAAAAGGTGGGCGAGGATTGGCGACTCGAGGTGCATCGCTCGGGGCTGATCACGCTCTGTCTGTCACTCGCGCACCTCTACCGTCAGGGCCCGGAGCGAACCTTCTGGCCCCCGGCCCTGCTCGAGTACCCGACCTCGGTCTTTCGGCTGGCCAGGACGGTTTATGGCTCCCACGAGCCCGAGGAGGTCGCCGTCGATCTGGCTTTGCTGGGCGTGGCTGGATGGACGCTTCGTCCTTACACGGTGAGCAGCATCCGGTTTCAGGTGGGCGAAGTGGCCCCCTTTCACGAGGAGCAGGACCTCGTCTGGTCGCGACCCCTCCTCTACAGCTGGAGCGAGCTCGAGCAGAGTCCCGACCGCTGCGCTTACCGCTGGATCCGGCTGGTGTATGAGGCCTTTGGAAACACCGAGAGCCAGATTCCCGTGGAGTTTCACCCTGAGCGCGGGCTGAGCTTTAGCACGAGGTAACCTGGCTCAGGCGGGCGGAACCAGAACGAAGCCCAGGGCGTAAGCGTTTTCTCGCACGCGCAGATCGAGGCTCATCAACCTTATGTCAGGGACGACCGCCCTTGCCAACGTGAGGGTTGCCAGGTGGATTGAGTCCAAGCTCCGCACAGGCTCGTGAAGCCACCGCTCGGTAGCCCGTGCCAGCACCTCAGTGTTGATGCCCCAGACATCCCATCGGGCGGATAGTTTGTCGAGCTCGCCACGTCGGCGAAGGGCAGAATTCTGCCCGATAACGCCTGTCGCCGCGAGTCGGGTCAGCATGCGGCGACATTCGAGCAGCGTCAGCTCGGAGGACACGACACGGTCTGCTTCGCGGAGCTGCTTTGTGATCTGGTCTGGATCCGGCTCATTGAGCAGCCAGCGCAACACAGCGCTGCTCTCAGCATACAAGCTCAACGCTCGCCGCGGTCCTCATCCAGAAGTCGAGCGACGGTTCCTGCCGGAACGCTGAAATCGGCTTCAGGGTAACCGTCGGGATCATTCCCCGTTCCGAGGCGAACTTGTCCTTCTCGCGCCAACTTCAGCAACCCCGGGTAGGGAAATCCTTCCGGGTTCTCCTGCTGAGGAGGCTTCAGCTCGGCCACAATCTGTCCACGATCTGTCACGATGAGGGTTTCACCTCCTCGCACCAGGCGGAGATAATGGCTCAGCCGGTTCTTTAACTCTCTAACGCCCACGGTGGTCACCCCATGATTGTAGCCTCAGGAGGCTACAGTGGCAAGTGAGAGAGTTTCGCTATCCCAAGCGTCGTCGGCCTGGGCATCGCCTGGCCGGAGAGCCCCTCGCCCGCCGATCCGGGTCTCGTCTCGGAACACCCGGTAAGCCTGCCCGCCCCGGATGCCCACCTCCCAGAGAATGCTCCCCTGCTCCTCGCGGCGGGCCTTCATCGTGCCCCCGTGCAGGTGCCCCTGGTGGTGCACGTCGCACACCCCGGCCAGGTTGGCATCCTCGTTGCCTCCTCCGTGAGAGCGAAACTCCAGGTGGTGCTGGTGCAGAAACGCTCGCCGGGTGCAGCCCGGCACCTGGCAGCGGTAGTCGCAGGCCTCCATGATGCGACGCGTGCGGGCGCGCATCTGCCGGTCGGCCTTCCGCCAGGTGGCCATGAAGCCGGCCAGAAACATTCGCAGCGCGGCCGAGCAGTCGCTTGCCCCGTGGGCCCGGGCCGCCGCCTCGGCCGCCTCGAGCACCGGCATCACCTCGCAGGGCACCTTCACCTGCAGGCTGACCGTCCGCTCTTGGCCCCGGCGATCCGTCAACGTTGGAAGCCAGGCCATGGCCCGACCGATGGCCACGCTCAGAGGACCGCCCAGCCCCGGAACCAGCACCGCCCGCCAGTCGCGGCGGGCCTTGAGCCGGATGGCCGCCGGCCGCTCTCTGGGCGGAGCGTAGCCCGAGAGCCGGAACGATTCGCGGTCGGTCCCGGCCAGATCACAGCAGGCCTTCGCCACCGCCTCCAGGTGACGGCAGGTGGTGGTCTCGGCAAACTCCACCCAGGCCCCATCGAAGCTGTCGTGCACCTCGGCCAGGACCGGGAACAGTCGGTCCGCCTGCGACAGCGTCAGGCGCCCTTCGCGCACGGCATCGTACACCAGCGGGTGGTTCAAGAAGCCCCGCTCGCGAGCGATCATCCGGTGCACCGAGCTCGATGACAATCCCAGACGCTCCAGCGCGTAATGCTTGAGCCCCGCGAACCCCGCGTCGCGCCACAGGCTCATCCGGTCGAAGGTGAACAGCATCCGCCCCAGGTCGAGCTGCAGCCGGCGGCGGCACAGGGCCAGCTGGTCGATCGCCGCCTGGCGCTGGTGGGGGTCTTCCGGCAGGGGGGCTCGCATCTCGGTGCCCAGCTCCACCGCCACCGGCTCCCACTCGAGGAAGTCCCAGCGGGCGAACTCTTCCTCCAGCACCTTCCACAGCTCGGCCAGGCGCCGGCGGCGCTCCTCGGCGTCGGTGCCAGCGCGAGGCGGCTCAGAGGGAACCGGCCCCTCGCCCGCCACCGGGTGAGGCCCGGCCAGGAACTCGGCCGCCAGGAACTCGAGCAGCTCCCAGTCTTTCAGGTCGCTTCCCGCCACCCGCCCGGCCACCTCGCGCGCGAGCTGCCAGTCGAGCAGCTCTCCCGGGGTCAGCCGGTAGCGTCGCAGCTCGCGGGCCGGCGGCGTGGCGACCACTTCCGGCCCGTCCTCGACGGGCTTGTCGACGGCCAGCTTCAGCGCTTCCTCCAACCCCCGCACCGTCAGCTCGCGGGCCCGGGCCACCCACTCGGCCTCGTGGCCCAGCCTGGGAAGATAGCTCTGCAGCAGCAGCGCCTGGCACTCGCTCAGAGCCCCCTCCAGGAAGGCCTCGCGCACCAGCGGGAGCTTCTCCATGCGCCGAAAGAGCCGCACCATCCGCTCGGCCGTGCTGAGGCTCATGCCCAGCTCTTCGCGGCAGTAGTCGCCCGGGTTGGAGTAGCCCAGCGCCGAGTAGCCCTTCTTCTGCAGCATCGGCGCCAGCGCTTCCCCCAGCCTGAGGCTCAGTCGCCCGTCGGCGTGGGCCAGCTTCCACATCTCGGTGTCCAGAAACAGCCCGCCCAGGCTGCGGTCGATGCCGCGCATGGTCTGCCGGTCCGGCACCTCGAGGGCGCCGGGCTCGACCGTGGGGGCCTTTTCCAGCACGTAGAGCACGATTCAAGTATAGCCGGATGAGCCGGTTCTGTCCAATCGGGCGATGGTGAATAATGGCTTCACTGAGCCATTCTGTTGGCGCGTTTAAAGTGTG
>JAANMU010000864.1_pt1 | contig 32364 bp, 31 predicted proteins | sample 7279701 | NCBI WGS metagenome assembly JAANMU01 (sample SAMN14094539, study PRJNA606508) | bioreactor metagenome | isolation source: A lab-scale SPAN reactor treating ammonium-rich wastewater day 57 | place: Ireland: Galway | collected 2017-03-13
AATCCTCGCCACGTAACCTGAAAAGCCAAAGAGGCCTTCCTTGTGCATTGGCGCGCGCAGATCGCACTCGGGTCGCATGGCCACAATGGACACGGCCGGACGCGCGAACGCAATGCGCCCGTTACTGCGGGTTGAGGCCCGCAATATCGCTCTCTGCCGTAATGTCATCATCATGCCCATCGTTTTTCCTTGAATCCCTTTTCTTCCTTGGTTGCGAATTTCACAGTCCGGCGCGGCATCCCCGCGCTCGACCCTGCTCTACCTGCGTTGCCGCCGGCGGCTCGGCTGCAGAAGGTTGCGCGTTCCCGCTCCCTTTACTGCAACTCCGCGTTTTAACGCGGACCAGGCCGTTTGGTTGACCGGTTGCGGGAGAAGGAATCGAACCTTCGTGGCCAAGGGTTATGGGCCCTCGCCGCTTACCAGCAAGCTTCCCGCCATTTCGATCATCATATCTCAATCAACGGGGCGTTCAAGCATTATTTGCAATATAATAGCGTATTACGCTACTTCTGTTGCAAAAAAGCCACTTGCGCTCCCCAACCCCTTCGCCGCACTATTCCCGCATGTCCAAAAAGAAGCCCCCCGTCTTGCGGAAGGCTCTCAAGTCGCGTATTCGCGTCGTGATGGCCGAGCGTGGCATTCACACCATCACCGAACTATCGCGCCGGCTCAGGGCCATCAACCTCGATGTGTCCAAATACCAGCTCGGACGATTCATCGACAGTCATACACCGCTCTGGAACCCATGGATCATCGCCGGTCTGTTGACCGTGCTTGACTGCGAGCTGACGGATCTGTGGGAAGTGACGCTTGTGGACGCTGCAGCTGACGAGAGAAAACGGAAGGAAGAAAAAGAATCGCGCCGGCAGGGCGATTAAGCCTGACCTCCCTGGAATGGCCGATATCCGGCCGGGACCGGATGGGCGAAGGGTTTTGTTCCGAAATTCACTTCCCACGTCGAATCCGATTGCCGCCCGCCGCGCTCCACGTCGCCGCTCGTTGTGCCGGACGTCAGCACGCAAGCTCGGTATTCCGTCCCCTTCCGAATGCGTTTCCCGTTTTTACTGCCAGGCTCGCCGGTAATCCACTTGCCGTTCACCAGGATATACAGAAATTGTTCCTCGAAATCCGCGGCAACGCCAAACACGTCGCCGTCCTTGTAGAGCTTCTGCTCGTCATCGGCAAGGGCCAGCACTTCCCGCCGCTCTGACATGTCGACGCCCTTTTCGGTGGCCAGGCACAGACCGATGTTCGCGTAGCCATGCGCGGTAAGGGATCCGGTCACACGAAGCTTCCCTTCGAAATAAGCCTTGCCGCCCGAGTACACCCGATCGGTCCAGTATTCGTTGTAGGCTCCCGCCGACCCGCGCTGGACCGTGTAACCCTTGATGAACTTTTCGCCCCAGCTTCCTTGCAGGGTCACGGTGACCGGCGTGGCCCCCGGCGCGCGCGGCGCCGGCAATGCGAACTTCGGCGTTCTGTCATCGATTGCAAAGCCGGCTTCGGGCGCCGTGTAGGCCGTCTGGAAACTGGCAGGAAGCGCGCCAGTCAATGCCTGGGTCAGCGCCGCCATCGCCGTCATGCCATTAGCGTCGGCCTTACTGGGCACGCTCATCGAGCGCAGGTCGATGCCGCTCTGGTCGGCGAGGGTGCCGATCTTGACGGCCGACACCTCCGGTTTTCCGCCGCCTAAGAACACGATGCGCTGGTCGTAGTATCCGGTCGCAACGACGCGCTTCAGCTTCACGTCCTTGCCGGCATTGATTTTCCACTCCACCGGCTCGTAGGAGAACAGAAGCAGCGTCGCGTTGTTCGTGGAAACCGTGACGCTCACCGATCCTTCCGGGTGCTGCTGGAAGCCGCGCTTGGCGCCGCCGGGCAAGGGTGCTTCGTAGATCGACACCACATGGACCGGCGACCCATCGGCCGGATAGATCGGCCCGGATGAGGTTTTCTTGGGCATCGGCATTGGCGCCGGTGGTGGAGCGGGTCTGTAGGACGGTGCTGGCGCATCATCGATGCCAGCTGGGGGCGCTGGGGGCGCCGCCGGCGCGCCCGCAGCTCCAGCCGGCTCCACCCGAAGGATGGGCGCTGGTGCGCTTGCACGCAGCTCGGGCACCAGCGCGGGGGCTTTGACCGTTTTGCCGGGGTACGCCGCGACGGTCAGCGGCATGACCGGCTTCAGGTGGGCAGGAATCGAGTCATAGGAAAGCGTCGGGTAGATAGGCGTCAGGCCGCTCAGCTTCCACTTCCCGGCTTCCGCACTCCCCTCCGGCATGCGGTGAAGCGATCCTTGCATCGCCAAACCGTTCTCGAGGATCGTCTTCAAAGCGGGCAGCCCCTCGGCGATCTTCAATGCCCACTCAGGCGCCTGGCCGACGGTGGCGCGCGCTTGGACGCTCGTCTGCCCGTAGTCATAGCTTTCCTGCAACGCCAGCACCTCGATCTTGGTGCGGCCGGCGGGAATGCAACCGCCGCCGTATCCGGACATCCCCATGGCCGTCATTGCCTCCTTGCTCACCTTGTAGCGGATTCCGAGCGGCTTGGGAGGCTCGATAGGCTGCACGGGCTGTTTGCGGCCAATCTTGGCGGGTGGCGGCGGGGGCGCGGGACGGATCGCCTCCATTTCAGCCAGGCCTGCGCCTTCCAGTGCGGCCATGATATGCAGGTTCCTGGCCATGGTCTGGTACTCGTAGGGCTTGCGATCGTTGCGGTCGTAGTAGGTGATCGCGAATTCAGCCGCATCGCGCGCACCCTGGGCGTCCTTCTCGTCGCCGCCGCGCTGCACATTTAGCGGAAGGCATGCCACGCCGCTGCGCGAGGTCCACTCGGGATCGGCGATTTGCTTCGCCACGAGATCCTTGGCCTCATCGAGAGAGAGGGTGGCGGAATCCATTCTTCCTTGCATCTGCTTCCGATACATCTCGGCAAGCTGAGTGTACTGGCCGCCCTTCGCCGCAACGCTTATCTCGGCCTCCAGCTCATAGGCGGAACGCCAGCCGTCGTGGGTGCGGATCACTTTCGCTTTGCCGTCGCCGTCGCCGATCAGCTCCGCCAACTTCGGGAAGTGGCGCTTGGCGTCCTCTGTGGTCGCCCACGCCGGAACACCCTTCACGACCGTCTTGTAGCTGACGTCGTAAACATCAAGGTCCATCATCTTCTCGAGGGTCTTCTCGATCTTCTCGATGCCGGCAAACTCACGCTTGCCATAACTCAGGCACAGCGAACTGCCATAGTTGGAGCGGCCGCTGGCGTAGCCCTTCCAAGTAAGCCGGTAGGACTTCGCGGGCCGCTCGACGCCATCATCCGTGGTGATGGTGGTGTCGGCGACGCTGAACAAGCCCTGCTTGGCGAGGTAGTCGAACTGAGCCAACTGCATGTCGCGTACCTGCTGGTTGCGCGAATTGGTATGCATCAGCAGCGTGGCTGCATGCATGCCGGGAACGCTTTGCTGGCCGATGCCCGGGATGCCCACGATCTCCGGCTGCGCCGAGCCAAGATCTAGGCTCAGGCAGGGCTGGCGCGCACCAGTCGTCATGGCAAGGTAAGCCGCCTGCAGGCGCACTGCCTTTTCCATGGCTTGTGGCGTTGGGGCGCGAGGGTTGTCGCCAATCTTCCCGTTGTCCCATGCGTACCAGGCGCCAAATCCACCACCAGCGAGAGCCAGTAGCGCGATCGAAGAGATTGCCGCGATCTTGATCTTCCTATTCATGTGACTGCCACCTTGCCTCTAAAAGACTGTGTTTGTCGGGACGATGCGAGGTGCCTACCGGCCACCCGAATCGTCAGAAGCGGTAAGAGACACCAACCCTGACGGAATGATCGGTCAGACGCTCCTTGTAATACTCGCCCCAATTGGTGACGACGAACTTATCGCTGCCATAGTCGGAGAACCTGTATTCCAGACCAGCGGAAATGTTTTGGGACAGAAGATGCTCGACGCCAGCGCCGACCGTCCACCCATTTTTCCGGCTGCCGCGCGATTCGGAATCAATTCCGATGGCTTCATACTTTCGGTTCACCTTCACAGCAGAAACACCAACCAAGGCGTATGCGGCGGTCCTCGGTGCGAATGCGTAGCCGGCGCGAGCGAGTGCGGTCGTAACCCCGGATAGCTTGGTGGCTTTCGGATAAAACGGATCAGTTACTCCGTTCATTTCCTGAAAGGCACTGTCGCTGCTATTGCGCCTTTCATACCCGACTTCCACGCCGAGCAGCAGTTTATTGCTGAGCAATTTGCTATACCCGGCCCGAAGTCCAAACAACGCCCCATCCGGCTCCGTCTTGTTTTTATAGCCGGTCAGGGCATGGGTGGCTGAGTCGTAGCCCGTGCCGCTATCTTTGGCCATAGCTCCGCCTATGGCTGCCCCCACATACAGACCATCGAAGCCCTCCGCATAAGAGGTGACGGGCAGCAGCACAGCAATCAGTGCAAGAACTTTGAGCGATTTCAAAACAGTCTCCTTGTGAATATTGGTGCGGTTAGAAAAAGAATAGAGAAAACGTCATATCGAATCTGAAAATATTTCACTCTGCTACTTCCGACTCTTACGCATCGCATTGCAATTCGCCTGGAAACGATCCGACGTCTCCAGGGATTCAATCGCCGCCATACGCTCTGCCAGCAGCGGATGAAAGGGATCAAACAGACGGGCGCTCACATCGCCTTCCTGCTTTGCGTTGCCGCGCAGCTCCGATAAAGCCTCGCGGATTGGGCCGGCGCCGACTTCGCAGGCAGCCACTTGGTCAGCCATCAACTCTCGTTCGATGTTCTTGCTGCCAAGAGAAATGCCGAGAGCGAAGAAGATAAAGACCCCTGCCGCCGCAGAGACCGCGAATCTTCCGGGGGAGGGCCAAAGCGCCGCAATACTTGCGAATCGTTCGGGCAGGACAGCCCGTACGGACACGTTCAGTCGCCACAAAACGACGGCCACCAGCGCCTGCCCGATCAACACCGCACGCAGCACCACATGCGCGTGCATGCCGAGGAAATAGCTCAACAGGATGAGAAGGACAAGCAGGACGCTAGCCCACAGGAAAATTCCCCGTCCATTCGGGAAAACAACCAGCACCGCCGCCAGGCTGCACACGTACATCAGCAGTACCAGCAGGGTCGGGAAGCCTGTTCCGCGTGCGTTCTGGACAGCGTGGCCCATTTCATGGGCGACGACAGCACGCAGCAATGCCGGATCATCAAGGAATCGTCCGCGGAGTACAGCACTGCCTAGTTCGATGGTGCTGGCGTCTCCGGCTTGGATTGGCGGCTTGGTTAACCCCGGAACAGAGCTTTGGAGAAACACGATTTTCGGTGTCGGAATCCCGTATGCCTCGGCAATGCGAAGCACCTCATTCTGGGCTGACGCCATAAGCTCAGAATTTGCCTGCGCCGGCATGGTGGCGTCCTTCTCGAATGGAATCGCAGAGTAGGCGAACATGATGAGTACTCCCGCTACCACGCTCAACGACACCCTTCCCCACCAAGCCATGGGTTTCGGAGCGGATTTGTCCGTGGCGGCTGAAGGCATTTCCGAACCGCCGCACTGCTTGCCGTCCATACCGAAACGACAGCGGTTCTGGTCACGGCACTTGCGAGAGCAAAAGACCAGCGGTGATCGGCAATCGAGCAGGCCGAAGAAAATCAGAGTGAGCAGAGCGGGCGCAGTAACCAATGCATCCCCAATGCACGCGCCACCCACTTGCCAAAGCCCGCCGTTGGGCGGGGTCGATGCGATCGCTACACCGACGTCCCCGACGAGAACAGACAGCGTAGATAGGAGGCCGAAGCGATACCAGGGCCAGCGTGCCAGCGGACGGCCGCCGGCAAGCCGCCACAGCCCGTAGGCCACGAAGAAAAACAGGAAAGGCCAGATCAGGGAGATACCGGCAAGGCCGAAGCCCCCACCATCGAGGGGCCTGTGCGAACCGAGAAGGATGATGGCGGCGGCAAGGCCAACCAGCAACAGGAGATCAATCCATCCGAGCAAGCGGTCCCGCACGGACAGCCATCCGAACAGTACGAGGTAGGTCGGGATGGCGAGCATGGATGGGAGTGACCATGTAGTGAGCGCCACCTGGCCCATGTTTGCCAGCAATATGGGTTCGCTGCCTATGCAAAACACCTAAGCGCCTTGAGAAATCCAAAGCGTGATGTTCACACGCCCTAGATTAAGCGCGGGGCGGAAACCCTTTCACCTATGGCGGGGGATGGGCCGGGAAAGGCCGTTTTCAGCCGAAGAAGAAGCGTACGTCGGCCCGCAACCCGCCGTTCAGCGCGCGGACGGCCTTTCGAACTCCGGCGCGGCCGAGTTCGGCGTCATGTTCTGCCGCAAAATTGGCAAGATTGTAGGTCTGGTGGAATGTGCTTTTGGCGCAGAGGGCCGCATCATCGAAGGCAAAACGGGTGCGGCATGCCGCTGGTCGTGCCTCATGGACGGAGCACATCTTGGATTCGGCATCCAGCAAGGGACACAGCGAGGCGAAGGGACTGGATGCGGACTGGGCGTTGGAAGTGAAACTGCGCCCGGAGAACTCAGCGATCAGGCAGGCCTCCGCCTCCGAGATCTGAACAGGACCTCTGCAGCAATGGGCGCAACCCGGAGCGCATACCGCGCGGGCAGCCACTGACGCGCAGCGCTCATCAATCCAGGCATAGAGTGAGCGTAGCTGCTCGCTCTCGGTGAGGTTCCCTTCCAGAAGATCGCTGAGCATGCCTTTCTTGGACTGAGGACTATCCCAGAACTGGATCAGGATCGAAGCGGCATGTGTGGGCCGCCAGCCAAGGCCGCAATCCGGCGATTCAGGCTCGGGTGACTGCACATGAATTCAGATAAACGGGATATGTCCTTCTCTCCGCTCAACGCCCGAAATTCATTGAAGGCCGAGGCTACGCGATCAGACCCGATGATCTCGGCAGCGTGCCTGTCGGCGATGAATTCCCACTCTCGCAGCATATAGAGGTAGGCCAGAATCACCATGAAGATGGCAGCAATAGTGATGCCGGTTGTGGCCTTGATGCAAGCGAGCAGGCCCAGGATGATGAACTGCTTGCGCGGGTGGCGCTCGATCATGTGGCCGCATTCGTGAGCGATCACGCAGGCCAGGGCCCCGGTGGTCAACCCCCTTGCCATCGCAGAACTCATGAAGATGCAACATTCGCTGCCATCGCTGATGGTGAAGGCTGAGGGGTTCTTCCCGTCGAACAGGGCCACTCGGTAGTGGGTCGGCTTGGGAAGCCGAATCGACAATCTCGCCGCCTCCACCTTGGCATGCAATTGACTGGATCCTAGATATCCTCCCAGGACATATCTCACGATGCTGCCGCCACGGTAGGCTAGAAGCATCACTACCGCACCGGTGGTGATTCCGGTGATCAGCTGGCGCATGGTCTGAGGAGGCAGCAGCCAGATGCAAATCTCGTCGACCAGGCCGATGAACACGCTCACGGCCGCGAAAACCAGAAACACACGATGCCAGCGCAAGGGAATCATGGTTCAAATTCTACCTATGGTGACGAAAGATTGCATGCGTCGCGCAGATTACAGCCGCAGACGCTCCCTTGTCACTTTCTATCGGCGCAGTTTGCAGAGACTTGAGCCATAACCGGCCCATCCCCTGCCATCGGTGAAAGGGTTTCCATTCGCCCTGTTCGTTGCTGCGTGGCACGATCAGTGCGTCGAAATACGGGGCAGAAACCCATGATTCAGAACCAGCGCATTCCGATCGGTGTCATGCTCGTCGCAGGAGTCCTTGCCATCCCGGTCGCCGCCCTGACAGCAACCAAGGACATCGCGCGCTACGACTCGGCGGCCGGCCATGTCTTCGCAAAATCACTGGAAGCGGTGGACCCACCCACGGCTCAGGTTTCGCATGATCTGGCCATCGGCTACCAGGCGAAGTGCAAGGCTCCGATCTCGCTGGGGACGCTCAAGCAGGCCATCAATTCCGAGGAGGCTAAGCGAGCCGTTGCCATATTGAAGGCTCAGTGCGATGCCGGTTCAGACTGCCCCTTGCCGTCCGAGCAGGACCGGCAGCGTTATCTGCGTATTGTCACCAGCCTTCCATGCGACGCCTGACCTTTGTCTTCGTCCTGCTGGTCCCGGCCCTGGCCACTGCCAGCGAGTTCTGCACCATTCCCACCCTGTACCGAGGCGTACCGGTGACAGTGCCGGTACCCCACATCGGCAAGCACTTGTGCGGCATGGCCCTCATCGAGAAACAGTACGTCCGGCTGGAAGAAGCCGCTCAACGCAAGGTGCTTGGGCCGGTGCGCTGCAACTCGAGTGGCGACGACTGCCGACAGCGCGCCGAATATTTCCTGTCCAGGCAGGACAGCGAACAACCCTTCATCGTCATCTACCGGGGGCCAAGGACCGGCAACCCGGGTTGATCAAACACCCTCAAACAAATTTCAAAAAGGGTTGAGGTGTGTCTGTATTTTTGGGTCTGTAGTAGTCACTGGAGATGAACATGACCCAAGCCCAAACCGAGAACCTCGCCACCCTCGGCGAAATCGCCGCTGCGCTGGAAGCGCAGAAGCTCCCGAAAGTCGATAGGACGGTAATCGTGGCCATCAGCCGCATCTGCCGCGAAGACTTCCTCGGCCACTTGGCTGCCTGCGTCTCCGGCCAGGATAGCGACGGCGCGCACCGTCAGTACCTGCAGGGCCTCCTCTGCTGCCTGACCGACGAGGCCCGTGGCGCGCTGGGCGCCATGCAGATCAACCCGGAGCTCAATGATCTGGTGCTCGTCGCAACCAAGACGCCAGCCCGGCTCGCTTCCGCGATCGCCGCGGGGCACGATCCGGCTCACCCGAGGCATGCCGAGGCGAAGGAGTACCTCAAATCGGTCCTCGTTCCGCCCCCGCTGCCGGCTGCCGAAGCGCCCCCCGCGCAGACGCCGCCGGACTCGTCTTCCCCGGCCAACCAGTCTCCGCCGGATGCCCCGTCTGCGGCGCCGGCCGAGGAGTCGGCACCGGCAAACGGGCGCTTCCGAAGCGCGCATGTGTACGGCAACAACTACGCCCTATGCTTCAACGCCGGCGTCGGCCGCGACAATCGCCCCGGCATCATGGTTGACGCTGCCGTCTCGACAGGCCCGCGCAACTACGACTGGCGCAACGCCATTCACATCTGGCTCAACGAGAACGAGGTCGCCTGTGCATTGGCCGTGTTCCGCCGCTATCGCAAGTCCGTCGAATTTTCCGCGCACGGCGCTGCCAACGACAAGTCCTTCTTCCTCGAGTATCAGGACGGTAACTTCTTCTGCAAGGTTGTCGCCACGAAAGCGCCGAGGGATAAAACGCGCGCCGTGAAGATCACCAAGCTCGATGCGAACCAGGTGTCGATCCTGTTTCTCGAGCAGCTGCTCCTTGCCTACCCTCAGTTGCCGCCTGCCGAGGTACTGGAACAGGTGCGGATTATCAACCAGGAATAAGGATGAGCGCACCCGATCCACAGCTAAATCCAGTCGATCATGCCGCATACCTGCTGCAGCGGCTGAAACGGCTTGGCATCTCGACCTGGGCAGAGGTTCCTCTTTGCCTGCCGAGGTCCTACCAGGACTATTCGGTTCGCTCGACCTTGCAGCAGGCCATGCCGCGCGATGGGTTGGTAACGGGTCAGCGACTCTTCACCCTAGTCGTCACGGAACGCCCGGTGGTCATCCGGGAGCCCAAGAAGCGGATCGCGCTTACCGCCACGGACGGCATGCATTCAGTCAAGATCGTGGTGTTTATTGTCCCTGGCGTAGACGTTGCCTTTTGGAAGTCGCTCATCGAGGGTGACCAGATTCACCTCCTCGCATGCTTACAGAGCTGGGCAGGGAGGCTGCAGATCACCGGTCCTACCGTGGTGCCAGAGAATCTCGTAGGCACCATCGTCCCAAAATACCCAAGCCGCAGCGGTGTGGTCGCAGCTTCGGCCCTGTACGACGCCACCCGCCATGCGCTCGCGCATCATCTCGAGGATGCCTCGGCGCACATTGTTGCTTCATTCGAAGACCTGACTGAGCCGGAAATCCTGAAACAGGCGCGCATTGGGCACGGCCGCCTGACCGATTTGCTCACCGCATTACACAAGCCGGGCAGCATGGCCGAGGCGGAAGACGCCTTGGCGCACGCCCGGAGGCTTGCCGCCTTCTCGGTCGTCTTCCACGCCGGACGGATGAAACGCCGCAACCCATTGCCGGAATCCGCCATTCCCATCCGGCGCGGCACAATCGAAAAGCTGATCGCCCGACTTCCCTACCCGATCACCCGCGACCAGAGGACGGTCATCGACGAAATCGTGGCCGATTTGGAGTCACCCTACCCCATGCGGCGCGTGTTGAGCGGCGATACCGGCTGCGGGAAAACCTATGCGTTCATGGTCCCGGCGCTAGCGGCCCAGATTGTCGGCAAGCGCGTCGCCATCCTCACCCCGAACGCCCCTCTTGCCGATCAGTTCGTCTCTGAGTGCCGCGAGGCCTACGGCGACCAAGTACCGGTCCGCGCAGTCACCGCCACCCGCAAGCCCGACATCAGCCTGGAGGGCAACCCGATTCTGGTCGGCACAACTGCACTCCTCTCGAGATTCAGGGAGCTCGGGGAAGCCCCGGACCTTCTTGTGGTCGATGAACAGCAGCGCTTCGGAGTCGCCCAAAAGAACGAGCTGGTGGCAGAGCACACCAACCTGCTCGAGGCCACCGCAACACCAATTCCTCGCACCACGGCGCTTATCACCCATGGTGGCCTGGATGTCTCAATCATCCGGGAAAGCCCCGTGGTGAAGAACGTGGTCACCCGCATCGTCTCCGCCGGCGACGCCAAGCGTCTATTCGGCCACACCAGGAAGATTCTTTCAGCCGGCGGCCAGGTAGCCGTGGTCTATCCGATCGTGCGCGACCCGAAGCAGGAGCGGAAAAGCGTCGAGAAGGCTTTCGACCGCTGGTCGAAGGAGTTTCCTGGCAAAGTCGGCATGGTGCATGGCGCCATGAAGGAGGAAGAGAAAGCCCAGGCTCTGGCCAAGCTGAAGTCCGGCGAGCACGCGATCGGCATCGTCAGCTCGATCATCGAAATCGGCCTGACACTTCCCCTCTTGAAGTCCATGGTGGTGGTCAATGCGGAACGCTACGGGGTGAGCACTCTTCACCAGTTCCGCGGCCGCCTCGCCCGAAAGGGGGGAAACGGCTATTTCTTCCTCTACCTGCCGGACGCGGTGTCGGCTGACACCCTAGCGCGCATGCGCCTGGTCGAAGAGTGCAACGACGGCTTTGAACTGGCCGAGCGTGACGCGCAGATGCGCGGCTACGGCGATCTGGTCGAGGACGCGGAACGCCAGCATGGTAGGTCAAGCAGCTCCCTGTTCATCGGCGCCAGTCTGATGCCCGAGGACATCCATCAATTTGCGAATATCGAAGGAACCCAAACTTGCTCGACCTCATAGAACCGCATTTCCAGAACATCGTCACATCCACCGGGGGCGGGCTGTACGCCATCGAAGCGCTGTGCCGTTTCCGCAACCTGGACACGTTCTCCATGGGCCTGCTCCGGCAATGGGAGCGAAGCGGTTATGTAGCGAAGATCGACTTGGCCATGCTGAAGCGCGTATCCCAGTGCCTGCCAAATCAGAAAGGCCCCATCAACCTTCGGCTTGCTGTGAATGTCTCGGTGAGAACCATCGAGGTGGCTGGTGATGAATACTTGAGCGCCCTGCTCTTGCTCGCTCCGCTCGTCCGCCGCCTGATTGTGGAGGTTACCGAAACCTACCAACCGTCCGACTGGCGGGTGGTCACGGATTTCGCCAAGCGCGTCAATGATGCGGGGATGTATGTGGCGCTGGACGACTGCGCGCCGGAGCACATGTTCTGGGACGACGACTTCGTCAAGGTCGTTTCGCCGCAGTTCCTAAAACTCGATGGCGAGATACTGAATGAATGCTTCCATTCCAGGACTTACGAGCCGATCCAATCCATCGTGGACCTGGGTCGTCGCGTGAACGCACAAATTGTCGCCGAGCAGGTCGACAGCCATCGGAAGAGGGATTTGGTGGCTGCCCTCGGGGTCGGCTTCCTGCAGGGCTGGCTGTTCAATAGGGCCTCCCCACTTACCTCGTACACACCCCAGCCAGCCCATCTGGCCGGGGCTGCAGCTTTCTGTTGAATCAAACTTAGAAATCTCCATGAAACCTCAAGCCAAACCGAAGAACAACGATCTGTTGAAGCGCGTTGCCAACCTGCCGCCAATGCTAGACCTGCTTATCGCCTTCCCGCTGGCGGGCTATGCCGGCTACGTTCTGCACGCAGGGGATGGTTCCCGCATGTTCGGTTTCATGGCGATCGCTGCGGCATTCTGCTTCGCAGGTTTAGGGATTAATGCAGTCATGCGCAACATGCGCGAACTGAAAGTCCTTGAGCAATACAGCCAGCCAGGCCTGATCACAAAACTCGACGAGCCGAAGTTCGAGAGGATGCTGCGCGCCCTCTATACGACCCGTGGTTACATGATCGAGGAGCCCGGCGAGCATCAGGAGGATCCGGGCTACGATTTCATTCTTAGCCGCGCAAAGGAAAGGATCCTGGTGAGGACGCGCGATTGGGTGGAGGACAAGGTGCCCCTTTCGACGCTGAAGAAGGTTTGGAACGCCAAACGTCCGGTGAAGGCCAACGGCATCATCATCGTCACGAACGGGGCCTTCGCCGAGGATGCTCTCGAATGGGGGCGACGCCAAAATGTTGAAATGCTCACGGGCAAGGACATCGAGGCAGCCGTTCTCGCCGAAGTATCGGGGGGGCAGGAAGGTGGGACAGGCAAGGCCAGCAAGAAGGAAACGCCGACGCGCCAGACGCCTACGGCTCCATTGCCAACCTCCTCCCCTGCCGCACAAATTCAGCCGGGCACCCCTTCCGAGCCTCCCCCGCCACAATTCATTTTTCTGGACTTTGCCACCATCGAGAAAGGGGCCGGTCCGCTGGGCGATCTGCTTTCCAAGCATCCTGGCTTCCAGATCGTTGCCACGACCGGCAAGGAACGGTCTCTAGACGACCTGAAAGCACAATTGTCTGGGTATGGCGACAGGCTTTGTGGCAAGACGCCAGACATGCCCGAATATGGGGCCAGTGCTCGCTACTACGAGATTGTGCATTACCTTGCAAATAGCCAAAATGGCCGAAATGCCAAGTGGATAGCACTGGATACCCAGCCAAACGCATTCCCGGAAGGATGCGCCGAACTGGTGCTAGTCTCTCGCGCGCATGGTCTGGATCAGCAGGCCATTAATAATATCGAGGGGAGGATGGCTCTCGTTGAACGCAGAATTTAACGTCGGGGGCTTGCGGGGGCTACACCGTCAAGGTGTAAAATTACCGCTTTCCTCCGGCAGCAGACCAGCACCGTGGCCCCAAAAACAAGACTGGCAGTAACATCTGATGATCTGCGCTGCCAAAGAGAAGGTGGTAGCCCGGACATCGAGCGCAACTACCGGATTCTAATCCAGCTAATGTCGCCCCCCGAGCTTGCAATGGAATATCACCTTGGGGTAAGCCTTGACGTCATGGGCCGACCGACAGATCAGGAGGTACGGGACTATTTCACGACCCTGCATGCCATCTGGCCACTCTGGCTGCACTACCTGGCGCCCGATCATTCCCCCGAATTCCTCGTGCGCGCCCTTTTTGCCGACCCCGAAACGGGCGATATATCCAGCGCGGACATCCAGCAATTCATCGAGCACAGCACAGAGGAATTGGCCAATTTCTACCGCGACTATTCGATACCGCTCGACGCACTGCAGACCGAGCGCGCTGCCTTGCACTACTTCAGGCAGCGCGGCCTGATTCACGACGACGCCTGATCGTCATTACCGGTCATCGGTAGGTTCCTTGCGTGTCATTGAGGGTACGTTCGCAACTGGCGCCAGTCCAAACCACAGTAACAGAAACACGGGCATTACCAGGGCGATCCATCCAGCGATCGTCGACCCAAGCAACTCATCGAGAGAGCTCTTCATTCGCATCAGCGGCGTCAGGTCAAAACTGACTGAAAGGCTATGTGGTGTTCTGTCGGATCGCACGGGCGTCGCGCCCGACGCCTCTGATCGTTGCATCTGCAGCGCCACAGACTTGGATTCTGGCTTGCTGTATTCGGCCAGGGCCATCATGCCGGCGCGCGGAGCAAAGTGCTTAGGGGGATTGAAAGCGTAGAACGTGATCGGCACCGACTCGACTGAAGGTGTACCGTCCTGTTTGGCAATCGCGCGAGTCACAGCAAAGTGAAGGTGGGCGCCGCTGGAAAACCCGGTGCTGCCTGAAAAGCCAAGCGGACTGCCGGCCTGGACGGCCTGCCCTCGAGAAACAAGCTGCCGGCCAGGACCAAGATGTGCATAGACCGCCATCGTGCCGTCCTTGTGCAACACGGTCACTTCGTTGCTCTTCCCCAACAACGCCGGGTCAGGACCGCCCTTCGTATAGCCGCTTTCCACTCTCACTACGACGCCATCCCGCGCTGCCAGGACCAGCGTGCCATCTGGCATCGTAAAGTCGACTGCATGCAGGCTGTCCGGATGGGTGTGCGTCGTAATTTGACCGCCGGGGGCCTGTGAAATCAGGAAGCGCGACCCGTCTGCATAAGGAAGGCGGTAGGCGACGTTGGTATCGTGTTGAGCGTCGAGGTCTCCGAGAATCCATGATGCGCTCACATTGAAGCGGTATGCCTGTCCAGCGTGCGCCGCGAACACATTGCCAACTGGAAGCGTGCGGCCGGCGGGTACGGTCAAGGTAACCGGCCACGCGCGGTCGCTGGTCGCGCCGTCGGACAAATTCAGGCTGATGCGCGCGGATACAGGAGAGGGGCCGTTGTTCTTCGCGAGAACACGGAAATGCGTCCCCATCTTCTCGGTCGTTACTGCGAAGGGGTAGTCGTCCTTTTCCGCGCGGAGGGGCAGCGCCGCCGCAGAGAGAAACAGGAATAGGAGCAGGCGCATGCGCTATTCGGCGTCGGGCTCGTACTTTCTCAGCCTGGCAAGCAGGTCCTCGTTCTTCTTGGTCAGGATGGCCGCCTCATTGGTCAGGCGGCGGACTCGTGCCTCGTTCAACTCGTCGCGGATCACCGGCGGCTTCACGATGACCGGCGCGGGCGGCGCCGGCTCGGTAAGTCCGCGCTCCGCCCGTTCCTCGGACTTGCGCAGATTGAATTCGATGCGCGCGACCAGCTCATCGTACATTTCCCGCGCTACCTTGGCTTCGGACTCTGCCTTGATCCTGCCCTGCCGTTCCGCGGCCAGCAGCGTGCGCAAAGCCTCCTCGCGCTGGCGCGATCCGCCGCCCTTCCCCCCCGTACTGACGCCGGCGAGCTCCAGTTCCTCAAGGATCGTCTTGTTGGAGCCGCCCGTCTCACGCAGGATGGCCCGTACCGTGAGCGGTTCGCCGGTACGTTGCCGCCGGGCGATTGCCTCGCGGATATCCGGACGGCAGGTATTCGTCGAACGAGGCCGGCGGCGTGTGGTTTTTCGAATAGGTGAGATCATAACACTAGTTACTATAACCTATCAGACACCCGATTACAAGCGTGAAACAATGGCAATTCAGGCCATGAAAGGAAGAGGAAATTATTTACGCGCAGATAGTTGGGTGTCGATTTAGAAAGTCAGTATGTTTCACGGAAAAATGGGCATTTCATGCGGGATGAATGGAAAATGAATGCTGGGTAGTAGCGTTATCGTTCGCCACTATGGACCAAAACCCGACCAACCCCCCACATCCATGAACCTAAAAACCTCAATTGACCGCGAGCAAAGGAGCCGTAAATCAGGCAGGCTGCGGTTTTCGAGAAGCTGGGAGGGATCACCCGATGGGTGAGTCGAAATTGAAGCTGGCGAAGCGCGAAGAAATGCTTTTGTCTTGCGCGGGCGTGCAGACGATGGCCGGTCGGGTTCAGGTGCGCTGGGAGACGGAAAGCGCGGCCACGCCGATGGGGCAGCTGGCCTACTTCATTGAATTTCTCCACCTGACCGGGCTGTGGTCGCGCTGGCTGGAGAGCTGTCCGCTCGCCTACACCAGCCCAAACGCCCCGACCAAGGCCGAGGTGCTGGGCACCTGGCTGCTGTCGATGCTCGCCGGGCACCGGCGCTATGCGCACGTGACGGCGATCCGCTGCGACGGCATCAACCCGGGGCTGCTGGGCATGCGCAAGGTCATCTCCGAAGACGCCCTGCGCAACGCCCTGAAGCGCCTTCCGCAAGCCGAGGGCACCGCGTGGCTGGACACGCACTTGGCCGATAGCGTGGCGCCGCTGCTTGACGTTGCGTGGATACTCGACACCGACACCACCATCAAGCCGCTCTACGGGCATCAGGAAGGCGCCGTGATTGGCTACAACCCGAGGAAACCGGGACGCCCATCGCATGCCTATCACACCTACTTGATGGCCGGGCTGCGCCAGGTGCTGGGCGTCGAGGTTCGTCCCGGCAATGAACACACGGCCAAACATGCCCAGCCGGGGCTGCTGAAGATCCTCGATGCCCTGCCGCGGGAGCGCAAACCTCGTCTGGTGCGTGGCGACAACGCCTTCGGCAACGACGGCATGATGACGGCGCTGGAGGAGCGCGGACAACCCTACCTGTTCAAGCTCAAGCTGTCGAAGAACGTCAAGCGTCACATTGGCCGTCTGTTCCGTCAGCCGGGCTGGACCGATGCCGGCCTGGGATGGCAAGGGCTGGACGGCGAATTGATCCTGACCGGCTGGCAGCGCAAGCGCCGTGTCGTGGTCCTGCGCCGGCCGCTCACGGGCGAGATCGCCGTCACGGACGAGGAGGCCGACGACGGTCAGCAGCAGTTCGCCTTCGTCGAAGCCGACCGCAAGGCGGGCAAGGGCATCACCGGCTACGAGTACGCTGTCCTGGTGACCAACACCGATTACGAGGTGCTCAGCCTGGGCCAGCTCTACCGCGACCGAGCCGACGCCGAGAACGCCTTCGACGAACTCAAGAACCAGTGGGGCTGGGGCGGCTTCACCACGCACGACCTGCATCGCTGCCAGCTCGCCGCCCGCGGCGTGGCACTGGCCTACAACTGGTGGAGCCTGTTCGTGCGCTTGGCCCATCCCGATGCGCGGCGCGAGGCGATCACCAGCCGCCCCTGGCTGATGTCCTCGGTGGGGCGCAGAACCGAGCACGCCGGGCAGACGACGATCACGCTGACCGGTCTGCATGCGCATTTCGACAAGGCCCGGGCGATGCTGATGCGCGTCTCCGCCTTGCTTCAGGGCTGGGTGGCACACGGTGCGGAGCAGTTGAACCCCGTCTCCGTCTGGCAGCGCGTCTGCGATCATCTCAAGCGGATCATCGTCGGCATCGGCCCACCAAAAACGCTCCGCCCGCTCGGAATCATGCAGACGGAATCGGTCAACTACGGTTTTTAGGATGAAAGGGAATCCGTTTGAACCCGGGGGTGGGCTTTGCGATCCTGTGTGACCCGTCCTTCAAACCGGATCGCATCATGCCGCAGAAGAATTACAAGGCCGCTATCAGCGCCATCCTGGCCGACCCAACCACCAGCGCCTGGCTGCGCGATCGAATCCAGGAGATGGAAAAAAGGGACCCGATTGATGCAGCTACCGATGCGGTCGTTCTCTCGAAGCTGGCGGAGCTGAGGATGACCGACGTCTTCGGCATCCAGTACTCCACCAGGGTCTATCTTGAGCAACCCCAGGAGCCCGAGAATCGCCCCCAGCGGCCTTGCATGCTGATTGAGCAAAACGGCAGCCGCCTAAGCGGCAGGCTGCCCATAGCGCCGTTTAAGCTCCTCCACGACCTCTTCGCGCTTCTTGGGGTCGGGGATCTTCAGGTCCAGCATCACGCGGCCGGAATCCCAATCCTTGATCACGCCGCTGGCACCGATGCCTAGGGCGTTCTTGATCTTGTACTGCCGGCTGAGATCCTTGGTCTTGCGTGGCTTCTTCCCTTCCCGCTGCTTCCGCAAATCTTCAATATCCCGGCTGGACAGCTTCTCGCTGATGACCCTGCTGGCCAGCACCAGCGCGTCCTCCGGCCCTGCCACCTTGGCGTAGAGCACGAGCTCATAACCTGCGTGCAGACCGATGCTCTGGGGGTGCTCCCTCATGAGGTCCAGCACCGCCGGCGGCAGGTTAAGCAGGGCCATCGTTTTGGAAACCTGGCCCTCTGAGATGCCCAAGAGATCCACAATCTCGTTGTTGGTCCGGATCTTCTTGCTGGCCAGCAATTCCGACCAGGCCAGGGCGTTGTCCAGAGCAGTCTGGCTTTCCCGTTCTTCGTTCATGAGGAAAGACAGCCGGTAAAAATCGAGTTCGTTCTCGATCATCTCCTCGACCATGCACTCCAGCTCGTGCCAACCGAGCGCCTGGGCGCCCCGCTTGCGGTAATGCCCGTCGATCATGATGTAGAAGCCAGGGCGAGCCGGGTCGGCGGCCACCATGACCGGGGTTTTCTGGCCATCCTTGGCCATCGATGCCGCGCGTTCCTGGACAACCTTCGGGTCGTAGATTCTTCGGGCGTTTTCGGGGTTGTCAGTCAGCCGCTCGATGGGGATCTTGACTATGCGCCGTTCGGCCTGTGGGGTCGAACTTTCGGCGCCGAAAGTTCCCGCCTGCGGCGCCTTGAACATGCCTTTCGGATACTGGCTGGTGGCCTGATCCGCAAGAGCAAAACGGTCCGCCTTCTGTTTCTCTTGGCTCATGCCGGCCTTGAGTCCGGCCTTCAATGCCCCACCTTTGAGTGCCATGGTCTATCTCCTATCCGATGATGGCCAACGCTTCATCGACCATTGCTTCAACTTCAGCAATCGCCTCCTTCGCTCCAGGGACACGATGCACGGTGGCGCCGATTGCTTGGCACTCCCGGAAGGATGAGCGCGCACCAATCATCGCCCTCATCAGGGGAACTTCTTCGTCCTCCCCCAGAATCTCGATGGCGTCCCTGGCCAGCGACGTGCGGCGCTGTACGGCGTTGGCGAGCACCCTCACATGAAGGGTGTCGTTCAGCCCACGGGTCTTGTTAGCCAGTTCCTTGGCCATAACGGTTGCCCACAAGTCGGCGGGAGACGGCACCACCGGGATGATGCCTAGATCGGAAATCAGCAAGGCGCTCATCGGGGCCTGGGAATGAACCGCCGGCGGGCAATCGATGACGATGAAATCGTAATGGTCGATCTGTTTCTTGACTTCCCGGTGCATGCCGCCATCGAGAGCAGCCAGGTTCATGATCGCAGCAGGGAACGGGTGTTCTTCGCCAGCCTGCCCGACCCAGCGGGTGGCCGTGTTCTGCTCGTCCATGTCCACGATCAGCGCGCGGGCTCCGCGCAGCCCAAGCGCGCCGGCCAGATGAACGCTGACCGTGGTTTTACCGGCGCCGCCTTTCTGATTGAACACCGTGATGATCTTTGCCGACATCCGCTCCCCTCGAATCTTTCGGCGCCGAAAGTTCAGCTCCGCGCCCTATGAAGTCAAAGTGACTCCTTAGCATATTAAGAAAGAAAATAGAAAAAGCAAGAAATTGTTAATTTGGATGATCGGGAGATGTTGCGGCAGGAAGGAACTTTCGGCGCCGAAAGTTCGTGATATGGCAGCGCGAGAAGGTGATGCAGAAACGCCAAATGATCTATTAATACAGTTAGTTAATTAGACTTTCGGCGCCGAAAGTTTGACGACAATTATCGGCGGGACCTCATCGCAAAGTTGAGCAGGTCGGTATCGGTGGGATGACCCCAAGTCTGGTCCCCGAACCAGCGATAGAAACTTTTTTTCACGAGGGCTGACTTAAGACCGCCCTTTTTGTATGCAGCCGCAAGGGCGTTGTTCTTCGCTACAACCTCCTCTCGGAAGCTGGCTGTGAACTTTTCCTGCTCTGATTCAGCCAGCTCTCTGAACAAGCCTTCAGCCTCTTTTGCCCGCTCGTCGTAATAGTCCTGAAGAACCTTATTCCTTGCCGCGGCTGCCTTATCCTCCTGGCTGCCATTCTGGGATGGCAGCGCCTCGGAGGCGCCGGGAGCGAAACACCCCTCTCTCAATAGGTGAAGAAAGTAGGCGGCCGGGCTTGCCAGAGGCTCCGCCCCTTTTTTCTGAGCTCGCTTTTGGGTCGCGGCCAGCGCAGCCTCAACAGAAGCTTCATCGTGCTCATTCATGACCTTGATTGCGGCCTGTGGCTTCAGGCCAAGGCCAAGGAGCTTTTGGGTGAGATCAGAATTCAGGATGTTGGGGTCGCTGAACTCAAGTCCCTGTTGCTGCTTTTCAGTAATCTTGAATTGAAGATCGGTGACAGTTTTCCCTTGCCGAAAGATGATGCATTGAACATCCAGATCCGTGACCGCATTGACTTCCTCGATGGCGCGCTTGAGGACGCGATTGAAATATTTGAACTCGGAGTAAGTCTGGATATCTTCCTTGCCAAACATCAAGGCACGCCAATCTGTCCAGGGTCGGCGTGGGGTAACCCGCGAGGGGTTCGTAGCATACCGAACGGCGATTTCATAAATCGCCAGCGCAAATGAACTTCGAAACTTTCCCTGCATCCCGAGCGAAATGCGGGCGTAGATTTCCGGGACGAGGAGGCGCTCTTTAATGCGCTTGTCGAACGCGAAATGGATTTTTCCGTCGATCAACTCCCAGCGTGACAGAAGAGCTGCAACACCAAAACGACGTCTGCCTTCATCGCTCAGCGAGTCCCACTCGACTAGCGTGCCAACATAGCGGCGGCCAAGGTCCTTTAGAAATTCGTAATTGCTGCTGTCGGTTTCAGCAAGGTTGGTGAATACCCGGTAGTCCAGCACAAACTCATCTAGGTCAGGCCCTTGCTCTTGAGCCGTTTTTATGAGGACGTTGTAGCCCTTCCTGATAGCTAAAGTGAGTCGCCCCTTCACTGGCCGGAGAAAAATAGCTTCATGGGCCTTGCGAAAGCTTTGCTTGCTGCTGACAGTCTCGTGCTGGGCATAAACCACTGGCGCCGTTGCCCCTACAATGGCGTCTTTCTGCACGGTCACGGATGGCTTATTCTTTCGAGGCATTCCGGGATCATAGGTGATCGGTATCTAACGCGCAATAGCACCTTCGTTGCGTGACAGGATCGTATCAAAGACGATCACCTATCCTCGTCTCCTGATATATCAAAAACAATCACCTTCTCCTGCTGTTGAGGCCCCGGAACGAGACTGGCGGCTTGGCATATCACAAACGATCACCTTCTGGGATCCAAAGGCGGATGGTTAGGCTTGGAAGGAGAGGCCATATCACAAACGATCACCCATTCCTGCAGCGCTCCATATCATTAGCGATCACCTTTACTTGCCTTCACCCTTGGGACCCCTCTGGGTGATGTCCATACGGCCATGCCAAGTCGCCTTTAAGGGACAACGGGGGCTTATCACAAACGATCACCTATCTTCATTTAACCAGGCAATGCGATAAAACAATTAGCAATAACAATAGGATGCAAGTCAGTATCTGCTTACTATAGGAAACAATATCGGGAAGGTGATTGTTTATGATCTGGGAAACAGGTGATCAATCCAATCCATCAAATAGCACTTGAAGCCTTGCCGAGCTTGGGTCGGTCAAACACACCATGCGGCTGATCGGTGGCCTTGGTTTGTTTGCCACCATTTTGTGCGAGCCGCCCAGGTTGAGAGATTGATAAACATAAACCTTTAAAATACATTAAGGATGACCGGAAAGCCTTTATCCATGCGGGTTTCAGCAGGGTGAGGTGATTGAAATCCCAGGATAGGTGACTGTTTGCGATATCTCAGGTGTGTGGATATCTGGGATAGGGGGGCGTGGTTGATCGGGGAGGGGAGTGGATTACCTCGATAGGTGATTGTTTTTGATATTGCGGCTTCGTCACACTTCACTGAAGCAAGCCATATCAAAAGTGATCACCTTACTTGCCGGGTCAGTCGATAAGCATGCAAGGTTACGTTGCTTGACCCTCATAGTGTACGTGGGCAGAATCGCCCGCAAGCCGTCGTAGAAGTGTGGCGGCAGTAGAACTACCCGACGTACTTTGTCGGGGTTGCAGATTTTCGGGGTGACTCGAAACGTAAGCGCACGTTACGCGCAACTTCATCCAGCGATGCGATCGCTGGGTCTAGGTCAGGTGGAGAAATCCATCTGTTCTGCAACCCGCTTGGGGATGCCTGTGTCCCCAACCGGGGCTCATGGCGTCCTCAGAAAGGAGTACGTCATGAGTGCTTCTCCTGGAGCTATCTCAGCTCCTGCCGACGCCCGACATGGGACGCAGGTCCTGTATCGTTGGGCGGAGTGGCTTCGTCAGCACGGCTTTCCTCGTGCGGCGCGAGTTGCCATATTCCGCAAGGAAGATGAGCGACTCGTCGTCCATGAGTACGCCTCCGGCTGCGTGATCCTGAAGATCGGTCCAACCAGGCCGAAGCTGCAGGGATTCCGCGAATGGAAGCAGCCGTTCGTCGAGGTCGCGGCAAAGCTGCGTGCGAAAGGTTGGTTTCTTGGCGCCGAACCCGGCGTCACAACCGGTAAAACGGTTGTCACGATGTTCGCTACGTGGCAGCAGGCAAAACCGCCTGTCGCTACGCCGTACGCAGTGCAATTCCAGGTGACCAGGCCGACGCCGGCGAGGGAGGTTAGCCATGCTAACTGACCTGTTCGGTGATCCGGTCGCAGTCGCCCCGTGCGTCCAGCGCACCACGCCCAAACCGCTCAGCCTCGAGAAGTTCAACGCGCTGAAACTGAAGAAGCAGCAGAAGCAGCTTCAGAAGTTGCAGCAGTATATCGAGGGCTCCGGCAATCTCGTGCTGTTCGACGAGGTGTTGGCATTCCTGCGCGCGCCCCTCATGCAGGTAATCGTCCCGACCGAGTTCCGCTCGGACTGCGGCGAAGTACCTGTGGTCGAGGAGGCGCAGCAGGATGGAGAGGAGGATATGGAGATCGATGTGATGATCCCCTACGCTTCCTGGGGCAATCCTTGGGTCGTCCACAATTATCCAAGTCGATCTGACGAGGGGTTGTGCAGTCAGCTGCTCGGCTGGTCCAAGGACGCGTTGCTGCATTTGCAGACCAGGCTGTTCTGGCGTTCGCTGGAGGAGCTGGGGCTGAGCAACAACGAGCTGGAAAAGTGGTCGGTGCTGAAGTGGATTTTCCGCCCGGCCATCCGCAAAGAGTACGTGTTCGATGCGCGCATTGGCAGAAGCCATTGCCTGCAGTGGCACGAACGCGATGAAACGTTTTCTTTCCATAATTGCTGCATAGCGGCCCGCATGGAGGAAGACGTGATTCGCGAAGGAGTGCGCCGCAACGTGCCGGCGCAAATCATCGAGGCTGTTGAGCGAGTCGTTCTCGCCTGATGGCATCCCGCTAGGGGAGATTTACCCCTGACGGGGTCGGTCTGCCCCTTCTGAGTCAAATTCCTTATGAAGGAGTAGTGATGCTCGATACCATTCTTGTTTCTCGCGAGTACCCGCTCGCAGCAACCTTCGGCCTTGATCCCAAAGAGGTCGATCCTTCAATAACCGTGTCCGGCTTTGAAATTCCGGATCCGGCCGATCTGTCCGACCCGGACGCGCGTCGCACTGCGGAGTTTCTGCGCGGCGCGGTGCCCGTCGCCGATCCGATGTACCGATTCCGCAAAGACCTGGTGCGCGACCTGTTCTACTGGTGGGGCACCGGCGGCGATGAGGTGATGATGTTCTGGGGCCCTACCGGCTCCGGCAAGACATCGATCTTCACCGAATGGTGTGCGCGCCTCGGCGTGCCGCTGTTCATCGGGAAGGGACACCGCGGCTTCGAGCCGCATGAGGCTTTTGGGCACTACATCCTCGCCGCTGGCGGTGAGACGGTGTGGGCGCCCGGGCCGGTCACCCTGGCGGCGCAGTACGGCTGCCCGGTGTTGATCAACGAGTACGATCGCATTCAGCCCTCACGGGCGATTGTGTTCAATGACGTCTTTGCCGGCCAGTCCTTTGTGCTGCCCGGCAAGCACGGCGAAGTGGTGAACCCGAAACCGGGTTTCCGCGTGGTGGTCACGACCAATACCAACCTGGTCGAGGATCCGAGCGGCAACTACGGAACGGCGTCCAGCCATGACGTTTCCGTGCTTGAGCGTTTCTGCGCGGTGCACGTCTCCTACCCGGAGGACGACACCGAGTATAAGCTGCTCGATGACGTGCTCAAGCCGTTCGACGACCAGCTCCTCTCATACTGGTTCGACCAGGAAGGCATCAAGCTTTCCACCCCGACGGGCTTGAAGGAGGGATCAGCTATTTCGCGTTCGGAGTTCATCGATGGTCTGATGGATGTGGCGCGCAAGATCCGGTCCCAGTCGAAGGATGGCGGCAGCAGTTCCGATGCAGCGCTCGAGCGGACCATGTCCACGCGGATTCTTCGCAAGTGGGCGTACCACTCGATCATGCATTGCTCCGCACCCGAGAAGCTGGGCCTCTCTGCCCTGCATCTCGCGCTCAAGAAGTACCTGAGCGGCCTCGCCACGGAATCGACTCGCATCGCGCTTCACCAGGCGGTCGAGACGGTCTTTGGCGTTGGCGAAAAGATCAAGTAGGAGGTGCCATGAGCAAGTTTCAAGGCATAGCCTACTGGACCGTGCAAACCCAGTCCGCGGACTGGGTTGAGCGTGCCTTGCACACGCTGGAGCCCATCAGTACCGAGGGCCTTGGCGTAGTGCGGCAGCGTCTTGGTGTGGTCGGAGATGAGCTGTCAGTCGTCTTCGGCGAATGCCAGCATCAGATCATGATCGGCAAGGAGGGCAATGGTCGCGGTCTTGTGCGACCCGCACTTTCCGCCGGCGCCTTCGTGGTCTGTCTGTCGGCGCTGCGCAAGACGGTGGGTGACATCACCATAGTCGATGACGCCCAGGAAGCGGTTCCAACGCTTCCGCGCCAGGTCTGCCCGGCCTACGCCGGCGACTGGGACCTGGTGGTATCCGTAGCGCAGGCCCTCGGCCTGTTGCCCAACCGCAAGTTCGCGGAGCGCCATGGCGCCCTGCTGAACCGCATGTTCTGAGGAGGGTGATCATGTTCATGTTGTTGCTGTGCCTGATCATCGTTCTCGCAATCGTCGTTGTCTGGAGGTTCGAGGTGGCTAGGCCACTGACAGCTCTGGCGACGGCGGAACCTGTTCCGGAGGAAACACCGCCGGAGCCGGTCATGCAGCGCGAAGGGCAGTATCACCCGGTGTTTGAGCAGAGGGAAGAAATCGTGCCCTCGCCTTTCATCGTGAAACATCTCAATAACGGGATGGCGACCCTGATGATGCGGTATCGTGCAAGCAAGAAAGCATGCACCGCATCGCTCGTCATCTGGTCCGGCAAGAAGAAACGCCAGATCAGGGATTCCTACTACGACCTCGGGATGAGGACCGCGGATGGGATTGGTGAGGAGATCATCGAGGAATTCGTGCAGATGGCGAAACAGAAACTCGATGAGCTCAAGCCTCAGGGACGCAAGAAGCGTATGAAAAAGACGGCGTGCGAAGTGGAGAAATCCATCGCGCCGGAGTCGCCGACAGAAGCAGGAACGGGCAGCAGCACGGTCGCCATTGAGGCGAACGATAAGCCCGGCCCTGCCATCAAGATCAAGAAGTTCCCATCGGTCTATCGCGGCCGGATCCTCGAAGCGGGAATCATGCCTCGGGTGATCGGGAATGAAACGATCGAGATGTACGGTGTGCGCTACCGTACTGCGGAGGGCGTCGAGGACGTTGTCTGGGGCACAGGCCTCAAGACAGAGCTGCGAGACGCCCACGCAGCAGTGGGGGATAACGTCGAGATCCTCAAGATCGGTCGCAAGACCGTTGGCGAGGGCAAGGCGCCGATGAACCTGTACAAGGTCTGCAAGCTCGCCCCTGAGCAAGCAGAAGCCTGATCCACCAATCGAAGCGAGGGTTCCCACGGGAATCCTTGCTTCCCTTTTTTTCAATGCTGATTCGCTTGAGTCTGCATCGAGAAACGGGTTTTTCCTCGAGAGAGGCCCAACGTCTGCGGGTTAGCGGACACAACCCTTCGGTGGATCCCCGCCGGAAAAAGCTGCCTTCCACGGAGGGCAGCATCAAACATTTCAGAAATGCCCAGGCTCTTTCAGTATCGTGGATGGGCATGACTGAGAAACCCGTGGCAGCGCATGTCGCACCGCCACTTAACCGATCCCGCGCTCGATTGATCGCGGAAACTTGAGAAGCAAGGAGATACCAACATGGCAGCATCAGTCAACAAAGTGATTCTTGTCGGCAACCTCGGTGCGGACCCGGAAACCCGCTACGCACCCTCCGGCGACGCGATCTGCAACATTCGCCTCGCTACCACCGATACCTGGAAGGATAAGGCGACGGGGGAGAAAAAGGAGGCGACGGAGTGGCATCGGGTGACCTTCTACGGGAAGCTCGCGGAAATCGCGGGGCAGTACCTGAAGAAGGGCAGCCAGGTCTACATCGAGGGCAGCTTGCGCACGCGCAAGTGGCAGGACAAGGATGGGCAGGACCGCTACACGACCGAGATCCGGGCAGACGAGATGAAGATGCTCGGCGACCGGAATTCGAGAAGCGCGGCCGGCGAGCAGAGCGCTCCGCCTGCCGGCTCGGCCCCTGCGCCGTCTTCGGCTCCAGCCAGCGCGCCTCCGAAGCGCCAACCGGCTCCGGCAGGCGATTTCGATGACGACATTCCGTTCTAGGATATCCGACCTGAGATATGTTTTGTCGTCGTAAAGCCGAACCGGGTCGAGTGCAATCGCGCTAGCCCTGGGAATCACCATCGAACCCTTGCGGGTCGCTCTACCCGCGGGGGTAGGCTTCCCGCTGCTTTTGGGAGAACCGTCATGTACGGAATGCCTGGCATCACCCACTTCGGCGCTGAGCCGATTCCTTCGTTCGATGCACTGATCGAAGCGATCAAGCGGCGCCAGGTGATCAAGCCCAAGGCCAAGCTCGCCATGCAACTCGGCGGGGAGAAGTTCCAGGTGAACCTTCTCCCCTCGGGGCATGTCGAGCTCGATGGCCGTGTTCCTCCGCTGCACATTGAGCGCGAGATCGAGGAAGCGATCGCTTCCATCGGAGCTCAACTCGAAGACGTAGTGGAGAACTGACATGCATCCGAATCTGATCCCGGTGACCAGCAGCAACATCGCCGGTTATGCCTACGATGCTTCGAAGCAGAAATTCATCATCGCTTTCGTGAAGGGCACGCACTACCTCTACGAGGATGTGCCTGCGCACGTGGTCGAGGGCTTCAAGCAGGCTTCCTCCAAGGGGAGCTACTTCAGCGCCAACATCAGGGATAGCTACAACACCCTGCAGCTTGACGATGAGGGCGTAAAGATTCATCTTAACGGCATGTCGGGCGCTGCACCGGCCACCGCACCCAAGCCCAAGCGCAAGAAGAAGCGCACGAGCATGACGCAGTTGGTGCAACGCTATCCTTTCCTGCGGGCGTCTTTTTGACCCGCAGTTTCCCTCACCGGTGGTGGGGGACTTTCCCAAGGGGCTGCCTGGCGGCTCATTGGAAAAGTGAAGGCTTTGGCTCGTAGAGCCCGTACTTTACGGATTTCGACGTTACGAACATCCGCTTCCTTCGACCATCCGGTCGGAACAACTCTCGCCCGCAGGGTGCTATGTCCCTGCCGGGGTCATGGTCCCTGCTCATTTCCAAATCGAAAGGAGCAACATGAACATGACCAAGCGAGTAGTAGCAACCCTTCTGTTTGCCGCTGCGCTGACCAGCGTGCCGGCCATGGCAGGAGAAATCCTCGCCACCCTCAGCGGCAAGCTGATGGGGGCGGCCTACAATGCCGTGACCAGCGGTGTTGGCGCCGTCGTGAGGAGCGCAACCGAAGCGCCGCATGAGCGGAACGCCCGTGAAACGGTGGACGTCGAGAGCCTGGCAGACCAGATGCTGCAAGGCTATCCCGAAGACCAGCGTGCCACGATGCGTCCCCAGCTCATCGCCAAGCTGAAGCAGGCCCAGGCCCGCTCCAGCGAGCAGGCGCAGCAGGTGGAAGCTGTCCGCATGGAGCAACAGGCTGCGGCAATGGTGGTCGGCTCTGCCGTCCCGCCGTCCGTGACCAATCGCGCCGTGTTCGACGCCGCCGAGCGAGCTGCCTACAGCCGCCAGCGCGTCGGCGGGACGATCAATGTCCAGTCGGCAGCCAACATGGGCTCGTTTGTGGCCCATCTGGGGCGGATGTTGATGCAGGGGAATCCTTCCCCGGCGCCGGCAGCGCAGTCCCAGGAGCCCGTCGCGAACAGCGGCTCGGCTCAACCGGAATGAGGCCCGCCCGCAAGGGTGAGCCCCGTTCTTCGCCTTCCAATCGGGAGGCGTTTTTCCAGCTTTTGGGCAACCGGTGGCTGAAAAAACGCATGCAAGGTTACGTTGCTTGACCGCCAGTACAGCGGTGGGCAGAATCGATTACAAGCCGTCAAGCCAGCACAGGCGGCATCAGCACTAGCCGGTGATTTGCCGGTGCAGTTTTTCAGGGTGACCTGGACGCAAGCGCACGTTACGCGCAATTCCCATCCGACCGTTCCGGTCGGGTAACGGCGGCAGTAGCATCGCCGCATTCTTCCCGTGACGGGAGAGGTATGCCCCCGTCGACCGGGCATTCGTCTCCTGTTTTGGGGTCTTTCCATTGGCTCACAAGCGACAGGTTCGATCAGAGCCTCTGCGCATGTGTTGTTCATGGGTTCTCAACCAACCTGTTGCGATCGCCATTTCGGCACCGCCAGGTTCAACCAAGCAAGGAGAAAATCATGAAGCTGGACAAAGGCATTTTCACGCCTTCACCCCAGGAAATATCGCTCGACGCGCTGACTGAAAAGTACGCGAAGGGCGACGAGAAATCCCAGACCGACGTCCGCCGGCGCGTTGCCAAAGCGCTGGCCGCCAACGAGGCCGAACCCCAGAAATGGGAGGAAGCCTTCCTCGAGGCGCAGGAAAACGGACTGGTCATGGCAGGACGCATCAACTCTGCCGCTGGCACCGATCTCACGGCGACGCTGATCAACTGCTTCGTGCAGCCGGTCGGCGATTCGATCTCGGAGACCAAGGCCGGCAAGCCGGGCATCTACCCGGCACTGCAGCAGGCCTCGGAAACGATGCGCCGCGGCGGCGGGGTGGGGTACAACTTCTCGGCGATCCGTCCTCGCGGCGCTCGCGTCAAGGGAACCAACTCGCGGGCCAGCGGCCCCGTATCGTACATGCGCGTCTTCGACCGCTCGTGCGAAACGGTGGAATCGGCTGGAGCGCGCCGCGGTGCCCAGATGGGGGTGCTCAACATCGATCACCCCGACATCGAGGAGTTCATCCACGCCAAGGACAAGGGCGATCTGTCCAATTTCAACCTGTCCGTGGCGGTCACCGATGCGTTCATGCGGGCTGTGGAAACCGATGGCACGTGGTTGCTGCAGCACGAGGCCGAGCCGGATCGGAAGGAGTTCCCCGACGCCGGCCAGCTGACAACCGGGATGTGGGCCTACCGCACGGTCCAGGCTCGCGACCTGTGGGACCAGATCATGCGCTCGACCTACGACCACGCCGAGCCGGGCATTCTGTTCGTGGATCAGGCCAACCGGGAGAACAACCTCGGTTACATCGAGCATCTGGAATCGACCAATCCGTGCGCTGAGCAGTGGTTGCCGCCGTATGGCTGCTGCTGCCTGGGTTCCATCAACCTCACCATGTTTGTGCAGAACGCGTTCACCGATCGCGCGACGTTCGACATGGAGAAGTTCTACGAGGTGGTGAAGGTAGGGGTCCGCATGCTGGACAACGTGCTCGACCTTACCCACTGGCCGCTTCCAGAGCAGCAGAAGGAAGCGCAGTCCAAGCGCCGCATTGGCTTGGGCTACCTGGGTCTGGGCGACGCACTGGTCATGCTGGGGCTTCGCTACGACAGCCCCGAGGGCCGCGCCTGGGCCGCCAACCTGACGCAGGAGATGCGCAACTACGCATACATCACCTCCGTCAACCTAGCCCAGGAAAAGGGAGCGTTCCCGTTGTTCGATGCTGAAAAGTATCTGCAAGGCAGTTTCATCAAACGGCTTCCCGAGCACATTCGCATCGGCATCGGGAGGAACGGCATCCGCAACTCGCATTTGCTGTCGATCGCACCCACGGGAACGATCGCGCTGGCGTTCGCGGACAACGCTTCGAACGGTATCGAGCCGGCGTTCAGCTGGAGCTACAACCGCAAGAAGCGCATGCCGGATGGCACGACCAGGCTGTATCCCGTCGAGGACCACGCCTACCGCGTGTTCCGCCTGAAGGGGGGTGACACGGAGAAGCTTCCGCAGCAGTTCGTCACCGCGCTGGGAATGTCGGCCGCTGATCATGTCCTCATGCTGGAAGCTGTGGCGCCGTTCATCGACAGCGCAATTTCCAAGACGGTCAACGTCCCGGAGGACTATCCGTATGAGGAGTTCCAAAACCTCTACCTGCAGGCCTGGAAAGCTGGCCTGAAGGGGCTGGCGACCTACCGGCCGAACAAGGTGCTGGGCAGCGTGCTCTCGGTGGGCAACACGACCGAGGCGCCCGCGGCCCCGGCTCTGGCGGAAGAGGATCCGCTGCGCAAGCAGTTCCTCAGCCGACCGCTGGGGGATCTGGAGTCGGTGACGTCGAAGGTGCAATACACGACCTACGACGGGAAGAAGACCGTGTATCTGACGGTTTCCTTCATGACGGTGGAAGGCGTGGTCGGCGGCAAACCGGTGGCCATCGAGCGGCCGTTCGAGTTCTTCATGCCCGCCGGGCAGAAGTCGGACGGTCAGCAGTGGATCACCAGCAACATGCGGCTGCTCAGCATGGTGGCGCGCTCGGGCGGTTGCATCGCCAAGGCTCTGGCTGACATGCGTGAGGTTGTCTGGGACAAGGGTGTGGTGCGGTGCGGCCATATCGAAAAGGAAGACGGTACGAAAGTGCCACTGTTCCACGAGTCCGAGGCGGCCGCAGTAGCCTACGCCCTTCAGCGCATTCTCATCCGCCGCGGCATCCTGGACGCCGATGGCAACCAGGTGCCCGTCGCGGCGCTTGCAGCTCGTTTCGCCGCCCGTACGGGTGGGCTTGGACTCCTTGCGGAGGACGAGCCGGGCGAGACGCGTGAAGGCAACGGCATGAAAGCCGGTACTGGCAAGAAATGCCCCGAGTGTGGTGCCCACGAGTACCACAAGCAGGACGGTTGTCGCGTTTGCCGCAATTGCGGTTTTCGTGGTGACTGCGGCTGATTCCTAGAGCGAAAACCCCTCCGGGGTTTTCGCTCACCCTTTTTTCTTCAATGCCGGTTCTCTGAGCCGTCATCGCAGAGCAGAAGGTTTTCTCCGTGAGGAGCCCAACGCCTGGGGGTCATCAGGCAACTACTTCGGTGCGCGCGCGCCGAAACCCTTTCCGTGAAGCTTGCGGAAAGTTCGCTTGGTCGCCATCCGGCGATCATTTCTAACCCGTGCGGGTGGTCCTTAAAAATCCCCGCCAGGGGTTGGATCGTTCGCACGATTGCTAGGAGATCTCTCATGCAAGACGTGTTGGATGACAAACTGGCTCTCGTGAGCCTCAGCTTCGCGATGTTCGGCGGATACCGCCGCGCCACTCCGGAGCACATCAAGAAGCTCGGCGGCAAGCTGCCGAAGTCCAAGGCTATCACCGAAGGATCGATCAAGATCTTCCCGAACAGTGCGCTGACAGACTTTTGCACCATCCGCCGTGGCCTCTTCCGTGACATCGGCAAGATGGCGATCAAGGCCCTCGATTCGCGCAGCGTGTTTGCGGTTCCCCGCAGCGAGCTGCCGGCCGTCGAGAAGCTGATTGCCGACGCCGCCCAGGAGTACTCGGATGCGGTGGCTCGGCTGGACGCGAACTACGACGCTCTCTTTGAGAAGCACGTGGCCGCCAACCCGGAAGCCGAGGCGATCATCCGGTCGCTGAAGGTGAGTCGTGCCGAAGCGGTGGCAAAGTGCCACTTCAAGGAGCACATCTTCCAGATCAAGCCCTTCGTTCGCGAAGGCGAGAGCAAGGAGGAGGGTGTTGATGCAATCGTGCGGGGCCTGGGGCGACAGTTGTTCGAGGAAGTGGCCATGGAAATGGTCAAACTCGAAGAGAACGACGCCTTCAAACGCTCCAAGGTCGGGCAGAAGTCGTTGCGCCCGATCAAGGCCGCAATGGAGAAACTCCAGAAGTTCACGTTTCTCGATGAGGCGGTACAGGGGGCGGTCGATCTTGCGGCCAACACGCTGGCGATGCTGCCGCGTGAAGGCTACATCGAAGGGGTTGAATTCAAGACACTGCAACGGCTGGTCCAGGTGATGTCCGACACGGACGAACTGGTCAATGCTGCCAGCAAGGTCAAGAACGGCATCCAGGTGATCGACGTGCTGTTCCCGCAACTGACAGCCCCGCAGCCGCAACC